>Ga0209755_10007918_pt1 | contig 11453 bp, 8 predicted proteins | sample TergutCo191P1_FD_187301 | JGI IMG/M metagenome (GOLD analysis project Ga0209755, IMG submission 187301) | Cornitermes sp. P1 segment gut microbial communities from Petit-Saut dam, French Guiana - Co191P1 (SPAdes) (version 2) | ecosystem: Host-associated > Arthropoda: Insects > Digestive system >...
GAATAACACGGCGTTAGATGTAATATCACATTCCAATGGCGCACACACAGAAATTTTACAACAAACACGCAAATCCAGAAACGCAACTCATAACAATACCATACCCTGAAGGGCAAAATTATCATCCTGAAAGACTGTTTGGCGAGTCCGATGGAGACATTTAAATGACTGCAACACCTGCAACAACACGCACAAGTCTATTTAAACACTAAAAGACTCTACCTGTCCCTTCCTATCTGAACTTTCATTCATGAACATCATTATCAATATTCAGGAAAAATTTCAAAGTCAATTATAAACAATATTAATACAAGGAATATGCACCACCTTTATAAACCAAATGCCAACCTGTCATGTTTTCAAAGAAGTATATTCTATGATGGTTTCATAATTTTCAACAGTTTACTACATAAGTCTGACAATCTTCAAGAATGACAAGGCAAAATTTAGAGCAGCCTTTAGAAAATATACAAATACATACTCCTTTTATTCTGTGGACGAATTTTTTATATGTAAAGATTATCTGAAACACTGTTTTGTAAAATGTTTATAGTATTTTACACTGTCAAAATTGCGTACATTTGTATGTTTATGACTTGTTCCACATCCCACTGTGTTTGTGACACAAAAGTCCATTAAATCTATGTATTTGTGGACGACGGCAAGTTCTGAATTCGCTGCATCGTATTGCAATGGTGCAACACAAATGATTCTGCCGTGTCGCTGTTTACGGGTGCAGTGCTACGCAATATGGATTTGAGTAACGCATGGAAAGGTTAGGTACGATTTAAAAAGGTGAGATCCGCGAATATATTGTTTATATATATAGAACCAACTTCTTTACTTTAGTGCTTTCATCTCATACATAATATAAATACATAAAAATAACAATATTTCTTACCTGACGTCGCAGGGGAGTGTTCATGTTGTTAGTAATAGCGTCTGTCAGTTTAGTAATATATGTATGCCTTGTGGCTTATACTTCAATATATACACCGGCTTCGAAAGTCATTGTCTTACCGTAAATGTTGATTTATTATTAGTTCCTTTCGTGGTATTGGGAAGTGTTCAAATTGTTCCCCGTAATAAAAATAGATCGGTACACACCTACCCAAAGCGGTGTACTGCAAAAGGTGCTGATGGGAATAATGGTAATACTTCCCAGTTACTTAGGCGCGAATTCAAGTTCTCCGTTTAGTACAAGGGTTACATACAGTTTTCCATGCACATCGCTGTCGGCTGTTAACTTTGAAACAGTTCTATTTGTCGTGGGTTTGTCAGTGGCATAACCTTTTGAGTGAAATGTTCATTTTTTGCCTCATTCTCTTAGGGTTTTTATGTATTTTGAAGTAGCTGAATGAATGCCATCAAATTGCTTTGTCTTTGTGCAGCAATTATGGACGGCTGTCCACAGTGTCATAGACCTCTCAAGTCTCCACATGCTCGTTTGGTTCAAGATTCTTGTGGTCATAAGAAATGTCGACTGTGTCTTATGAAGGATGAAGATGGGTGTCGCCTCTGTGCTGCCAAAGATAAAACAATTGGTTAGTTTCCCATTCATTACCAAGTATTTTTAAGTTAGTAATCACTGTAATTCCATATATATTATATCGTATTTTATGAAATGTTTGTTTTGGACTTCAATTATACATTATTTTACTAAATTACTGTGACGTGTTCCCATTAAACTCCACTGTTACTGTAACAGATACACACCTCCCCTCCTAGTGTTGGGACATATGATCATTTTAGAGACATTTCAGTATGGGTAATTTCAGATTGTTTGGCATGTACAATGCAGTTCTGCGTAATTGTTTGTCATACTGCTTCTGGTTTTATATTCATATTAAATTTGTACTTCACACTATACTATAGTGCGTTTACGTGAATGTATGCATGCTGTTATATTCTAACATTGCATTGTCTTGCTATTGGGTAGATAATACTGTCCAGTATTTTTGACATGGAGCAATCGAGAGTTGTCTCCATAAGAAGCTATGTTCTATCCTTTACCATGTACAGTATACAGTATAGAATGATATGTATATTTTTATGACGAGATCCATGCTCAAATGCAATTGTGGAAATGGATGGATCGATCATATCAAAACCTATATATTAATGACATTTTATTACCAGCTGAAATTATGATTGTTACTTTGTGGATTGAATTTTTTATGTATAGTGTCTGATATAGTGTATTACGACTAATTCTGTATCCAGTAGGTCTCTGAGACGTGTAATGGATATGATGGAATTGAATAAATTGAATATAATATTCAATATTCATTGTATAATGTAGCCCTGTGAAGACTACTTTTTAATTAGAATAGTTAGTAGTCACTGCTTCGTATTTTTGCGGTCATCAATCCCAAACTTTGTCATCATTAGCTACTTTGTATATTTTTAGTTCTTCCCCAAACCCCCCCCCCAGATCTGGAGATGATACTTTAAAATAGCCCAGAACTAATTCCCATGTCATATTTCCAATGCATTCTTTGTAACTCCTTATGTGTCTTGCTCTCTTATATGCAGCAGATAGTCTTGCTTTAATTAAAGAAAAAAATGGCCATTGCGTTTCTTGACTTGCTTCTGGGAGAACAAGAAAGGTTCATATAATTAATGGTTAACTGTTGGAAACAGTTAACCATTTTCAAACCCACTTAAATGCATCATTTCCTGGTGTAGAAGCCCATTTATTTTAACTGCATTCTAAATTTTTAAAGACATATTACATATTTTTGTGAGAAATAGCGTAGTAGAATGTTTAATTGGATGGCTTATTTAATATAGGAAAGGTGGAGTTTTATAATTTTAGCAACAGACACGCAGACCATCACATACAAAGTTTTACTCAAAAAGCTAGTGCAGGTGTGCTGTCCAAATTCATCCATCCTCATACAATTTTTTTTATTTTGCGCTTTGTTCTTGGTTTGTTAAATGTTTTTTATTTCTATATTCCATAATGTTAAATGATAAATTATTCAGTGAATAAAGTACCAGAAAGGATGGCCTAATGTAACATATAACACATTTAATATAATTAACATATTTAAATTTCATAACAATGTACATATTTTAAAGATTTGGTTAAGAGATAACCTTGTTAAAAATGTCTTTTATTCCACTGCGGATTTTTTTTTCTACTGATCGTGCGAGTTAGATACCAATAAACATTTTATACTGTGTTCCGTTCCTCTTTTTACATTTTTAATTCCACTTAATTTTACAATGTAGATATATGAATATTCATATTTTACTTGTACTTGCATTATGTCTCTATGTATGTACATTATCCCATAATTTTTTAGAGGGACTGAGGAAACAATATAACACATGAGGATACCTGGTTGTAGGCCAGAATTTGAACTAGGATATGTTGTGTTCCTGTAATTAATAATATGATATTTTGTGACTGCAGTAACAGAAACTGAACCATTTTACATCCACTTATGGATTTGTGTGTGTCACATGTAATTGAATAGTTTTATAATACCTATGAAATTGATAGCGACTATTAATTTGATTGTGGTAAACTGAAAACTTTCACATATTCATGCATTTATTCATTCATATTTATTCACCTTCTGTGGATCTTAACAGATATGGAATTAGTCACATAATCTACATAAAAATACATAATATACATAAAAAGTGTGCAAAGCATTTGTCATAATATAACTAACAAGTTTGTATTGACACAAAAGACAAATAAAAGATATTAAGTAAGAGCCATGTACATTAGAATGTTAATTGATATTATTCATTCAGGCTATATAATGTATGTTCTATAAGATAACTCCTTAGTTTGGATTTAAATTGAGTAGCATTTTTAGATAACATTTTAGTATCTAATGGTAAGTGGTTATAAATTTTACTTCCAGAATACAAGACTGCTTTCTGCACCAATGTTAAATTTGTGGAAGAAATTAAGTAATGCCATAACTTCATTTTTTGGAGGGACTGGTTGATGAAAACTACACTGTAATTAAATGTTCACATTGGTGATACTAAACACATGTTCTCTGGATGTTGAAAATATAGCCTCGTATCTGTCACGGAAAGTCTCTTGATGTCACACCCATTAATTTGAAGAACACTTTTTTTATAATAAGATACACGACTTTCTAGTTAAAAGGATTTGTACCAATTTTTAAATCAATACAGTTATTTTTTGGTTGCAATACCATGCTTTGTAACACAAAAGGGAAGAGAAATTTAAATGAAAGTTTATCAGAATCCAAACAAAGTTTTCTCTTATTTGAAGCTGATGCTACATTTCTTAGCCAAAATTATTGTAGCACAAATTAGCTATAAAGTCATATCTAATTTTGTTTTGTATACTGTTTAGACTGTATCACTGTCTACAGTATTTATGCTGTATATGTTCTGTCATTAGTGATCACAAAGGAACTGGGTGGAAAGAAGCTGCTACTTCCTCCAGCTAACATTCGTAGACACAGTCAGAGAAAGCTGCTAGCATCAGTCTCTGAAAGTGATAACAGTGTGCCCTCTGTTCCTACAACCGACAGTGACAATGCTGACATTGAAGCACATAAAGACAGAAAGACACAATTTAAAGATTTTGAATCTCAAGAGAGTGAGAGTTCTGTTTCTGTCCTACACAAAAGAGAGAGTGATGAAGAGAAAAGTACAGAAACAGAGATTTTAACTGATGATGATAATCATAATAGGCAAAGTGATGATAGCTTGATTTACTGTGATGATGTAATTAAGGAGAAATGTAGCCTGGAAGATGTTGTGAATTTGCCTGACAGCAAGGTTGAAAGTGAAGAAGTGGAAACAGCAGATGTTAAATTAGAAAAGAAGAGGAAACCAATGATTATTGCCAGTCATATCACTGTTATGCAAGGTAAAACTATAATGTATATGAACATCCGTGTTTAATTTCTGTTGCTGGGCTCCTTTGTGATTGAGGATGCAATAGGACAACATCATTTTTATTTATTTTTTCATCTATTGTATGTAGTTCTCTGAGATTTCAGAGAGTTAGAATTAACAACCTTTTTTGTTGAATGAAGTGGATTAGATCCACAAAGTCATCAAACTCAGTTTTGCCAACTGTGTATTTCAGACATCTACAGTTTTCCATTGATATCCAGTATTGCCAACCATGGTATTTGATTTTGTGTGTCAATAAAACTGTTGAATAATGTTGTATGATAGTGTCCCACCTCAGCTATATTGCCAGCCTCTATGTCAGTCTGGTTATTTAATAGGCCTTTTAGACTATTAGTTTGACAAAAGCAAACACTGCGTTGGTTATGGTAATGTCAACAAATGTTTCACAAGTCAGCAGTTAAAATTCTCCCTTCATGTTCAATATTTAGTCACACATTCATTTAAAAAATAGGAACTATGAGTAAATGTTACTACATTTATATGACTGAGTCTGGACTGTTGTCCTGTGCTTATATGTATAGTTCTTGCAGGTAATCCAACTCTATATACATGCACAGTATGTGTTAAGACTTTCAAGCGACGAGAACATGTGCGTTACCACAACTTTTGTGCTACTGGAGATAAACCTTTCAAGTGTGATCTTTGTGGACAGAGCTTTGCATCCAAGTCGCACTTTGAGTGTCATCATCTCAACCATACAGGTTAGTGAGTTTTTTAAGTAATTTTCAGTTTGTCTGAAGGATGTTATGCAATTCCACACTTGCTAAGATACTATGATCTTCTGACAATAAGATTCTCTGCATTTGGCTGATTATGAAGGAAGTGTGACTTTAACACATGCAAGATGAATCCTATTACAATGACGTTCAAGGAACCACAGCTGTTTTCATTTTGTAATTGGTGGAACAGGTTCCTCATGTATCTATATATTTATGGTTCATTTAATAATGCTGTCAGTAGCTTCAGTTCTATGGTGTTGAATGTTTGGTTGACAGTAAATAAATTATTGGAAAAGATGAAGAAAGAATTTTACATTCAAGGGTCCGTGCATCATGAAATATATGCCAATAATTGTCCAACAAGATGCAACTATATAGAGTTTATTTATATCTGCAAACCACTCTACATGTTTCAGGTGGCATCTCCACCCATAATCAGGAGCGCATGTCACTGTATCCACAGCATCTGGCATTAGTAAAACTGTAACTGCAACCTGTTGTGAACGTGACTGGATGGGAACTGGTTCTCATCCAGTCACGTTCATGACAGGTTGCAGTTATGGTTTTACTAATGCCAGATGCTGTGGATACAGTGACATGCACTCCTGATTATGGGTGGAGATGCCACCCAAAACATGTAGAGTGGTTTACAGATATAAATAAACCATATATAGTTGCATGTTGTTGGACAATTATTGGCATATATGAAGAAAGAAATGGTCCTGGCCCAATTTAAGTCACTGTTATTCCACCAGTGTTCTGTGCTCATTTTTTCATTCATCTACCACTGACACTGTGTCCCATAATCTTATTGATAGCATAATTAAATACATGACATCCTGTTTCTAAAGTCCATCTGAACATGGCAGTCAAGTATGTATGTGCAGTGGTAGTTTTTTTTTTAATAATGTTTAGTTACACTGATCAAACATGAAAGTTCTCCTTACCCTCCTACACTTCCAGGTGCCCGACCGTATGTGTGTGAAACATGTAACAGAGGTTTCAGGCAGAAAGACAAACTCACCAGGCATATACGAATTCATACAGGTAAAGTATAATTTATCATACATACTTGGATTTAGGTACAACACTAGAAACTTAATTCTTTTAAAACTGGATGTAGAAATTCCATAAAATTGTTCTTACACTGTGAGGACCTGAATCTCACATGTTTTGGATTGTCATTTCTGTTATTTACATTTTCTTTTTTGGAACCAATTTATTACCTAAATACAGTTTTTATATTAAATTTCTCAGGCTAATGTCAAAGTTGCCATGTTTGCAACTGTTTTCTTATGAAGAATCATTCATCCAGAATTTTTAAGACATGTTTATGAACTATCTCCATACCACAGTTCTCACATGCCTGTCTGGAATGATTCATTGGTTATTTTCATAAGACCACAAGCTAAATATAAGTTTCAGGTAGCTATTGTTTTACATTTTACTAGAAAGTTACCTCAACAAAAGTTGCATACTGTTTATTAATTTTAACATGGTGCCAATGTTATTGCCAATCCACAAGTTTGTGCATCTGCCATGTTGTTATAACCAACTGTAGGGAGGTGAAAAGTATACAATTGGTGTGGCCTTCAGAGGCGTACTGTTGATACCATATTTTGTGAGAAGTTGTCTGTAGGTTCCAAGATTTAAATGGGGACACTTGACAGGATAGTAGGTTCATTGGCTTTCTCTTTTACCTTTTGGGACAAAAGAAATGGATGTGGGACAGCTACTCAGTAGGTGTGCTTTTTACTGCCACGGGAAAGATCATCCATGGCTCAGCTAGTAGAGAGTGTATAATGGACAGTAGATCTGTGTTTGAATCCTGCCTGGATGAGAGCTTTTCAGGTAGAATTTATATGCATTTATTGCACTGTACTTTAAGCTTGCATCGTTGTTGCCTGCAGGTGAAAGGCCATTTGTATGTCAAGATTGTGGGAAGGGCTTCATAGCATCACATAGTCTCAAGACACATCAGCGTACCCACACTGGTGAGAAACCATACCTTTGCCCTCATTGTGGACGTGGATTTACAGAAACTGTGAATCTTCGCAAGCACATTATTGTACACACAGGTAATTTATGTCTAGTAATGTACTCTACTATATTTAGGAAAATAATGTAATATGTTGATTTAAAGAATCTAACGACTGCTGTATTGACCCAAATACAAGACAAAAATTTTTCCTAATCCATCACCTGAAAAACAGGGGTTTGCATTATATTGATACTCCATATTAACCACATTCTGTGTAGGTATTTTTATGTAACTTTGAAATTGTGAATTGGGGTCATCATATATTTGGATAAATGTAGTGTGACACAATATAGAGGTCTCACAAATACGAGAGAAACTGGCAGACATTGAAGGATATAATATGTTGTGCTATGGCGAACTGGGTTTGTGTATCACTGATTTATTCAGTCTGTTGGGAAGTCTGCAAATGCAGAGTATCCCATATGCCTGGAACCATAGGAAAAATGATGGAAATTGCGTGTATTCACAGAATGTGATCAGTGTGTCCACCATTGTAATTGATACACAAATGCGGTAGAGGTATCCAGTCAGCATTCACAAGGTAGATGGTGTCAGAGGTCATGATGTTACATGTGTCAGTGATGAGCTCCCACAAATGTGCGGAACTCTTAATTTTCTCTGTGTAGACCAAAGCCTTAAAGTGAACCCAGAGAAGAAAATCCAGTAGTGTGACAGTGGGGATCCTTACCAGCCACTCCACAGGCTCTAGACTTCTAAACTTATTCTGCCCACTGGTTCCAGACCTATGGGATGCCTGTATATGCACTGACATAAGAACAATTTTAACTATGAATACTGTCAAATAAAATTATCTCAATTAGTACTGACAGCAGAAAGTAACAGGAGCACAAACACATCTCTATAAGAAAGAAGTCAGTAACTTTTACTTCCTCATCTAAAATTATTAGAATGATTAAAACCAGAATACTGGATGGGCAACACATGTAGCATGCATGGCTTACAGAGCACTGCACACAAAATTTTGGTTGAGATACTGCAACAGAGATTACCATGTCAGAAACTAAAACATAGATGAGAGAGCAGTATTAAAACGGATCTTGGATAAACAGAGTGTAAGGTGTTGGACTGGATTTAACTGCAGTGGCAGACTTCAGTAGTACACTATGGTACAATAAAAGTTGTAAATTTCTTGAACAGCTAAGTAACTATTGATATTTCAAAGAAGACTGGTGTGATGAAGATGAAGTCACTGTTCCAAATATTTCAGTACAGGAAAATAATGTTCTTTAATCACACATTTTTTTTTTTATCTAATATGCAAAACTTAACTGAACTGCTTGCTACTTATTTCTGTGAACAGTGTCATGCTGTATGGACTATACTGATTCAGTCTCCCACTGCACTTTCTGTCCTTGCTTACTCTAAGAGTTCACACTTCTGACTCTTCTACTTCATTCAGTTACTCATAAGTTTCCCTGACTAATCATTATGAGCATGAGGTTCTCTTCTCTGAGGTAAATGTGGCAAGGACTGCAACAGGAGTAGGGTATCAGGATATCAGGTAAGACAGACACACATAAAATTAACTGATTTATTTACAGCATGAATCACAGTTTACACCCATCAGCACGAATTTAAGACACAACAATCACACATAAATTCCACCACAAAAATCCATCAGGAAAGTGCTACACAATTACTTACTTACTTACTCCATAAAGCAGATTCCTTCTTCGAAAGCTAACCAGTTGTCAGCTAGTCAAGAAACTCCCCGCATTTTATATAACCCTAAAGTTCATTACCACATTTACAAGAGCCCATCACATGTCCCTATTCTGAGCCGTATCAATCCCGTACATGCCCCATCCCACTTCTTGAAGATCCATTTTAATATTATCCTCTCATCTAAGCTGGGTCTTTCAAGTTGTTTCTTTCCCTCAAGTTTCCCCACCAAAACCCTGTATGCACATTTCCTCTCCCCCGTATGTTCTACATGCTCCACCCACCTTATTCTTCTTTACTCGTTCACCCAATTAATATTTGGTGAGGAGTACAGATCATTAACCTCCCTTTATATAGTCTTCTCCACTCCCCTGTTACCTCATCCCTCTCAGGCCCCAATATACTCCTCAGCACTCTATTTTCCAACTACCCTCAGCTTAAGTTCCTCTCTCAGTGTGAGTGACCAAGTTTCCTGCCCATACAAACAACAGACAAAAGTATAGTTCTGTATGCCTCAATCTTTATATTTTTCGATAGCCAACTAGAAGACGAGAGATTTTGCACCAAATGATAGCAAGCTTCCTTGACTTTAATCTGCTCTTAATTTCTTCCTGAATAAAATTTTGATACATTAAGGTTTTTCCCAAATATTTGAACTCTTCCACCCTTTCAAAGGAACCATTATCAGTCTTTATATTTTGACTTCGTCCTGTGTTCTGGTCTCAATACGTGCCCATGTACTTAGTTTTATCAGCATTTACTCCTAGTCCATTCTCCTTACTAACAACTACTAAAGATTCTGTGCATTTCTTTATAGTATGTACAGTCCTGCCCAATATATTAACATCAGCAGCACAGACCAAAAGCTGATGTATACCATTTAATTTCAAGCCATCCTGGTTTACCTGAACCATCCTAATGGCATACTCTAAAGCAAAGTTGAAAAGCATTGGTGATCACATATCTCCTTGTTTCAAACCATTCTTACTAGGAAATATGTCATACAGAAGTTTGCCTATCTGCACTCTGCTATAGATGTCATTCAGAAACTTTTTTATTAACCTTATTAGTTTCATGGGGATACCAAACTCACTGAGAATATTATACCAAACCTCCCTCCTAACTGAATCATAAGCTTTCTTGACATCAATAAATAGCTGATACACTACTTCAATGTATTCCCATTTTTTTCTCAAGTATTTGACAAATCCAGAATATGTGATCAGTAGTGAACCTGTTGCTACATAATCCACACTGAAGCTCCCTATTAATTTCCTTTGCATATGGAATTAACCTTGACAGCAGGATATTGGATAAAATTTTGTATGTAGGTGACAAAAGTGATATGCCTCTGTAATTACTACAATCTGTTTTATCACTCTTCTTATAGATAGGTAAAATGATCAACTCCTTCCACTCCTCGTGCAATTCCTTCTTATTCCCAATAGAATTAATAAGTTTATGGTTCTGCGAATTGACCTGCCCCCTGCTTTAATCAATTCTGCTGGTATTTGAACAATACCTGATGATTTGTGTCTTTTTAGCTTTCCATAGCCATCTCACTCAAAGGCACTCAGCTCAGGCATTAGTAGTTCTGCTATATGTATTTCTGTCTGCCTAACTTCATTAACCCCATGTACATTCAATAGCAGAGGGAAATGGTTCATCCACCTAGCCAAAATACTGTGGCAGTCTGCAACCAAATCAACCTTCTCACCCTTTATTATATTACTTTTAGGCTGGTAACCGTACTTAAAGTCAGTGATGCCCCTTTACAAGTCTGGTATTTTGGATCTTACTATTAGTTTCAAGTTCATCAGTTTTAGCTTTCAGATATTCTCTTTTTGTTCCTAAAATGTCTACTAGTTTCACATTTTACATTGTTTAGATTATCTACATGGCTTTGGTTTGGATCCTGTATCCGCTGCATTTTAGCCAACTTCCTTGGATCCAAAAAAAAGTCAACATTCATCAAACCATGGTTTATGCTGCTTCCATTTGTACAGACTTGAGACTCTCTGTGGCTGAGGTTTTGATGTTCACTTTACACTTCTCCCAAGTCTTATTTATGTCGTCACTATCATTTA
>Ga0209755_10007919_pt1 | contig 11452 bp, 6 predicted proteins | sample TergutCo191P1_FD_187301 | JGI IMG/M metagenome (GOLD analysis project Ga0209755, IMG submission 187301) | Cornitermes sp. P1 segment gut microbial communities from Petit-Saut dam, French Guiana - Co191P1 (SPAdes) (version 2) | ecosystem: Host-associated > Arthropoda: Insects > Digestive system >...
AAACAGGGGTTTCTAAGTCCTCAGTACCAATAAACTCCGCACGTTAATTCGTCACTGCATCAAAATGTACTTACATAATTACCGCAAAACGAGCTATAGATATTATACCTACCCGGCTCTAAGGTAAACCTCAACGTAATGGAAAAAGTATCAGCATACCTGAAAGTCATGCTCGTGCAAGTCATACTAAAAGGATTAAAACTATTTGTATATTATGCTTGATTTTTGTAAGCAGAAGTCTTAGCACGACAAACAATCATATATTATGTCCATTACATTTATCTTAATAACTTCCAAGACGCCGACGCGTTACAAATATTAAGAATGATTTTGATGAAAATGTAAATTATAACTCAGTACTGTCTTACACGAGTCCGGCTTTCAAGTGGATTTACATAGCATACACATAGCCAAAAATGTTTTTATAATCTGATTGATTAATTTGAAATGGCAAAATTTGGAACAATAGATCTTGAGTAATTTTCGACAAATAATATTTGCTTTCATATTCAAGTAAGTCCCAATACTATATTATAGTTAAGCAACGTTTGGTTATTTTCACATAGATATTTTTGAGAGACCGAAAATAAATGCCATAATAGCTCTCAAATTTAATGGGCTGAAACCCAAACATCAAAAGAAATCCATTTTTGCTACCATTTTTAAAATAAATTTAATGTCCATATTTTTTTTTTGTGCTACGACACAGCAAACTTGCTTGTAAAAGCGAGCCGGCCTGGACTCGTTCAGCGTTTAAGCCGGGCTTACGCAGCGTCATATAACGAAAATTCTGCATTGTGTTGAATTAAATATTAGTAAAGCAAGATTTCAATTAATATGCGTAAAAGAAAAGTTTCATGTTCAAATCTGTTCGATTTAAAGAAAACGAACAATGTGAAATGTTTTGAAACAAGATCCGATCCGTGTTGTACGTGATTTGAACACAATAGACAAAATGGATCACTGATTTTGACACTTCGTTACAAGAATGTTTGAAGGCTTAGGCAATAACTGAAAATAATTGCGGAAAACTCGATATTATTTTTTAAAAAAACCGTACAAAAACTCTGTGAAATTTAACTTACATAACCTATATACACTTCTAATAAAATTTATCTTATATATATAATACAGCATAATTTGTATCTTCCTAGAACATGATCCGTTCGAAAAACTTTGATGCATATTTTCGAACTACAGTTACAAAAATCGAGCATAACTAAACTGCAAACTAAGTGCGATAATGTTTTCAAAAGTAACTGTATTCAGGCTACGAAGGCCGATTGCAATGCTTGTATTCGAATTTATAAGTGGTCTTGACACGTGAGAGGAGTCTAAAAAAGACAGTTGTTTACTTATCTTCAACAGTTTAATTGGGCGTCAATATTGTTTTGTTGAAGACAAAATGGAAAGTGGTAAAAATATATTCCACTGATAGAGTTGTATTGCTTGGGCACATTTTAGATATTATTTATCAAGAATAAACTTAATTTGTTGGAACTGAGTTCTGTGTCTCGTGATATCCAACTTGAATACGAAAAGGAAAAGCACGCTGAATTACATTTCTTTAAAAATTAGCATCTGCAGTGAAACAGGAAATTTTCAGTTTCTTTCCTGCTTAACGCCTAGTAAATATCTGATTTAATGGAATATATTTAAAGTTTTTTACGCAGAGCATGGAAATACCAAACAACTATAAAAAAATATTTGCAGTTCTTCCCTATGCAGTGTCCACGCAATCTCAACTTTGTAATCAAGGCGAGACTCACAATCCGGCTGTGTAATTATAATAAAAACACTACATTCCCACTGACGTCGATCCACAATCTATTCCACGTTTAGAAGTACAAATATGCAGTAGTATGGCACCATAGGTTACCGTATATCCACATCGAATTTCCAGGTTTTCCATCAAACTAGTTATTAATTACATTATATTACAGTACAGGCCTATAACGTGAAACATCATTTCCCAAACTACCACATTTCTTCGGTACTTAAACTGAATTGTTGTTTTCTTTTAACTCAGTCTTTAATATTGTAGGCCTTAAAGGCGCGAAACACCATAATTTTCCTATCAGCATAATTCCTTCGAAGTATCCAAATACAACATCTTTCTGTCTCCGAAGTCTGAGATATATACTCAAACAGATGACACTTTTTCAGACTACACAATGTACTCATCATTAACGTGGCACCGAGAAGAGCAACATCACGATCTGCAGAGTGATTTACAGCAAGTTTCAAAATTCATTCATGTTTGTCTAATTCTGAAGAAACCCATGAGGTCAAAACCACTCAAATTTCGAATACGAACTTTGAAATCCTACGTGAATAGAGTGTCTGTTGAATTATAAAGCAGTCAGGCTACGGAATGGTGTTGTTTTAGGTTAGTTAGTACCTTTGGCCCTTCTCCACGATTAGAATCCTCGCTGGATGTGAAAGTACTACTGGTGTCGATCCCTGAGTCCTTGGTCTGCGAGTCCTGAGAACTCTGGCGATCAGAGGTCCATCTACTGAACGTGTGGCTCCAGTCTTGTGGATGTGGCTGCTGATGGTGATGACGATGATCCACCGGCACAGGACGGTCAAAACGCACAGTCTTCTTTCTCCGCTCTGTGAAACGACGACTATCGGTGGCACTATTCTCTTCCCGTTCCCATAATTCCGAGACCTCTTTCACGATCCGATTGCGAAACGCAAAATAACGGCCACGGTAATCGTTTAAATCACGTGGGAATTTCTCCTGTGGTACCTCTTTATTACTAGTCCTCGCGCTATCTGAAGAGGGATTTTTGTTATGATGTCTAATGTTGGCAGCATTGTTGGAATGTCTCGTGCCTTCGCGACTATTGTGTGAATGGCTACAATGGTTGTGATCTCGGTTATTGGAGGAATGGTGGTGGCGTTGGTAATGATGGTGTCGCGTCTGACAGGTTTCTACTTTTCCTAGTAAAGATACGACAACAAAAAAAGGAACAGAAAATAAAGAAAGAGTAACAAAAGACAGAGACATAGTAATGGTAACAATGGTTGCTTGTATAAGAGAAGGTACGTAAATCTGATAGATACCTCGGAAAAACATCCACAGCTAAACACAGAGAACAAATGCAACCACAAGACATAGAAGACATCATGAATTGTGACTGTTGGTGACAATGAACAGATGGAATTCATATCCCATACTAAGCTAGTATTTTTCTTATATTTTCCTGTACAAATATCTGAAATAAAACAACACAAAGTAGACAACAAATTAAGAAAGGCAGCCATATTGCTCCTACAAAATTTAAAAAGCCGTAAATTATGCTTCTTCAAAATTATGGTCTAATTAAATAGCTAATTAATACATACGAAAAGCGAATATATTGAAAATAAAACTTAATTAATTACTTGAATGGTGTATGTTATCCAAAATGACACATTAATGATAATTACTTGTAAAATTTATGAAACATCTCGTCGCTGTAATTCATAATTGCGTCTGCGTAAGTTCTCTAGAATTTTAGCTGTTTATCGTATCTGACCACATACACAGTCACGGATGCAATTTAATACTTAAATTACTATAAGCTTTCGCTTCACTATTTCGTCAATGAAGTCTTCAGACGGAAACTGTAGGAATCGAATTCCTTACTTTAAGTGAATGCCTTTTCAATTAATGTCTCCAGTCTGTGTTATTTTTATTTTCAGATATTTGTACCACTTACAGTTTAATTAAAATGAGCTCAGAACATCTCTATATAATCTGAATTGTCGATATTACAATTATTGTTAGCAACCAAGTGTTCAGAAACGCCACAGTTTACACCTACCTTTGGTGGTAAATTCTCTATTTAAATTGGTCTTGGGTAAACAATTTCTGAAATTTTGCTCCGATGTCTTTAAAGTCCTTTTAAACCGACCATCACATCTTTCACCAAAAAAATCTTTATACAGCCCATTTGTAGAAAACGTATAAAACTCACAAAATTTTACAGGTCGAATGAAGTAAAACACATGAATTCTCAGCAGCGTCACATGGCATCCGTGCATTAAAGGAATTTTTAAACTTACGTAAAAACCAACATATGCACATATATAACATATGTTTTATCACAAATTATTAATTATTAACATTTCAATATTTCTAGATCTCTTCTGCGATTATCATGAGGGTTGCTTGACAAGAGTACTAAGAATATAATACAATGGCAATTGCTGATTGTATTCCTAGTACTCTTGTAAAGTTACCTTGATGATGACAGCAAAAGCGATCGAAACATATTGGTAATCAATAATATGTGATAAAACATTTTATACATGTGCACTTATTGGTTTTATTGCATAAGTTTCAATAGATGAGAAATAATTTTCATTTTGAATTGTGAAAACATAGAGATACTTTCACTGTTAAATGCGCACAAAGAGCATTTTAAATTTTTTAAACAATTACGCTTCTGAGCGAGGTACACATCGTTCTTGCGTCCAAAGATCCAGATTTATGTCATTTGAACAGCATCAGACATCCGTTTATTTGACAGAGAGGATATTCAGGTCGTGTGTGGTCGACATGTTGTATTACGCCCCTGCTGAAGAATGAACTAATGAACGATATCAGTGTTTAAGGAGTAGATGGCAGAACAGTATAATCATAATTCAGTACAAACAAATGCGTCGAATATATAACCCACTGCTTGAAATCTGACATACCGAAAGCAAGCTAAACAAGTTTTCTAGCTTGATCGAGCAGCGGACTGCTCAACCCTACACTGCCGTAAAAGCAAATTTTACTCTCAACAGCAAATCTGGTTCGTAAAAAGGCATGCAAATTCTCTAAGAACCAAAACGTGCGTGATTCAACTGTGTTTCATATCCACCTGCAATGAAAGCCCTTCTCAAAGTACAAAAGTGTGATCCATGTGCGTATTGAAATGTCTTTCCAGAGATTCTGACGCCCCAAACTGTGCAGTTAAGGTGATTAGCCTGTCACACTTGAAAAACTTTCTGGGCTGACCGACAGTCTGAAGCACACCTATATTTTCAGGTAGCGGATTTGAATCTCCGTCTGCTCTTGAAAGATCATGCCGTTGTTAAGGACAAATGCCTAGCAACTACACATCGTCTTCCGCAAAGTTCAGTAAATTGACCAATCAGAGAGGTCAGTCTCTAAGACTTTTCGATAAAACTGGGGTTTTCTTGAAGTTCCTGGCCACAAACCAATATCAGTCGCAGATTACACAGAAAATTACAATGAGTTGTCCCACAATAATATCAAGGCACTTTCGTCCGAATTATCTAAAGGCAGAACGCGTACAGATCGATGATCTGCACTGAATCAGTATTTCCAGATTAATCGAAGGAATGGTACGGTAAAAGCTTGGTCTGAGTTCGTGGCAAATATTACCCCATATCTACAACATATAAATTTATATCACAGGGGAGAGTAATTTGATGATTATTTAGTTGGACAGACATAACTGTGAACTAATAATAATTAATAATTGATGAGCACAGCCAAATTACTCTTAACATTTCTGACACACACAGCCAAGCAGAAAGCGTAAAGTGAATTTGTGTAAACTGATCAATTTAAATTCATCAATAGTAAAGCTTTTAAAACCAATCAGTGTATCGAGCGTAATTTATTCGTTTTAAATCAGCCATCAACTGTTTGAAGATCACGCTCCCGTGTCCTGAAAGAGTCGCAACTACTGAGAAGATCTACACTGAGGCAAATTATCTAAAGGAAGAAGAAATGTTTGAGTACACTAAACTAAAAACTGGGGCAAATTCAATGCATCCTATTAACGTCAGCTCAAAATATACATTAATTTTACATTCCTTTCTGGTAATGGGAAGATTTTACATGTCAATATATTTATATAAGATAATTTGGCAGAATTATAAGATCTGAAGGGTAGTTTCACTTTATGAAACTGAAATTTGGTCGCTATAGTCTGCTATTACGTGATGAAACTACAGTTCAGTACTTAGGTTTAATTCCTGCTGAAATTTGATAATAGGCAGAGAATTCCTTTTGCAGGATAGAAACCTGTACGAGCGAAACCTGCTTGAGATAACAAAGGCATGAACGAGTGGATTGTTTTTATTCTTTAGCCTAGTATTTCCCATACGAGGTTCAGCGAAACCCTACTGTTCTGCAGAATATCGTTTGGGTTTCCGTGTTAAATCTTCGAACAAATAAATGAAAAATTTTTAATACTGCGAAAAACTCCAAATATCCCTTGAAATTTCCCAGGAATTTTTGCCCGACAGTTGGCAATAGTGATGTAATATCCGTGCACTACAAAATGCCTCCTTTTTTCTTTCGGTCAGTTACTGTTTAAGGGTATACATGTATTTAGCCTGCGTCCGCGTCTGTGGTCGTTGTACCGCTCCTAGCTAACAACTTTTACTGGCCTGCAAACGCTTTCATTGTAAGGGGGTCCCTTGGGATATTAATATTAGTTTAGGGGTTCCTCCCATGGAAAATAAGTTGGGAAACGCTGCTCTGGGCTGCATCTGGACCTATGGGACTTAAAAATGAAAATAATATTCTTAAAAAAACTAACAGGATCTCAATCGTTCTGCGCGACTGTAGGATACACTACTGTAACGATCTTTAAAGTATATCTTACCAAACTGTACAGTAATAGTCATACGCATGCTTGATATGAACACCGACTTACGACGTTAATTATAGAACAAATCAGAAGAATGGAGACAGTAGTATTGCATTTCGTGACTGCAAGATACACATAGACAAATCACAAACAAAACAGGCGTGAGGATATTGCAGAAAAGTTATAAATAATTGTAAATAACATATATATATAAAACATTTAGAGGTACATAAAAATAGCCAGAATGTTAAGACATGCCTGAAAACCGAACTCCGAAGCTGCCTGATTTATGTGTACCGATGGATTCACATCCGACAAAAGGATCGGTGTAACAGTTTCAATTAAGCCTTGCTAAGAGTAAGCTAAGAGCTTAAGCCTTTTTGTTAAAGAAATCGAAAAGAATTTCGGAAAAGCCAGTTTGTACGAAACAATTACTTGCATGCTGAATGAAAATCTCATGAATGTGATCACAGACAGATTCGAACCGAACAACAATTTTATGGACTTTCTGTATGGCGCAAGAAATGAAACTACACAAAAGGTTTTGATCAGTACCAAACGACAAGCCGTCATTTATCTATTTAAAATTACACATATTATGTTTAGTACCGATTAACATTCACTTCACCTAAAGACATGGGATACAGTCTAATTTTTATAACTGTCTTCAATCTATCTTCGCCGGAAGTAATGGGAAAAAATCGTGGGTGAACACGGTATAAAGTAAAACGAGGTGTCTTTTTCACGGCCAAACAATTCAAACAAAGCACAAGAGTCCTTTAGAGACCTCTCCTACGGGAACTGGTCTACGCTTTTAAACAGTTACTGTAATTTTGTGCATTCTCAGTTAACAATGCAACGTGGAAATTTGTGTGCTACAAAAAGGATAAAAGTCATAGCACATATGTATCTTTAATCGTCTCTCTGAGCATGGGGTAATACCACTTCGGCGAAGCAAGACGATGCGCGTGCGTGTTACGTCATCTTAACTATGCTGCAACATGACTAAGCGCAGTTCTGATATCTCTCACACAAAGCAGTCATTGCGTCAGCAATTGTTTTTCGTTCATCAGATATGTTTCATTTGCAGAACTTCCACAAAGCATATATGCGTCGTGGAAAAAAGTCATTCGAAATTTTGTTTTGTAAAATTATATTCTGCATCAATAGCTCCGCAAAAAGGAACAATATACTACCAAATGGAAAAATATGGAATCATAGGTTCGCTCTTGACACAAATTACTTACAAAAACTTGTGATTTCCTTGGATAATGTATGATTTTCATTAAGCGGGAAAGTAAACAGCCAGACAACAGTTAGTATTAAGAAAATCCCCTTGCATCTCGTGAAGTTTTCTTTACATAGCCTTATAGGGCAGCGATTACGCGCGAAATCACATTGCTCGTGTTTTTCGAGGAAACCAGTTCCGACGTTTAGGTTAACATAATCCTAACACCATTATTTAGGAAATTAACAAAGAAAGGAAAACGTTGCACATTCCTCATTCTTTGCAAGAAATGAAAGAGGATATTCGGACAGAAATTGCCAGTGGTACAAGATAAAGATTTCCACTGTGCGTCACAAAGTATTTTCAAACGGGGCGAGGATCGCTTAAAAACTGGACGTTAGCACTTCAAGATCCTTTTATTACACAAAGTTGAAATGCAAAGGAAAAATGGGCAATAAATTCCCGGTGGATGCAGGCTTTCGCGCGATAAAGCAGCCGGGAATAAGACGTGCTGAGGGCAGAGATTAGTGAGACGCTCTCTATTGTTACCCTCAATCCCTCTTTCACACAGGAACCCACAATATATACATACATTTTTCGTCAGCTTGCACAAAAAAGTAGAATCACAGCGCAGTCATCCAATGGTACTTTGTGCTTCGCTGAGTAAGTTTAACGAGTACAATGCATGCCTTTTTCTTATTTTTGATCAATTGCATCAGAATATGTAACTCGTCCAAACACAGATTGCAAAGAACATTATTGCGTGAGGTTTCAACTGGCATTTTCTTACTGCACAACTAAATTTTCAAGAAAATTGGCACGCGGTTTCTGCAAATTCTTAATATTTGGCTGTGTTTGGTTTCTTATATGACATTTAATTTAAAACTGATTTTTTAAATTTAAATAGAGCTTCATGGTAAAAGGAATAGCTCATATTTTCCCAGACTCGACAATTATTAAACCCACTGTGAATGCAGGACCGCTTCCGTAAAAAAACAATGAAAAACATAAGTGACTTTGGGAAAAATTAAGTTTTATTCGTTGTTTTTCCCATTAGAACATATGAACCAGGACGCATTTAAACTCTAACTCAGATTCAGTTTACATCTACGGAAATCTCTTTAATACGTTTGTATTAAATTAATTCTAACTATAAACACGTCAAAGAGTTCTATAATTTTCACATAAATATGGAACCCTGAATACTGTGACATATCATTTGAGCTAAGATATGTTGTTTACGTGCACGAATGAATGGACTACCGTTTTAATACTTATATAAAAGTAACTTTTGAACACCGGAATATGGTGACTCGAAGACAGCTGCTATAAACGTACACTCTGGTACCTCATGTCGCTCTCCTCGACCCACTCTATGTTGTGACAGGGAGATATGGGTTTCTCTCAATACGCACAACACATTCACTTATGTGCAATTGAAATCATTAACTCAACAAATTTGTGTTTTCTTTAAGCTGCAACAGGAAATCTTAGCATAATTCAAAATATAGAGGTGTTCTGTGTATGAATAATTATGAATAATGTAATGAATAGTTCAAGAAAAGAACTAATAGCAGAATACTGAGAATGCAAAAATATCTACTGCACTATTTCTACTGAAACAAAGGCTAGCTCAGTATCAATATGATTCCTGTATTGACTGAAGACTAGAACCTTTAATCAAAGGGTAGTCTAGGCAGCTCATGATAATCCTTGGTCGTAATATTTTAGTTCATTATCTTATCATGCCGATAGAAACGAAGATAAGATATGCAGTAATTGTTTCATTAAATTTTAACATAATTTTTTTTTCACCAAACATTTGAAATTTGTTTCTCCTACGCTGTAGTAAGAATTTACTATTACTTTTGATGTGAGACATTCGGTGCTAATTGCAAGCACCTGGAGATGAGAATAAACCAAGTGGTATATTTTCATGGCGTAATTTATGTTTTAAAACGCCCACGTTCATTACAAAAAAATAAATGTTTATATAGTTTCAATATAGTATAATATTTTAGTTTCAAAAGTACAATCAACGTTACTTTAGCAGTAAATATGGGTTTCGAATATAATTTTGAGGATTAGCATAGCTGACTAGTTATGCCTTTGATTCCAACACTTTTCCCAGCGAAGGCTTCAACATGCATGTATACGTAATAATAAGAGAAGAAGAAAAAGGACAACACACAAAGTTCCAACACTCAATATTACACATCATTTCAATCGTTATTATGATAAATAACAAACTCCCACTGTGGTAACATATTATAACTCTCACCGCTAGAAATTTCTTAATCTTTTCATCTAAAATGGCTTGTTTTTTCAATCTGTCGCCCATACTCTCAGCAGGATCCCCTGGAAGAGAGATAACTGTTAGCGCATGATGAGCATCATCTGGAACTGCGGCAGTAACCATGGGAGCAACAACTTGTTTGTATCTTCAGCACACAGGAAAAACACAATGTCTTACACTTTATACAGTTCGAAGATAGCAGACAGCAACATTGCTCTGAGTTGTAGCATATGTAATAGTGCAGAAGGGTGATAACCATTTCAGAAACAAGAACGATACACTTAGTTCAAGTACACCATTCTTTCGTGACTTCGTAGTGGGTTCTTACGTAACAGCACCCGCTTTAGGAATTTCGGATTACCTTATCCGTTACTCTCTTCCATAGAATAATATGTTTACTTGTTGATTTTTTTAAAAACTTGGCATGGAATAGGTTAAGTATTAAAATCCTGCAGGAGGCATCTATGATGTACCTGGCGGTACTAATCATGACATGCGCCTGAGATGAGAGATTTCTCTTAGTTTCCGTTTTTTAAAGCTAGACGTAATACCAAAATAAGGTAAATTTGTATAAAGAACTACACACTACAATATGGTGCCTGCTATCTTAATGATAAAGTTATGGGAGGCATGTTCAGACTTTAAAATACGTAAAAGAACCATATTGGCTTCTTTTGAAGGAGTTGAAGAGAAGTGCCAAACGAAAGCTGCCTTTTTGAGCGCAGGGCTGGAACTTCTGACTGTGACTTGAGTTTTAAATTTATTCACGGTGTATTTTCTAAAGTTGCTGCGGCCAAACCTACGACAGAACTCTGTATATAAGAAAATATTTCCACGGTTAATTTACGTCGTCGTCGCTGTTAATATTACTATTGTATTATTATTATTATTATTATTATTATTATTATTGTTATTACTTTGGCATAACTGTGTTACGCATGTGTTAAAACGCGGTTTTAAAATCAATATTACCATGTTTAGACGGAATTTTTCAAGGCGACTATTTCATTCTTTCTTGTTTAATTAATTTCGTCAGAATAAGTACATAAGCAAAACACACTGGCCTGTTGTTATAGTTGCTGTTGTAATGTGCATTGTAGTTATTCTTTTGGTATATTAGTAACAAAAGTTTATTTTAAACAACACCTTTGATCTTTATTAGTAAACTATAGTTAGACCTACTTATAGCAACACATTATTATTATTATTATTAATTCGAGCGCCGTTCCAATAACTCTTTCACAGTTGTGAAATTTTACTCATTAAGCCTACTTGAAATAAGTGTTGGAGGCCGAAACACATTCCTTTTGCAACTTTAATTCA
>Ga0209755_10007920_pt1 | contig 11450 bp, 10 predicted proteins | sample TergutCo191P1_FD_187301 | JGI IMG/M metagenome (GOLD analysis project Ga0209755, IMG submission 187301) | Cornitermes sp. P1 segment gut microbial communities from Petit-Saut dam, French Guiana - Co191P1 (SPAdes) (version 2) | ecosystem: Host-associated > Arthropoda: Insects > Digestive system...
GCCACACATGCCTGTTCTGAAAGTCCGTCCACAACAGCATGGCGATCACCACTGAAAGTATGAGGAAGATGCCGCCCATTGTCGGGGTGCCGTCTTTTTTCAGGTGCGTGGCAGGGCCGTCCTCCCTCACAGCCTGTCCTATCTTCAGCCGCCGCAGCGCTTCGATAATGCGGGGGCCGAATATAAAGCAGATAAACAAACTTGTAATGGCGGCATACGCACCGCGGAAACTGAGATACTGTATGACGTTAAACGGGGTAAAGTATATTACAAGCGGATAGATGAATTCAAAGAACATTTCCCTATTTCTTTTCCCCCGTAAGAATTTCCGTCAATGTTTCCAGCGCACAGCCGCGGGAGCCTTTAAGCAAAACCAGATCCCCGCTTTCCAGGTATTCATCAAGGGAGCGGGAAAGCTCTCTCCTATCCGTTGTGTAAAAAAACGGGACACCCGCTTCCTGTTCCATTGCCTCAGCGCCCGGCCGCATTTCCTCGCCAAAAAGGAAAACCTTCTCCGCCTTGCACGAGGCAAGCTGACTGCCCAGCGCGGCGTGGGAGGCGTCGGAAGTATCCCCCAGTTCCAGCATGGAACCGAGCACATAAACCTTCCGGCCCTTCCATTCAACGCTGTCGCAGAACTCCACAGCAGCCCCGGCGCTTTCCGGGTTTGAATTGTAACAGTCACGGAGCAGTGTTGTGCGTCCGTAAAAAATTTCCCCCCGGCCAAAAAGCGGCTTCACCGATTCAAGGCCCTTGCGGATGGAAGCCGCACTAAGCCGGAGTTCCTGGGCCAAAGCCACGGCCGCGAAAGCGTTCGCCAGGTTAAAGCGCCCGGGAAGACCAAAGCGGGCCTTTTCGCCCTCCCAGTCAATTTCTGTACCCTCAAGGCCCATGTCCGTAAAGCCCCGGAGCCCTGAAAGCGAGGAAGCCCCGTAAAAAACCTTCCTGCCCCGCACGTCTTTCGCAAGAAATTCCCGGTATTCGTCCTCCGCGGGGATAAACGCCGTGTTTTCCCCGGTAAATTCGCAGAAAAGCTTCTTTTTTTCCGCCGCAATTGCGTCACGACTCCCCAATAACCCAATGTGCGCGGATCCTATATTGGTTATGAGGGCAATATGCGGGTTAAGAACCCGCGCCAGATCCGCCATTTCCCCCGGATGGTTCATGGCGGCCTCGAAAATCCCCACTTCGTGATGTGAGCGCACGTTAAAAACCGAAAGCGGAAGGCCCGTTTCGGAATTCAGGTTACCCTCGTTCATCACCACCTGCTTCTCGTTTTTGGCGATGGCAACGGCGATTTCCTTTGTGGTGGTTTTTCCCGAAGAACCGGTAATGCCTATGCGCAGCAGGTTCGGGAACTGCTCAATGTAGGCGCGAGCGGCATCCTGGAAAGCCCTCAGCGTGTTTTCCACGGCAATGAGGATGCCGCCGTTTTTTTCGGCAAGCGCGGCAAGGCCGAGACTTGAGTCTTCCATGGCGGCAGAATCAACCAGGGCCCCCGCAGCTCCTGCTTTGAAAGCCGCCTCCACAAAGCGGTGACCGTCCAGGCTTTCGCCCCGCAGGGCCACGAAAAGTGCCCCCGCCTCTGCGTTCCTGGAATCAATACAGACCGACGAGAAGCCCTCGGCGCGCGGCTGTCCCCCCCCGGTAAACAGCCGCGCACCAAGAATCTGTGAAAGGTGTGAAAAACTCATCAGCATTTTGTCCATCATCGCTCCCCTTCGATCCGTATTTGCAGGACATGTTCCGGGCGTATTTTCGTAAGCCCCAGATCATTGACAGCCACCTGCCCTATCCTTCCGGACGAGGAATGTACGGCTATCCCTGCAATCAACCTTCTATTACCTTCAACCAAATCTTCCTGAGCTGCCTCAAGGCGCCTGACCGTCCTGTCAAGTTCCGCATAGCGGGTAGACTGCCAGGCAACAAGCCCCAGGAGAATTGGAATGGTAAGCACAAAAAAATAAAACAACACATAACGCCTAATCATGTTCCAGCCTCATCCAAAATTTTTTCCACCGCCCGAAAACGGGCGCTGCGGGAAGGCGGATTCTTTCGAATTTCCTCCTCTCCCGGACTTATGCCCTTGCGGGTCAAAAGGGTAAGCATCCTTTGACCCCTGCATTTACATATCGGCGCTTCCGGAGGGCATATACAGTCCCTGTTTTTCTCCCGGAAAAAATTTTTCACGATACGGTCTTCACTTGAATGAAAACTGATCACTCCCAGCCTTCCTCCCGGCTCCAAAACCTGGAAAGCGGCTTCCAAAAGGGCCGGCAGCCGGGACAATTCCCCGTTTACGGCAATCCGCAGGGCCTGGAAGGTCCTGGTTGCCGGGTGTATGGGCCCGTGCCGGTACGCGGGAGGAACCGCCCGCTCCACAATTTCCGCCAGCACCGCCGAGCTTGTCAGGGCCCCGCCGCTTTTTGCCTCTGCCACGGCCCTGGCAATGCGCCGTGAATAACGCTCCTCTGCGTTTGCGTACAGGAGGTTGGCAAAATCATTCTCCGAAAGCCGCGCGATTAAGTCCGCCGCGCTTAAGCCCGAAGAAGTGTCAATCCTCATGTCAAGTTTCTCGTCATAACGGAAACTGAAACCTCGTCCGCCCTTCTCGTAGTGATACAGCGAAATTCCGAGGTCAATAAGGATGGTGTCCGGCCTTTTGTATTCACCGGGATACTCGGCGAAAAAGTCATGGGACCAGCCTGAATAAAACTGAACACGCTCGCCAAAGCCCGCAAGCCTTTGCCTGGCGACATTCAGTATTTCCGGGTCAGCGTCTATGCCTATGGCCTTTAGCTCCGGAAACTGGCTTAAAAAAGCGTTAAGGTGACCACCTTCCCCCACGGTGCAGTCCACCAATAGCTGCCCTGGTTTCCGGGGCGCAAGGTACTTGAGCGTTTCTTCAAGCAGCACCGATGTATGAATCACTTCCACAACGCCCCCCGTCTTACCGAGCACCGAAAATCCCCCCTTCGCCAAGCTTGTTCAAGGACTCATCGTTGGTCTTTGGCCCGCTCTTTGTGTGAGCGTTAAATTCCCTGGAATCCCAGAGGGACAGGCGATCTCCGGCGCTTATAACCATGCAATCCTTGGTCAAATTCGCGTAACTGCGGAATGTGGAAGGAATGGCGATACGGCCAACCTTGTCCAGCCTCACCTCATCATGCAGGTCAATGAGGGTTTCCTTGTAGTAACGCAGTGCCTCAGGTGTAAACACTGTGGGATCACTTAAGTTTTTTTTCACCCTTTCCCATGTATCCGGCATCATTATCCACACACAAGGATCCAGGCTCCGGGTAATGATCAAGGTGCCCTGAAACTGCCCCCTGAAGCGCACAGGAATACTCACGCGTCCTTTGTCATCGAGAGTACTTTCTGCCGACCCGGTTTTTAGTTCCATTCCCACAATTTCCTATGTTTTCCCACTAATCAACACTTAATTATATTATTCATGAAGTGAATTCCCACGTCAAGAAGAAAACAGAAAAAAGTTATGAATAGTAGAAAAAAAAATGTCGAATTACTATACAAACGTGGGGGTAAATGCCAATATTGCTTTAAGTATCAAGGAAAGGTATGCTTCTGCCATGTTCATGACCGATTATTTCGTTGTGTTCCCCGACGGCGACAGCCAGGAAATCCGGGGCCGCCTTTCGCTGAACCAGATGGTAGATGTAAACGGCAACCCCGTTTACCCCCCTTTTCCCACCAACCGCATGGTTGTGTACCGGGTAATGAAGGTTAAAACCAACGACTACAAGGGGGGAAGTGAAACCTTCCATTATCTGGAACAGTTAAGCGCCCGGGAACTTATGGAGTATGTTGAAGAATAGCCCTTCCGACGGGATACGAAACGAAAGCAGCCTCCACAGAACGCTCAAATTTCATTATTCAGGCAGTGACGGCCAGGCGGAAATCCCGGCCGGCTCCTATATCTGCGACGGCCGCACGAGCAAAGGCGAACTCATAGAAATACAGTGCGGCAGCTTCGGCCCCCTCAAAGAAAAAGTGGAAGCCTTAAGCCGAAAAAACAAAATCAGGGTCATCCACCCCATCATCGCCCAAAAGTATATAGAACTGTACGATACTCAAGGCCGCCTTCTCCGCCGCCGCAAAAGCCCCCGCAAAGGCAGCACCTGGGATCTCTTCAAGTCCCTGCTGTACGCCCCCTGCCTCCCCCTTTTGAAAAACCTCACGATAGAATTGGCGATTATCGAAAGCGTAGAAAAACGCACCGATGACGGTAAAGGCTCCTGGCGCAGGGGCGGCGTCAGTATCGCAGACCGTTTTCTTGATACCATACGCGCGTCTGTCGTTCTTTCAAAGCCAAAGGACTATTATCAGTTTATTCCTTTTAAAAAACTCACCCCCTTCACTGTCCGCGAGCTGGCGGAAAAAGCGGAGATCACACCGGGTGTCGCCCGCAAAACACTTTATGTACTTACAAAAATGGGCCTTGCCGAGCGCACAGGCAAGCAGGGGAACACGGTGATTTACCGGAGAGTTTAAGGTGCCTTCTGGCTCATTGAAAACATATTGCAAGTATGATAGTTTTGTGGTTCCTTAACGTATTTTGAAAAATCTCTTGGTGGGGGTGATGATTATGGATACGACACGCAAGACCATATTCCTTGTCGATGACGACATGACAAACCTGACTATAGGCAAAAAAGCCCTGGCCGATGCCTATAATGTCTTTACCTTAAGCTCAGGCGCTCTCATGCTGAAAATGCTTGAAAACCTGCAGCCGGATTTAATCCTTCTTGATGTGGACATGCCAAAAATGGACGGCCATGAGGCAATACGTCTGCTCAAGGAAGGAAAGCACTCCGCCATACCCGTAATCTTTCTTACGGCCCTTAACAACGAGGAAATGGAACTGAAAGGTCTTTCCCTGGGGGCCATAGACTACATAGCAAAACCCTTCTCTCCCCCATTGCTGCTAAAGCGCATAGAAGTACACCTGCTTGTTGAAGCGCAAAAGAAAGAGCTTAAAGAGCAGAAACGCGAGCTCCTCTTTTTCAACAATAACCTGACGCAGATGGTGGAAGAAAAAGCCGGGACAATTATCGAACTGAAAAACGCCATTCTTTCAACAATGGCGGAAGTAGTTGAATACCGGGACGAAATTACCGGCGGCCATATCGTAAGGACTCAAGGGTATATCAAGGCGCTCCTTGACGCCATGAAGATCGGCGGGGTCTATGCAAAGGAAGTCGCGATGCTGGATGAGGAACTGGTTTTGCAGTCATGCCAGCTCCATGATGTGGGCAAAATCGCCATAACGGATTTAATCCTTAACAAGCCGGGTAAGCTAACCCCCGAAGAGTACGAGATAATAAAAACGCATACCACATTCGGCGAAAAAATAATATTGCAGCTTAAGCAAAGAGCAATGGACAGTGACTTCCTGGAGTACGCGAAAATTTTTGCCCTTTCCCACCATGAGCAATGGGCCGGAGGCGGTTATCCAAACGGACTAAAGGGCAGTGAAATTCCGCTTTTGGGACGGATAATGGCCATCAGCGATGTGTACGATGCCCTTGTCGAGCCCCGGCCCTACAAAGACGCCTTTCCCCACGGAGAAGCCGTTGAGATTATGCTTGCAGGCAGAGGAAAGCATTTTGATCCTGTTCTGATGGATTTATTTGAGTCGATACACAGCAAATTCTACAATATAGCGGAAGAGGTAAAATAATGATCCGCGCTACAAGCAGCCTTATCAACAATACAAGCATAAAGACAAAGTTTCTGCTTGTACTGGTGCTCATTATCACGGTTGCCACTCTTGTAGTGGCGGCTACCAGGGCTGTTCAGATACAGCGCCAGACAAACACCATGATCAGCGAGCGCCTCCAGGGCAATGCCAATCTGGCTGTCGGCATTTTCGAGACGGTGCGGATTTATACCGTGTGGATGCTGGACGCCGTGGCCACCATGCCGTATGTGCGGGAGGCGCTGATCACCGATACCGATGCCATATATGACAATCTGCGGAGAAACCTGCTGGCGTTTTTTACCAGCATGAACCAGGTGGAGGACGGCGTTCACGCATACGCGAACATATTCGTGTTTGACGCTGATTTGCACCTCCTTGCCGCCGCATACCCCGCGGGGGAAAGCATCAATATCTTTTACGGGGCGTTTTCCGAAAACATCCGCATGGCGCAGGATGGTTACTCGCATGTTTCCCCCGTTGTAGAAAGCCCTCAGTCAGGCCTTACGCAGTTTTTGTTCACCCAGCCGGTCATTATTGACGGCGGCTTTGCAGGCATGGTCGCCATACTCAGCAACACGGAAGTTCTCGCGTTTTTTCTGCGCGATCCCACGCATGACTATGACAGTTTTATCAACATCGCCGACAGCGCCGGGACGATATTCTTTTCCAACCGGCCCGCGTACATAGGCCGGCATGTTGACGATCTGGGCGTTGTGGAAGCGTTCGGCTATGTGCCGATTAACACCATGTTCGAGCACCTTTCGGCCATAACTGGCATTGACAAAATAGCCTATATAACGGTTGACCCTTCGCTGGGCTGGACTATCGTCAGCTTTTTCGATGCCGATGCCGTAGACAGTATCTACTGGATCATTTTTATTTCGCTGCTTCCCACAGTCAGCGGCATCATTTTGGCGTCGATATTTCTGGTTTTAATTGTCCACATGTCGCTAAAACCCCTGGTAGGCCTTGCAGCTAACGCCAAGGAAGTAGCCAGGGGAAACCTCGCGGTACACTTTGATATTACGCGGAAGGACGAGATTGGCCAGGTTTCCCAGTCTTTCATGGAAATTGTCACCTCGCTTAACACCCTGCAGGAGAATTTCAAAAAGCCGGGAACCGCCCTGACCGCGGATACAAGGCTTGGCGGCATTTACGACGAGATGCAGCGCCTGAAAATAGAAGCGGAAAGCGCCTCAAAAGCAAAAAGCGACTTCCTGTCCAAAATGAGCCACGAGATACGCACACCCTTAAACGCCGTCCTTGGCATGGCCGAACTTATGCTGCGGGAAAACCTTCCGGATGCGGCGCGCGAACAGGCCATGACAATCAAGCAGTCAGGAGATCACCTTCTTTCCATTGTAAACGACATACTGGACTTATCGAAAGTTGAAAGCGGAAAACTTGAACTTGTAAACACCGGCTACCTTTTCCATTCCACCATAAACGATGTAATCAGCATCATAAAAATGCGGAAAACAAACCCCGACCTTAACTTTGCCGTCTACATGCAGCACGATATTCCAAACGGGCTTTTTGGCGACGAAGTCCGTCTGCGTCAGATCTTGATAAATGTTTTAACGAACGCGCTTAAGTACACAAGAAAAGGACATTTTTCCCTGGATGTCACCGGAGAAAAAACGGACGACAGCACCATAATGCTGACCATGACAATAAAGGACACCGGCATTGGCATAAAACAGGAAGACATGCAAAGGCTCTTCGCCGAGTTTGCCCAGTTTGACCTTGAAAAAAACCGCAACGTGGAAGGCACGGGCCTTGGTCTTGCCATTACGCATAACCTTATAAAACTCATGGGCGGCGAGATTAATGCGTTTTCCGAATACGGGAAAGGCAGCGAATTCATCATACGTCTGCCGCAAAAACTGCATGAAAGCGGCCAGGCACCGGAAACCGAAGATGACTGGCCGCTTGAGTTTAAGGAGAAAAGCGTACTTTTGTATTGCAGCACTCCGATATACACGGACTATATCGCGCGTACCTTAAAGGATTTGCGGGTGAATCACCACATTGTATGCGGTGACAGCGAACTTCACAACAGGCTTTTGGAAGGAACCTGGGATTATGTTTTCGCGGAGGAGAAACTTGCGCATACCGCACAGCACATAGTCAAAAACGGCGGAGTGAATACCTCTGTTGTGATGATGTCCAATTCCTATGACGTGAAGGACAGCCAGGAATTTTCCATCCTCATGATGCCCGCCTATCTGCTTTCGATTGTAAGTGTTCTTACCGGCAGGGACATGAGCTACTTCACCAAAGATATGCACCTTGAAAATTTCATAGCGCCCGACGCAAGGATACTGCTTGTTGACGACATAAACACCAACCTGAAAGTCGGCGAGGGACTGTTGAAACAATACGGCGTGCACATTGACATGTGCCTCAGCGGCAAGGAAGCCATAGAAGCCATTGTGGGCGGAGATTATGACCTGGTGCTTATGGATCATATGATGCCGGAAATGGACGGCATTGAGGCTGTGAGGATCATACGGAACCTTGCCGCCAGCATGGGCGAAAAGTATGCCCTGCTGCCCATCATCGCCCTGACCGCGAATGCCATCGTAGGCGCAAAAGAAATGTTTATGGAAAACGGCTTCAACGATTTTCTTTCAAAGCCCATTGAAACCATCAAGCTAAACAGTATTCTGTCAAAGTGGATACCAAAGGAAAAACAAAAAATCTCCGCCGGCGCTGTACAGGAAGAGGAGCCGCCTCTGGAAATAGTCATCGAAGACGTTGACACAAAAAAGGGTATAGCGCTTTCCGGCGGCAGCGGCCGGAACTACCTGGACACCCTGAAAATATTCCTCACCGATGGAGAAGTCAAAGTAAAAGAGCTTTCTGAGTGCCTTGAAAACAATGATCTGTCCCTGTACACCACGTATGTCCACGCCCTGAAATCCGCCTGCGCGAATATAGGAGCTGCCAAACTTTCCGAAGACGCGAAAATTCTGGAAGACGCCGGAAGAAACCGGGACATGAATTTCATCGCGAAACACAACAGCAGCTTTGTGGACAGCCTGAAAAAAGTGCTTGCAAACATTGACGAAGTTGTTTCGACTGCCACCGCAAAACTCATCAGCGGCAAAACGCTTAATGTGGAAGAAATGAAAAGCCACCTTGTCAAACTCAAAGCAGCCCTTGAAACATTTAACATGCAGGCAATGGACGAAGCGTCTTTGGAACTGCAGAATTTCATTCACTTTCCCGGCACGGGCAAAGCTTTAAGCGACATACTGCAAAACGCTTTTGCCGGAGAGTACGAACAGGCCGTGCTTCAGATACAGGAATTATTGGTACAGGAGAACCCATAGCCAGGCCCTTTACTTAACGGCCCATTTCTGGTATAAAAGCATAATCACACGAGACACTAGCTCATCCGGATAGAGCAGCTGCCTTCTAAGCAGCAGGTGGGCCGTTCGAGTCGGCCGTGTCTCAATTTACAGAATTACCCGCAAAAACATGCCCGTAAACCCACGTGCTGTCCCTGCGTTCCAATACGCCCAAAAGCTCACCCGCCCCGCCTTTCCTGAAAACCCCCGCGGCAGACGCCTCGTTCCCCTCAAGGGCAAACGCGCTAAACTGCGCCGCCAAAAGCCGCTGGAGCGGTTTACCGTGGGAAAAGCCTTCCGCCGCCGCCTCGTCAATAAAAAAGCACGGGAGCGAAAGGGAGTGGAAAAGTTCCCTGTCCATAGGGCGCAGGGCGTTTACAAGGGCCTCTCCCTCTCCGTCAACGCTGTCGGCGAGGGGAAAAGCGCCCACGCTTGTGCGGGTAAGGGCGGAAAGGTAGGCCCGTGAGCCCGCCGCCAGGGCTATGTCCCGCGCCAGGGAACGTATGTACGTCCCCGCGGAACAGCGTACCTGTATCACCATTTCCGGCGGCGTCCAGGAGCTGACTTCAAGTGAGTATACCGTAACGGGCCGCTTTTTCATTTCGACCTCTTTTCCTTCACGGACAAGTTCGTGGGCACGGCGGCCGTTGATGTGCAGTGCGGAATAGGCAGGCGGGGCCTGGAGTATATCGCCCCGGAAAGCGTCAAGGACGGCCTCCACGTCATTGAGGGAGGGAAGCGGCCCCTGGGCAATACACGCGCCTTCCGGGTCAAGGGTGTCTGTTTCCTCGCCGAACTTTACCGTTGCGGTGTATTCCTTGTCGCAGAGCGAAAAGAGGGGGGCCAATTTTACCCCCCGGCCCACAAGGACAAGGAGGAGTCCAGTTGCGAATTTATCCAGCGTGCCGGTATGACCGGCCTTCCCTGTGCCGAAAGCTTTTTTAACAACTTTAAGGGAATCAAAAGAGGTAAGACCGCTTTTTTTGTTCAGGAGCAAAAGGCCGTGCTGAGCGCCTGGCGCAGTCATTGGCTGGTTAAGTCCTCGAGCTTTTGTACCATCTCAAAGCCCTCGCGGATACTTAAATCTTCGTGAAAGCGCAGGCGCGGAGTTTGGCGGAGCCGCATTTCTTTTGCCAGCTGCGACTGGATAAACCCCGCGGCGCTCTGCAAACCCGCAACGCCCCGGAGGAGGTTTGTCTCCGGCCTGAACGTGGAAATATAAACATCGGCCCAGGAAAAATCCCGGGAAACCTGAACCCTGCTCACCGACAAAAAAGGGTTTACGCGGTGGTCTTTAATTCTTCCTTCTACAATGAGGGAGCCGATCTTTTCCTGTATCAGCTGCCCTACCCTTTCGGTTCTGAACTCTCCCATGGCGTTAAGACGGGGCGCTCAGTTTCCGGGCGACTTCGATAACTTCAAAGACTTCAAGCATATCTCCCACTTTGATGTCATCAAAACCTTCAAGCCCTATACCGCATTCAAAACCCGAAGCCACTTCCCGGACATCATCCTTAAAGCGTCTGAGCGAAGAGAGCTTGCCGGAATGTATCTCGATATTGTCCCGGATAACATGAATCCCGGCGCTCCGTTTCACTGTGCCGGTTAGCACATAACAGCCCGCAATCGTGCCGAACTTGGGCGTTTTGAAGGTGTCGCGGACTTCCACGCTGGCGATAACTTCTTCTTTGGTGTCAGGCGCAAGCATCCCTTCCATGGCCTGGTGGATTTCCTCCACGGCCTTGTAAATGATGTTGTAACGGCGTATGTCGATCTTTTCCTGATCCGCCAGGGCTTTGGCTTTGGGCACAGGCCGCACGTTAAACCCGATAAGAATGGCGTTAGACGCGCTGGCAAGAGCCACATCCCCTTCGTTAATGGCACCCGGCAGGGCCTGAATCACATGGAGCCGCACTTCCTTGGTCGAAAGTTTTTCCAGGCTTGAGCGCATGGCTTCCGCGGAACCCTGAACGTCGGCCTTGATAATGACTTTAAGTTCCTGTATCGCGCCTTCGCTGATGGTATCGTGCAGATTGTCCAAGGTGATTTTCCTGATGTTCTTGGCATCCTCAAAGCGTTTGAGTTCCTGCCGTTTTACGGAAACACTCCGGGCAATTTTTTCATCGGCCACCACCTGCAGGGGATCCCCGGCATTGGGAATGCCCTCAAAGCCCAAGACTTCTATGGGCATGGCGGGCGTCGCCGTATCAACCTTTTCCCCCTTGTCGGTGAAAAGGGCGCGCACCTTGCCGGGCCAGATACCCGCCACAAAGGAATCGCCTATGCCAAGGGTTCCCTTTTCTATCATCACGGTCGCCACAACACCGCGGCCGTGGTCAATGCGGGATTCAAGGATTTTGCCTTCGGCACTG
>Ga0209755_10007921_pt1 | contig 11450 bp, 9 predicted proteins | sample TergutCo191P1_FD_187301 | JGI IMG/M metagenome (GOLD analysis project Ga0209755, IMG submission 187301) | Cornitermes sp. P1 segment gut microbial communities from Petit-Saut dam, French Guiana - Co191P1 (SPAdes) (version 2) | ecosystem: Host-associated > Arthropoda: Insects > Digestive system >...
TGCCCTGGTCTCCGTCATCCCGGATTAGACGTACTTCCCGGCAGCGAATCTGCTCGTTAACCCTTAAATCTTTCTCTGCCAACTGGTCTCCTCATTTATTGATATTATCTGATTTTATCAAATTTGTGCAATCTATGTCTAGTACTTACACAATTTCGGTGCCGATGCCTTCATCCGTGAACAATTCGATTAAGATGGCATGGGGCAGCCTGCCGTCGATTATATGCGCTTTTTTAACCCCGCCGTCCAAAGCCATAATGCAGCAATCGGTCTTTGGGAGCATACCCTTGGTTAGAATTCCTTCATTTTTGAGGCTCTCAATCTGCTGCTTTTCTACGGTTTTTATAAGGGTGTTTTCGTCCTTGACATCGCGCAAAATACCGCGAACATCTGTCATAAGCACAAGTTTTTCCGCTCCCAAGGCGGCGGCGATTTTTGCGGCGGCAATGTCGGCGTTTATGTTAAGAGCCTTTCCTTCGTCATCTCCGGTGCCGTAAGCGACAGAGGCAATAACAGGAATTATTTCGGAATTTAATAGGTTGTTCATCATGGCTGTATCAACCTGTTCTATTTCTCCCACAAGCCCAAGATCTTCTTTCCCCTTCATTCGCTTTGCCTTGAGCATGGCGCCGTCAAGTCCGCATAAACCCATAGCCCTGCCTCCGTTTTTTTGAATGAGGGCTGTAATTTCTTTGTTAACTTTTCCGCATAAAACCATCTGCACAATGTCCATTGTTTCTTCGTCGGTGTATCTTAGCCCGTTTACAAAGCGGCTTTCCTTGCCGGTTTTTTTAAGCATGGCTTCAATTTCCGGGCCGCCGCCGTGAACAAGAACGGTGCGAACTCCGACGCACGACATTAAAATAATATCTTCGATTACGGCGCTTTTTAATTCGTTGTTAATCATCGCGTTCCCGCCGTATTTAACTACGATTGTTTTGCCTTGAAAATTTTGAATGTATGGCAGAGCGCGAACAAGCGTACTTGCGCTGTCTTTATTTGAAAGTGATTGTGAACTCATGATAACCTCTGCTTCGTGCGCTTGAATAAGCGCACATTAAATCGAACATGAAACTTTTGTTTCATGATCTGTAATCTCCGTTTATTTTAACATAATCGTATGTAAGGTCGCAGCCCCACACAGACGCCGATTCTCTTCCGGCATTCAGATTGACGATTATTTCTATCTCTTCCTGTAAAAGTATTTCTTTTGCTTTTTCTTCGCTAAAGTGAGTAGTAACTCCCTTGCTACAAACCTCGATTTCTCCGTAAGAGCTTTTAAAACTTACCGATGTTTTATTAGGATCAAAATCTTCGCCTGAATATCCAAGAGCGCATAACACCCTGCCCCAGTTCGCGTCCGCGCCGAAGCATGCCGCTTTTACAAGGCTGGAAGCGGCGACGGATTTTGCAAAGACTGCGGCTTTTTCTTCGCTTTGCGCGCCTTTAACGGTAACTGTAACAAGCTTTGTTGCTCCCTCGCCGTCGCGCGCCATCTGGCGGGCAAGAGAAATGCAGACATATTCAAGCGCGGCGTAAAATATTTCATTCTCGCCGTTTGTGTCTGTTATGAGCGCATTACCCGCCTCGCCGTTTGCCATTACCAAAACCATGTCATTTGTTGATGTATCGCCGTCTACTGTAACGCGGTTAAAAGAACGGGATACCGCCCTCCTAAGGCAGGCGTCAAGCGTGGACGGTAAAATCGCGGCGTCTGTTGTAATAAAACAAAGCATGGTCGCCATGTTCGGGTGAATCATTCCTGAACCTTTTACCATCGCTCCAATTCGAATATTTTTGCCGCCTATTTCTGCTTCTACAGCTATTTCTTTTTTGCGTATATCTGTTGTCATTATGGCTTCTAAAGCCGCGTCGTGTCCGCTTTCGTCAGATTTAAGGCTTGCTTTAAGAGCGTCGATATTTGCTTCGATTTTTTCTATTGGGAGCGGAACGCCGATTACTCCTGTGCTTGCGACAGCGATTTCCGAAGGAGAGATTAAAAGATTATCTGCGGCAGCTTGAGCCATGCGTTTAGCGGCGGCCATTCCTTCCTGCCCTGTGCATGCGTTGGCATTGCCTGAGTTTGCTATAATTGCGCGTAACTTTCCGTCTGCGATATTCGCCTGGCTTAGTTCTACGCTTGCTGCCTTTACTTTGTTTTGCGTAAACATTGCCGCTGCGGAACAGAGATTTTTAGAATAAATAAGAGCCAGATCTTTTTTTGTTGAACCTTTTTTTATGCCGCAGTTTACGCCGCCTGCTAAAAAACCTTTTGGAGCGCAAACGCCGCCTTTTATTTCTGTCATGCCTATCTCCGTTAAAACAGCATCGGGATATTTTCAAGCCCGGTTGTTTCGTCATAACCAAAAAGAATGTTCATGTTCTGTATTGCCTGTCCTGCCGCGCCTTTAATCATGTTGTCAATCGCAGTCGCAACAATTAATGTTGAGCCGTTTATATCGACATTTACGGAAATATCGCAGAAATTGGAATGTCTTACCCTGTTTGTGGAAGCGGCAAGCCCCGCTGGCAGCACTCTTACAAAGGCTTCGTCTTTATAAAAATCGGTATAAATATTTCGTATTTCATCGGTCTTTGCTTCGATTTTATCCGGCGTTACGCAAAACTTTTCTGATAACGGAATATAAATGGTACTGAGGATTCCCCTGTTCATGGGAGCGAGGTGCGGCGTAAAGATCACCTTTGGCGAAGGTCTCCCCGCCCTGTCTGCCATTACCGCGAGGTTCCTGGCTATTTCCGGCGAATGTCTGTGGCTTGCAATTTTATACGGCGCTACAGAGTCTGCGCACTCACTGTAATGGAAAGATCTTGACGGCTCTCTGCCGCCGCCTGAAGTGCCTGAAACTGCGTTTACAATGATTGGGTTACTGCCATAAATTTCTTTCGCTATTGCAGGATACACGCCTAGGGATGCGCCTGTCGGGTAGCATCCAGGGTTTCCGATTATCACGGCGCCTTTAGAGGCGGCGTCTTTTATTTTATATCTGTTTAGTTCGGGTAAGCCGTAAATCGATTTTTTGTGTAAATCTGGAAATTGATATGTTTTACTGTACCAGGTATTGTACGCGGCTTCGTCGTCATCAAACCTGAAGTCCGCTGAAAGATCGATATAATGAATTTTCTTCTCCTGGCAAGCTGATGCGAATGACTCTCCTACAGCATGGGGAAGCGCCGAGAAAACTACATCAGAGGCTTTTATTACATCTTCCGCTTTTAAAAGAGGCAAAGATATCCGCCCAAGAAAGTTTGGATAGACCTCTTCTATCTTTCCGCCTTCAAAACTGACCGAGGAAAGCACCAATTTTTCTGCCTTAGAATGCCCCGAAAGGAGCCTAACAAGCTCAGCTCCGGCGTAACCTGTAGCGCCGATTATACCTGCAACCATGTGTATATTATGCTTTTTTACTCGATTTTGGTCAATGTAACCTTTTATACCGCTTGCTTATTTACTAAGAAAGACCTAAGGGATATACTAAAACAATGAATAGATTTTTAATTGTACTTGCCGCCGCTCTCTTACTGAGTTCCTGCGCTACCGTTAATATCACTCCAGACATGTCTGCCGCGGAGTTAATACAACGCGGACAGGAAGCAATGGATAGAAACAGATATGGGGTCGCAATTCAATATTACGAAGCTTTGCACGAACGAAATAAAACAAATATCGATCTTGTAATTACAGCGGAATACCATATTGGATTTATTCATTATAAGCAGGGAAAGTTTGACCAGGCCCGCGCAGAATTAACCGCGGTTCTTGAGCATTATAATTCGCCTGACGAAGAACTCTATCCTCAGCATTTTAAAAAATTATCTGTAATTGTCCTTAACAGCATACAAGAAAAAGAAAACAGCCATGCCTTATTCAAAAGAAAATTTAACAGGTAACAATTAACCGCTTATTTTTTTTATCGTGTACAAACTGGAACCGTAATCGCCTAATAATCTTGTTGTATTATTGTAAGGTCTTCCTGTAAATTGATTGTTTAATTTGATGCCTGCCGCCAGCGTTTTTCCGCTGCACTCGTAACTTTCTACGCAGTCTTTAAGAGCATAAAAACGGTTTGCCATACGCAGAATAAAACCGTCCGGGTTTAAGGTGACAGGCAGAATATGTTTAACAAGCCCTCCAAATCGTTTTATATAGAGCTGCTGAGATTTTGTTGTTACGCGATATTTAGCGTCGTCTTTAAGCCCTTCTATTCTGAGCACGTCTGTTTCTTCTCCAACGCCTGATTTTAACTGGAAAAACCCGGCTATTGTCTCATCTTTTCCTTTTACAAGCCAAAATGTTTTATTTTTAAATCTATTTGATTTTAAAGGCTGGCGTTCAAATGTTCCGTATTGGAATGTTTTTCTGTGCTCTTTATAAAACGCGATTTGTTCTTTAATTTCTTTTTTTTCTACAGACGAAAGAAAACGTAAATCGAGCTCATAACCAAGGCATCCAAAACATGCGGTATTATAGCGCGTAGAAAGAGGAGTGTCGCGTAATGTCTGCTGATGAGGAGCGTCCGACACATGAGCGCCCATTGCCGACTGCGGATACAAATACGAAAGACCGCTTTGAATACTTAAACGAACTGCAGGGTCTGTGCAATCAGAAGTCCAAATTTGCGGTGAAAAGCACAGCATCCCAAGATCAAAGCGGTTACCGCCTGATGAACATGATTCAAGCAGGATATGGGGTCTTGGTTCGAATATACGGCGAAGCACATCGTAAAGACCAAGTATGTAACGGTGGAAATATTCTCCTTGCGATCTTATATGTTCAGAATAAAATTCGCTTATGTGCCTGTTCATGTCCCATTTCACATAACAAGCTCCCGTCTCGTCCAGTATTTTTCCAACAGAAGAAACAATATAATCGCGCACTGCCGGGTTACATAAATCCAGCACAAGCTGATTCCGCCCAAGCGTCGCTTCGCTGTTTGGAAGACGCAGGGCGTATTCGCTGTGAGCGCGAAAAAGATTTGAATTTTCGTTTACCATTTCGGGCTCAAACCAGATGCCAAAACCCAATCCCATCTTGCGAATTTTTTTCGCGAAGCTCCCAAGCCCAAATGGAAACTTTTTTTTGTTTACAGAATAATCGCCAAGACCTGCGTTATCGTCATTTCTGCCTTCAAACCATCCGTCGTCAAGTACAAAGAGCTCCATGCCCATTTTTTTTGCTTCACGCGCCAGGGAAAATAACTTGCCCTGGCTGAACTTAAAAAAACAGGGCTCCCAGGAATTGTAAAGGATGGGACGGTCACTGCCCTGCCACTTCTCGTTTACAATGTGATTATTTACAAACGAATGAAAATTTTTGCTTAAACCGTTAAAACCGGAATCGCTGAAAGTTATTACAGCTTCTGGCGTTTCTAAATTTTCGCCTTGGTTTAATGTCCATTCAAAACAATGCGGGCTAATTCCAACACCCGCGCGAACCAGCTCATGGCTGTTTAATTCGGCGAAACTTAAATAATTCCCCGAATAAACAAGATTAAAACCGTAAACCCTGCCATGCTCTTCTGACGCGTCTTCTTCGCATAATAAAAAACCGGGATTATTTTTGTTTCCGCTGGAACCTGTTCTGCTTTCTTTCATAAAAACGCCGGGTTTTAAAAAGCGGTCGTTCCTGTGCGCCTCTCTTGCCCAATCGCCGTCAAAGGTAATTAAATAAAAGCCCATATTTGGCATATCGAGCGACATGCTTAAAAGGCGGCGTATAACAAGCGGAGAGGCGTCTGTGTTTTCCAGAACGACACGGCGCGTAATGCAATTTGCTTTTTCATAAACCGTGTAAATCAATGTTAAAGATACATCACTCACCTTATCGCGAAGCACGATAGAAAGAGTCTGACATTCATTATCTTTCCCCCGCGCGCTTGGCAGTTCCTTCATGGGTACAAAACTTTTTTTCTCGCTGTGGCTCTTGTAAACAAAATCGCTTACAAAGCTGTTATTCGGCATTTTAATCTCGGACGGCGAATAGCGGTAATCACCCTTGCCAATCCCCGACCATTCCAGACACATACTGTCCAGGCAATATGTTGGGTCTTCTCTGTCGTAAGCCACGGTTGTAGAACCCGCCTGAGTTGTCCTTTTGTGCGCGAGCGCGTCGATATCAGGCGAGGTCAGTTTCGCGCCGTAGTAAATATGCTCCAGGTGTCCATGTTTAGTTTTACGGAAGATATATTCGGTATTTTCGGTTTGAAGGCGGAAAACAGTGTCGTTTATGGTAATCATGGGCTAATTATAGCATGAATAGGCGGTAGCAGCTACATTAGCAGCTATGGTAGCAGGTATAATAGCAGCTACATTAGCAGCTATGGTAGCAGCTACATTAGCAGCTAGCTTGAAAACTAAGCCCTACTAAGCTAAGGTATACCTAATGGAAGAACTTCAATCGACAGAAGTACTCGACCGCGAAATACTTGAAGACGCGAGGAAAAAAGCGGCTCGTATCTTAAAATCCTGTGAAGACACGATTCTTGCGCAGGACGCGGATTGGAAAAAGAAACTGGATGACGCTATCTGCGAGATTGATGTTCAATTTGAAAATAATAAAAAAAACGAAACCAATGTAATTATGGCTCGGCTACCTGTAGATAAGCAAAGGGAAAAACTCAATTTACTTGAAAATATTCTTAACAACGCCGTTTATGAATGGTATAAAAATTTAAGCAAAGAAAAAATACAAGACATTCTTTCACGCGAGCTTAAAAAACGAACTGACTCATGTAAAAATTATATCGATGTTTCTGATAAGGCTATATTAGACGAAAAGGGGAAATATCCATCTCTTACTCTGGAAAATAAAAAGGTCAGAATTATCGTTTCCATGGAAAAAATAATTAATGAACTCCTTGGAGAAAAACGTTATGAAGTAATCGAAGCTCTCGCAGGCAGCGAATTTTTGGGAGAAGTTTGATGAATGGAATAGTCAGGCGAATTTCAGGTCCAATTATTCGAGCCTCAGGTTTGGGAAACTCAGGTCTTTTTGACATGGTAGAAGTTGGTGAAAAAAAGATCATCGGGGAGATTGTGCGCATCGAAGGCGATGAGGCTGTAATTCAAGTATATGAAGATAACACCGGTTTAAAAACAGGAAACCCCGCTGTAAGCACAGGCCGTCCGCTTTGTGCGCTTCTTGGTCCCGGTTTAATGGGAACAATTTATGACGGCATTCAACGTCCATTGGCTCTCCTTTATGAACAGGACGGCGCTTTTATGAAACCGGGTAAGAGAAGCAATCAGCTTGACGCACAAAAAAAATGGCATTTTGTTCCCAGCATTGAGTTAGCTGTAAAATTAAAAGCAGGAGAAAAAGTTCCGGCTTACCCGGGTTTGGTTTTAGGAACTGTAAAAGAAACAGAAAGTATAACATGTAAAATTATGGTTCCATGGAAATACGCTTCTTCTAAAGTGCCGGATTACACTTGCGGCAATATCACTTTTTTATGCACGGAAGGCGATTATACAATTTTTGAAACAGCGGCAAAAACAGATTTAAATGATGAAATTCATTTCGCGCAGTGGTGGCCTGTCCGCCTTCCTCGTCCCTGCGCTTCCCGCCTACCGCCCGCGCAGCCGCTTATTACAGGTTCGCGCGTTATCGATATATTTTTCCCGTTATCTAAGGGAGGAGCCGCAGCTATTCCCGGCGGCTTTGGAACCGGAAAGACAATTACTCAGCACAACATCGCCAAGTGGTGCGACGCAGATGTCATTATTTACATTGGCTGCGGCGAGCGCGGCAACGAAATGACAGAAGTTCTTACAGATTTTCCAAAACTCACAGACCCGCGCACAGGACGCAGCCTAATGGAAAGAACGCTGTTAATTGCAAATACTTCAAATATGCCCGTTGCCGCGCGTGAGGTGTCAATTTATACAGGCGTTACCCTTGCGGAGTTCTACCGCGACATGGGTTACCACGCAGCAATCATGGCGGATTCTACAAGCAGGTGGGCGGAAGCGTTACGCGAACTTTCAGGGCGCATGGAAGAAATGCCTGCGGAAGAGGGCTTCCCTGCCTATCTTCCAACCCGCCTTGCGGAATTTTATGAAAGAGCAGGAAGCGTGCGTACTTTTTCAAACGCAGAAGGTTCTATTTCTATTATTGGCGCTGTTTCTCCTCCCGGCGGAGATTTTTCCGAGCCTGTCACCCAGCATACAAAAAGATTTATCCGCGCTTTTTGGGCTTTGGACAGGGATCTTGCGAACGCGCGTCATTACCCGGCGATCAGCTGGACAGACAGTTATTCCGAATACGCTCAGGAAGTACAGACATGGTGGGAGCAAATAAATCCAAAATTTACAGAAGTGCGCAGAAAATGCTTAGACCTTTTAAAACAAGAACAAAGGTTAGCTGAAATTGTGCGGCTTATTGGCCCTGACGCACTCCCCGACGAGCAAAAATTGATTCTTCTTACGGCGCAGATTATTAAAGACGGCTTTTTACAGCAGAATTCTTATGACGAAATTGATATGTACTGCGTGCCGGATAAACAAGTCCATCTTCTGCAGATTATAATGGAATTTTACGATCGCGCTCATTCTTGCATTACACTGGGCGCGCCCATGACAAAAATTACCGAGACAGGTTTAAAAGAAGGATTGTCGCGTTTAAAAAGCGCTGTTAGAAACGAAGAGAAGGAAAAACTTGACGAGTTTGAAACAAAAATGCGCATAACGCTAGAAGAACTGGAAAGATCTTACCGCGCGCGCAGCATTCAGGCAGGTAAAACATTATGAAAGGCATCGAATACAAGGGTCTTTCGCGGATAGAAGGACCTGTAGTTATAACTTCTCACAGCAATAATGTCGGCTTTAATGACGTAGTTGCGGTCTTAGACCGAGATAACAATAAAAGGCTAGGACGAGTGCTTGATTTAAGCGAAGACTGGGCGGCGATACAAATTTTCGGCAACAGCACAGGTCTTTCCGCGGAAGATTCCAAAGTTGAGTTTTTGGATAAACCTATGGAGCTTCGTGTTGGGTTAAGTTTATTGGGTCGTGTTTTTAACGGGCTTGGAGAACCTATTGACGGCTTTTCTAATATCTTTTCTTCAGAAAAACGCGATATAAACGGTCTTCCGATTAATCCTTACGCAAGAACATACCCAAAAGATTTTATTCAAACAGGAATTTCTTCGATTGACGGAATGAACACTCTAATACGAGGGCAGAAGCTTCCTATATTTTCAGGTAACGGTCTTCCGCATAACAGGCTTGCCGCGCAAATTGTGCGTCAGGCGAAAATTTTAAACAATGAAAAAAATGAACAATTTGTAATTGTTTTTTGCGCAATGGGTGTAAAAAACGACGTTGCCCGTTTCTTTTTAGAAGATTTTGAACGCTCAGGAGTTCTCGCGAATGTATCGGTCTTTTTGTCTCTGGCGGATTCTCCTTCGCTGGAAAGGCTTATCGCTCCAAGATGCGCGCTTACAGCAGCGGAATATCTCGCATTCGAAAAAAATATGCACGTTCTTGTTGTAATGACCGACATGACAAACTACTGCGAAGCCTTGCGTGAAGTTTCTTCTATTCGCGGAGAAGTTCCCGGACGAAAGGGTTACCCCGGTTATTTATATTCCGACCTTTCCTCGCTTTATGAAAGAGCCGGAAAGATAAAAGAATCAAGCGGTTCCATCACTCAAATTCCAATTCTGAGTATGCCAAATGACGATATAAGCCATCCCATTCCAGATTTATCAGGTTATATCACTGAGGGGCAGATCGTTTTAGAACGAGAGCTTTTCCAAAAAGGTATTTATCCTCCTGTCGCCGGTCTTCCAAGTCTTTCGCGTCTTATGAAAGACGGCATAGGAGAAGGCATGACAAGGGAGGACCATAAAGATTTATCGAGCCAGCTATTCGCAGCGTACGCGAAGGTAAAGCAAATAAGAAACCTTGCGGCGATTATCGGAGAAGAGGAACTTTCTGTTTCAGATAAGCAATATTTAAAATTCGGTAACCTGTTTGAAAAAGTTTTTCTAACTCAGGATGAATATGAAAACCGCAGCATCGAACAAACCTTAGATCTTGGTTGGAAGACTCTTTTGGAACTCCCGCGCGAAGATCTGCTCCGCGTAAAAGAAGAATACATTATAAAATATATTGAGAATAAAAGATAAGCTTTACGGATATTTCTTTTTAAACCCTTCCACTCTGGCGCTTGCCGTAACATTTAACGCGGACTTCTCTCCCCTTGCGAGGTAATGATACCCAAGCCCTGCTATCATTGCGGCATTGTCGCCGCATAATTCTAATGGCGGGAAAACACAGCGCAAATTTTTCTCTTGCGATAATTTTTCGCGAAGGTAAGAGTTTGCCGCGACTCCTCCGCCTGCGACTATTGTGCTTAGTCCTGTGTCCTGCGCCGCATTTAAAAGTGCGCGTAACAAAATATTGACAGCGGTTTTTTGGAAAGAGGCGGCAATATCTTCGTTTGTAAATTTTTCTTTTACTTTAAATAAATCAAGCTGATTAATAACCGCGTTTTTTATTCCTGAATACGAAACATCATAACGATGATCTCCCTTATGTAATGAGGGCATTGGAAATTTAAAAGCTTCGCTGTCGCCTTTTTGCGCCATTTTATCGATTACCACGCCTCCGGGATAGCCAAAATTATAATACTTTGCAATTTTATCAAAGGCTTCGCCAGCGGCGTCGTCGATTGTAGTGCCAAGAACTGTAATGTTGTCAAAATTATCGGCGCGGCAAATGATTGTGTGCCCGCCAGAAACAAGCAAGCCTAAAAATGGGTATTCAACTTTGTTATCCGCAATTAATTTGGGCGCGTACAGGTGGGCAAGCATGTGGTCGACGGCAATAAAAGGAATGCCGCGCGCCCACGCGAAGGCCTTGGCGAAAGAAAGCCCGACAAGCAAAGAGCCCAAAAGACCCGGCCGATTTGTTACGGCAAGAGCGTCAATATCATCGATATTTAAATTCGCTTTATCTATCGCTTCTTTTACAACTGTGTAAATCCATTCAACATGCTTTCTGCTTGCGATCTCGGGAACTACTCCGTTCCATTGAGCGTGGAAAGGAATTTGTGTCATTATAATATTGGAAAGAATTTTATCGCCGTCTTCTACAACAGAAGCGGAACATTCATCGCAGGAGCTTTCTATTCCTAAAACTTTCATTTGATTGATTATATGATATTATTTTTTCTTCTTCAATAATATTGTTTAAATGAAAAGAAGAAGATAAGAATTTAACACGAACACGCTCGCAAACTCGCGTTAACGAACAATACAAACCACTCGAACCTATTATCTGCTTTCTTTCTCTTTAACCTCGAGCTTCTTGACTAATATATAAAATCGTGTATAATTTAGAAATATTCTCTGAATCTGGGGGGTTTGTAATGATTTTTTTAGGTTTTGTTAATTTTAGTAATTATTATATATCCTACCCCCCCCCCC
>Ga0209755_10007922_pt1 | contig 11450 bp, 5 predicted proteins | sample TergutCo191P1_FD_187301 | JGI IMG/M metagenome (GOLD analysis project Ga0209755, IMG submission 187301) | Cornitermes sp. P1 segment gut microbial communities from Petit-Saut dam, French Guiana - Co191P1 (SPAdes) (version 2) | ecosystem: Host-associated > Arthropoda: Insects > Digestive system >...
TGAAAAGTCCGGATATAAATTCGCCGGATGGTTTGAAGCCGGCAGCGGCGGCACGGCGATAACTGAAGTAGTAAATGTTACCGCAGATGTAACTGTATACGCGCAATGGGAAGAGACCGTAGGCGTAATTTTTGACGCAAACGGCGGAACCTTCACAGGCAGCGCTACAACAGTCTTTGTCATAGCAACAGAAGGTAAAATAGCTACGCTGCCCGCATCGCCCACAAAAGCTCCTGAGTTCTTTGATAAATGGACTTTAGATCAAGCAGGCTCCGAGGCAGAATTTACCACTTCAACAGAGGTTACCACGACTATCACAGTGTACGCGCAATGGAGAGGCTGGGCAGCCGGCGATCCTCTTACTCTGCTGCCCGCAGTTACAGGAGCAGTTGGATTTGAGTACGACCCAGAAGAAGTTAATGGAATCAAAGATACAGGCGCAACGGCTGTTAGTACGGGTAATAATGGACAGAATGTTAGGCTTACATTCCCGGCAGGATTTAATCCGAGCCAATATGATCGAATCAGAGTTACAGCCCAGACTTGCACAGATGCTGAGTTTACCGTGAATGCAACCGGGCAAACCGCTTTACAGGCATACTTCTTTAGCCCATGGACTGCGGAATCCTTTAAAGCCAAGGTACCAGCGACAGCCGACATTATTTACAATACCGCTGCTGCCGGACAGGCTTGTAATACTTTCAGAACAGGCTTTGAAATTTCTACAACTCTTACATCCACACCTGCAGGTTTCTATCTCAATAATAGACCCAGCAGTCAAGCTTTTGTAAGAACCATGCAGATTCAAAAGATCGAGTTCTACAAAGCAGCACCGTAACTTCTTCCATTCACTGAGTTGCATTTAATGTAATTCCAAGGGCTGTCTGAAAGGGCAGCCCTTTTTATTTGACAAAGTAATAATTTTTCTGTCCATGCGCCGATTGGCTCACGGGCTGCGTTGGTGAAAAACATTTGCTAAGAGTCCGCCTACGAGCCTTGACCATAAAAAACCAAGTAACATTTAACTGTTACATATTCCTAACCAAGCTTTTTGATAATTTATAAAAATATAATAAGGAGTTTTACTACACGGTTTTTATGGTCAAGTCTCATCGGCGGGGAACTGCAAAAATTGTTTTTCACCCCCGCAGCCCGATAGCCAATCGGCGCATGGACAAGGGGATTTTCACTTTGTATTGTTGATGGATACGGGATAGAAACGGGATAATAGAACGGTTTATTTGCATATCGCGTAATTATTGTAAATGAAACGTTTTAAATATGACCTCTTTATCACGTTTTTTGTGGTGATGAAAAGTTTAACGCTAATTGAATGCAGCAGAGTTGGCGGCGGGCTCCTTCTGAGTTTTTCTGGGGATGGTGGCGGTGAGCCGCTTGTGCGGTATGCATAAGGGCATACGAATAGCGCTTTGTTAATCGCTCTTTGCTTTTTCATTCAAAGCAGCTTGAAGCCGTGCGATTTCTACTTTATTGTTGGCGATTTCAGCTTTATGGTCAGCGATTTCAGCGTCTTTGCCAGCGATGATCGCCGCTTCACGTTCGGCAATTACATCCTGCCATTTTTTGTCGGTTTCTTCGCAGCCTCTGCTGTAGGCAAGCATTCTGTCGACATTGTCTTTCATTCTGTCCATTTCTACGGTCATGTAGCGTATGTAACTGCGGGGGAGTTTTGATACTTGTTTTTTTGCATGCATAATTCCTACCTCTTTGCTGCATAGTTCTCTGATTAATTCTTTTGCTGGTTTTTTATGGTGATTCCTAAAGAATATACACCATTTTTCATCTTCTGACAAGTTTTTTAGGTCGATTTTGCCGGAATTATAAGCGTCAATTAATTTATCAAGTTTCGGCATTTCGTAAAAAATTATTTGTGAAGTGTTTGTTAATAGATCATGTTCTATTTCTTCTCTGTAACCGTAGCGGCGCGGTAATTTTTCGCTTTCTTCGAAAAGAATATGGTTCAGAAAGAAAATCTGGTACACCCGCTTTATGTTTTTATACAAATGACCTCTTCCTGCCTGAGCGGACTGCATCATGGCGGAATAATAAGACGAGCGGTTTTTTAAATCATCGTTTGTTTTTGCAATCTGCATCTCAATATCGGCGGCCTCTCCGTCATTGAAATTGACTCTGATGTCAAGCCGCGGAGACTTGCCGCCGTGATATGCGGGAAATAACTCGCTGTTTAGTACTTTTACCGCAGTAACCTCGCGGCGGGTACAGGCGGAGAGCAGATGCCGCAGGGCGATGCGGGAATCTTCCGTGTCGGAAGCAAGCATTTTTTTGAAGACTTTGTCATCCATCACGTTGAGCGGCGTGTCGGAGAGGGTTTCTCCCGGCGAAAACCGTCTTTCAAGCAGGAATTTTAAGAAGCTGAGTAAGTTGAACATAAGCACCTCGTAGAGAAAAATATAACTGTCAAAAAAGATAGTTATATATATATGGCGTGCAGATGCGTGGCGCTTGACCGAAAATGAAAAAAAGTGAAAAAATATTTAGAATTTTTACCACGAACTAAAAAGCCAAGAATTTTAACCACTAACCACACGAACAGTCATACCTTCGGTATGCGCGAACTTGTTGTTTGGGGTTGATAATTGAGCTTCATGATTTTTGAGTTAAGAGGGAATTTGAGGTTAGGATGTAAGATATTGTTGTTTGATATATTTTCTCTTCTTTAATAATTATTCTTCTTTGAAGTAAGATAATTTAGAGGAAGAATTTAAGATATCGAACCAATGGTTCGTGTGCATACCGTAGGTATGAGTTCGTGGTAAAATTCTTCCTCTTCTTCTTCGTTCGCTCTTCGTTCGTGTGGTTAGTGGTAAAATTTTCTTTCTTCCTTATTCTTTGTTCTCTGCCCTCTGTTCTTTGCTCCCCCCTTCCTTCATGTAATTTTATATGCTATAATATGTTATATTAGTAATTATGAGGAATGATTTTCTTATATTGTCATCAATTTTGGCTGTTTTCAGTCTTTCTCTGCCTTCCTGCTCTATGCTGGATATAGTAGCCGACGCGCTGACAGGGGAGGGGAGTTCTGATGTTTTCACAGGCGACTCTGACCCGCAGTTGGTGGGGGACGCTATTCCTTTTGCCATCAAAATGTATGAAGCCCTGCTTTCGCAGAATCCGAAGCATCAAGGGTTGATAAATACGACAGGCTCAATGTTTGTTATGTATGCCAATGCTTTTGTGCAGGGGCCGGCTGATTTGCTTCCCCGTTCTATGTATGAAGAGAGGCAGGCGGCGATGGAGCGCTCAAAAAGCCTTTACCTTAGGGGGCTGAAGATACTTTATGACGGGCTGGAATTAAAGTATAAGGGTTTTTCGACTGCTTTTAGGAGCGGAAAATTGCCTGGTATTCTGAAAAAAATGAAAAAGGATGATGTGCCGGCGCTTTACTGGTCGTCTGCGGCGGGGCTTTCGGCGTATTCTTTAAATCCCTTCGATCTGGAACTTGGAATGAGGATAATGGAATTCCACGCGCTTGTTGAGCGGGCGTATGAGCTCAATCCTGATTTTAATGACGGAGCTTTGGATGAGTTCTTTTTATTGTTTTACGGATCGCTTCCCGAAGGAATGGGCGGCGATAGATCAAAGGTCGATTTATATTATCAAAGGGCTCTGAAAAAAACCAATTATCTTGCGGCAGGGCCGTATGTGTCGTACGCGCAGTCGATCTGTATTCCTGCGCAGGATTATGATAAATTTAAGGAGTTGCTGGGAAAAGCTCTCGAGATAGACCCAAACGCAAATCCATCGAACAGGCTTGTGAATATTATTTCACAGAGGAAAGCCCGTTATCTCCTTGATTCGGCAGCGCAGTTTTTTATTGCGGCAGGCACTGATGACTGGGATGATGACTGGTAAATTTTTGTTAAGGAGTGTTTTATGAAGTATTTTAGCGAGCGGAAATTTAAATTTTTGATTTTCTTATTGATGCTTTTCGTTATTGCGAATTCTGCCTTCGCCCAGGCAAGACAGCAAATTCCGTCAATCAAACTTGCTTCGCCTGTTCCTGAAAATACAGCATGGGGTCAGATGATTAATCGCATGGCAGGGGAATGGAATCGTATATTCGGTGAAAATAAAGTGATTGTATTTCACGGCGGCACTTCAGGAACGGAAACGCAGGTGTTGGGTCTTTTGCGAAGCAATCAGGTGCAGGCTGGAATTTTTACAAGTATGGGACTCAACTCAGTTGTAAAAGAAGTGATGGCATTGAGTTATCCGTTTCTTATCAGGAATGATAATGAATTAAAAGAAGTACTGGGAAAACTCAGACCGGAAATAGATACGCTTTTTCAGAGCAGAGGTTTTGTTACTCTGACATGGGCTCATGCCGGATGGATTAAATTGTTTACCAGAACGCCAGCGTATACCCCGGATGATTTGCGAAAGCAGAAAGTAGCGTCAAGCCCTGACGAGCAGGATCTGCTTCAGGCTTTCAGGCTTATGCAATATAACATTGTGCCTGCGGGATTAAATGAATTGTTAATGTCGCTGCAAAGCGGCAGGATTGACGCGACATATATCAGCCCGATTTACGCCGCAACAGGACAGTTGTTTGGTGTTGCGGGAAATATGTCGACAGTAAATGTCGCTCCGTTTATGGGCGCTGTCTTAATGAATGATGTTACATGGAAAAGAATCCCTGAGCGTTTTAAACCGGCTCTTTTGGAAGCGTGCAAAAAAGCGCAGGCTGAAATTGAAGCGTCTCTTGCGGCTCTTGAAGCGGAAGCGATCACAACGATGGTTAAGCACGGCTTGAAAATTGTTGATTTAACGCCTTCGCAAATGCAGGTTTGGTATGATGATACAGCCAAATATGATAATAGGCTTGTCGGAAGCGTTTTTAACAGGGAATATTTTAACAAGGTTAACAATATACTGACAGAGTACCGAAGGAACCGTTAACAAGTGGAAAATATAAGCGCTCAGAAAATTTACCCGGGAAAAATGAAGCCGATTTTGAATTTAATCGAAGATTATATTTGCATAACGGCTATTGCTTTAATGGCTATTTTTCCTCTGCTGGAAATCGCAGCGCATTTTATTTTCAAAACAGGTATTCCCGCTTCGTCAGGATTAATTGTTCATTTTCTTTTGATTGCGGGGCTTGTGGGCGGAATGATCTGTACAAGAAGCGAATCTCATCTCGCTATTTCTCTTACTCAATTTATTAAAGAAGGACCGTTCCGTGATCGGTTAAAAATATTCTGTAATTTAGTTTCAGCTTTTGTTTCTATTATTATCGCTCTGAGTTCTGTTTCATTTATCATGAGGAGTCTTGACAGCGGGATGATCGGTTTTATTCCCAAGCGGGTGCTTGCTTTTGTGATTCCGATCGCTTTTTGCGTAATGTCTGTTCGTTTTGCCCGCAGGACAAATGTTACAGGCTGGAACATTCTGATTCCGGTATCTGTGATTTTGTTAGGTGTAATTGCCTCTTTTCCTGTTATCGCGAAAATCATCTGGGGGTTTGATAAACCGGAAGTCGTTACTGAAATATGTTTTGTTATGGCTGACATTACACATTACCTCAGAGTACCGATGGTGATTTTCTTCATACTTGCAGCTCTCGGCGGCACTCCGCTGTTTATTGTCTTGGGCGGTCTTACTCTATTTTTATTACAAGCTACAGATCCGTGGCTTGTAGTTGACGGAGCGGCGCTGGAAACTGTTTCAAGTAAAATCTATAACGGTCTTATAAACCAAAATATAATCGCGATTCCGCTTTTCGCGATAGTCGGGTTTTTCCTCTCTGAAAGCAAAGCGGGGGAGAGGCTGGTCACTACATTCAGAAGTTTTTTTAGCTGGCTTCCCGGCGGCATTATAATAGTTTCTGTTATTATCTGCGCGTTTTTTACTTCATTTACAGGTGCTTCCGGCGTTACAATTCTTGCCCTCGGCGGAATTTTGTATACGATACTCAGCGAACATTTAAAATATCCGGAGAAATTTTCCATCGGTCTTTTAACGTCTGTGGGAAGTATCGGCTTGCTTTTCCCGCCGAGCCTTCCTTTGATACTTGTCGGCACTGTAATGATGATAGATGTCCGTCATCTTTTTTTAGGCGGCATAATACCGGGGATTATTCTTGTTATCGCGATGATCATCTTCGGCATTTTTATTTCGATTAAAATAAAAATTCCTGTTGAAAAATTTGAATTTAAAAAAGCGATGAACTCTCTTAAAGGATCATTTCTTGAAATTCTTTTGCCGCTATTTTTGATTGTTTCGTATTTTACCGGTTTTCTTAATTTGACTCAGCTTGGAGCCGCCGCGGTTTTATATATTTTTATTGTAGAGGTTCTAATTCTCCGCGAGATTAAAATTTCCGATATTAAAAATGTTTTTGACAAAGCAATTCCGATTATCGGAGGCGTTCTGTCAATTCTTGCCATCGCTAACGCGTTTTCCTACTATATAGTGGAGACTCAGGCGCCTTCGAATGTTGCGGCATGGATGCAGAATGTTATTTCATCAAAATGGGTATTCCTTTTAATTCTCAATATCGCGCTTCTTATCATCGGGCTTGTTCTTGATATGTTCTCCGCGATTTTAATTATTTTCCCGCTGCTCATTCCGTTAGGCGCAATATACGGCATAGACCCTGTTCATTTAGGGATTATCTTCCTCGTGAATCTTGAGGTCGGCTACATTACCCCTCCTGTCGGACTCAATCTTTTCCTTGCTTCATACCGTTTCCAGAAAACATTTATTGACGTGTGCAGATTTGTCTCTCCTTTCCTTCTCGTGCGTTTAATAGTAGTATTGTTGGTAACATATCTGCCGTGGCTCAGTACATGGCTTGTCAAAGTATTTGGTTAAGCTTTAGATTTAAGCCGGATGCAATATAATGAAGAAATGTAAAGTAAAAACGCTATTCGTACGCTTTTATTAGTACAGCGCAAACGGCAATAATAAGAGCATACGATTAATTGGGTTCGTGGTTGGATTTTAGACCGCTTGCTTTACAATTCTTATGGTGGTAATCTGAGCAGGTATGAGTGCAAAGAAAAAAAATAAGCGAGAGTCTCAGCTTGCAGAGAAGGTTGAAAGTTCGTCTGTTAAATATGTTGTTATGTCTTTTGTGTGCCCGTTTGTTATTTTGGGAGTGGTGTTTGCGCTTCATAAGGTTTATCCGTTTGGCGGGAATCAGATATTTTTTCAGGACTTTTTACATCAGTATTATCAGTTTTTTAGCAGTTTTTGGCATAAACTGAGGGAAGGAGCGGGGTTAACATGGTCATGGGCGGCGGGCGGCGGTCATGATTATTTTCCGCTGATTGCGTATTATATGGCGAGTCCGCTTAATCTGCTGGTTCTTATTGCGCCTCATGCGTGGCTGCGTGAGATGCTGCTGCTAGCGCTGCTGATAAAGATAAGCTGCGCTGGTTTGTTTACCGCGTCATTTCTTCGTTATACATTTAAAAAAAACGGGCTTGAGCTGATTGTTTTTTCATCTCTCTACGCGTTATGCGCTTTTTCGCTTGGGTATTACACTAATATTATGTGGTTTGACGGCTTTGCTCTGCTTCCGCTGATTATGCAGGGGCTTTTGGCGCTGATGCGCGAGGGGAAGCGGCGGCTGTATATTGCATCTCTGGCTATTGCGCTGATTTCGAATTTCTATATTAGTTTTTTTATTTGCATCTTTACAGCGATTGGTTTTTTGAATTTGTGCGTTATTCAAAAGTTAGATTTTCGATCTATCCTGAGGAAGCTTAGTTTAATCGCTGTGTGTACAGTTCTTTCCTTTGGGCTGGCGGCGGTTATGTTTATTCCGGCGGCGGCGGCTTTACGGCATACTTTCAGAGAGGCAAGCGCGTTTCCGCTTAAAGCGTTTCTGTTTGAAAACCCGTTCGCGATTCTGGGAAATTTTATCGCTTTTACAAAGCCTAATTTCTTCAGCGGGCTTCCAAATGTTTACACCGGAATGATCAGCGTTATGCTCGCCGGCGTGTATATTGCTTCTCCAAAAATTGCGTTCAGGGAGAAAGCGGCTATTGGGGGTACTTTTCTTTTTCTGCTTATCAGCACTGATCTTAATGTACTGAATTACATTATACATGGTTTTCGTTACCCGATGGGGATGCAAAGCCGTTTTTCATTTTTGATTTCATTTATGCTGGCGGTAATGGCATTCAGGGCTTACATATTGACAGAAGACGCGGCGGCAGGCGCGGCAATGGGTAAACAAATAAAGACAGGCAGGCTTCTTGCCGCGATGGGGATAAGCGCCGCGCTGTTTCTGCTGTCCGCTGTTCTCGGCCCGCAGGAGAAAAAATACATTATCGGCAGCGCTGTGTTATGCGCTATTTATTTGGTTATTTTCGGCGTGTCTGCCGGAACGAAGCAGGCGAAAAGCCGGATGATTGCAAGGGCAGTCCTGTTTCTGGCGATACTAACGGAACTTTCCGTTACCGCATGGATTGCGTTTAAAGAAAAGTTAAACGAAAGGGAAATGTACCTCGATGAATACGAGCATGTGCAGACTGTTTTAGAATCGCGCAGGCAATCTCCTGTTGATTTTTACCGCACGGAAATATTGCCGCAGTATACATTGAATGATCCGTATTTATACAGATACAACGGGATTTCCATGTTCTCATCCATGATTAATGACAATGTTACAATGTTCATGCGCGGGCTTGGCCTTCCCCGCAGCACGGTGTCGAATAACAGCGTTTTTTACAGGGAGACAACCCCTCTGAACAACACGTTCCTTAATTTGCGTTATCTGGTACTGGACAGCGCTTATCCGGCGGACGGTTCTCAATATTGGCGGATTGAAAAAATAATAGATGGTTCCATGCTTGGCTCTTCTGTGCTGGCGGAGTATAGATACTACCTGCCTCTGGGCTTTATGGTTAATGAAGATATTGCCGCTTATAAACGACAGGCCGATAATCCCTTTCTGTCACAAAATGATTTGTTCAGCCGCGCTACGGGTCTTGAGGGAAATGTTTTTAGCGTGACGGATTTAACCGGCGGCATAATGTCATCGGCAAGCGGCGGAAACGGCAGCAGCAGCGGCGGCAGCGGAAGCGGCGGCAGCGCACCGACGTGGGATTATGAGATGCCGTCTGATTCGTTACTGTATGCTTTTTTTGAGACGGATGACAGGAAAAACTTGAGCGATGATAAGATCAATATAAGCTTAAACGGAGATTTCCTGCGCGGAATGAATGTTATGAGAAAAACACCGTGTGTCGCGACTGTCGGCAGATTTTCTAAAGGCGACATTATCTCTTTTTCGCCGGAAAGAGGCTCTCTGATGATAGCCGGCTGTTTTAACACGGAACTTTTTGATCAGGGGTATGCTCTGCTTGCCGATGAAACGCTGAAGCTGACGGAGTTTTCCGAGAAAAGGGTACGCGGAACTGTGACAGCCCTTAAAGACGGCATCCTATACACTTCCATCCCCGGATTAAACTGGGATGTCTATGTTGACGGTGTAAAAAGCGAGCGGCTTTTAATTGATAACGCAATGGCGGCTGTCCGCCTGAGCGCAGGAACTCATGAGGTAGAGTTCCGCTATGTCAACAAAAGCCTGACGGCGGGTATAATCATCAGTCTTATCTCTCTTATATTAGTTTTTTTCAGGATAAAATATCAAATTTGAGATATATTATTATTAGGCGTATGTTTGCGCGAACATTGGAAAGGAGAAGGCTATGTTAAAGAAAATTTTATGGATTTTGTCGGTTTTATTATCATTGGCGATTGTATTTACAAGCTGTGAGGAAAGTAATCGAAACCTGAAAGAATATACGGTAACCTTCAGTTTGGAGGGGTCAAGCGCGGCTTGGCCGGATGATCCTGAGAATAAAGAAAATAAAATAGTAAAGGTTAAGGAAAATTCTATTATTGGCAATAAAATGCCGAAAGACCCGGTGCAATCGGGTTATGTATTTACCGGATGGAAGGATGATATTACCGAGGAGTATTTCGATGGATATACAAAGGTAAAAAGCGATATTTATGTTGTGGCGGTAATGGGACGGAATATAATTGATAATGTCAGCAGTTCAGCGGTTATCAACAGTACAGGCAGCGGCGCTGAAGGGTATCGAATTGGAAGTGTGCTGACTGTCACAGACGATATTAAATTCATGGCGGGGATACCGCCGGTAAGCGGAAATATTACTTATTCATGGAGAGCTAACGGCTCCAGTATTGCAGGCGCGAATACCGCAGCATTTATCATTACGACTTCTGAAGCTGGAATGATAATCACTTGTGTTATCGGACATACTAATGCCTCAGGTGTTTTTACCGCGGCCGGTGAAAGAGTGCCGTTTGAAATTGACAGCAATTTAATCAGCAAGGTAGACGGAGTACAAACTGATGTTCAGGGTGATGTCGTTTCCGTCTCTGCGGAATTTGCCCGAATTGATGAGTCTTTTACTCTGACTTATTCGTTAGCCAATACAAGAACATACAACAGGGTTGTTTTTAACGGAGTTACGGCAGATGAAGCGGAGATGACTGAACCTGGATCAAACAAAACAATACAAGCGAAGATAACTTCGAGTGACGCTGTTTACGCAGTAGACGGTAGAATCACTATCAGGGCGGTTTTTGAACATTCTAATGACGGATTTTATTCAACAAAAATTGATTTTGAAAGTGATTTAATCAACTCGGCAAATGATTATAAACCTTTAAGAGGCGGCTCTCCTATAGTAACTGCCAACCCGAATAAAACTTCGGCAAATAACAGCGATCAATCATTATTGATAACAGCGTCAGACTATCATCACGGCGCGGCTATTCCGGTCAACCTAAAAAATCAGTTACGCAAATATAAATCAATTAACGGAAAATTTAATCTCAAAGGCGGCAGCAGTTTAACCTATAAATCCATAGTTTTAATTGCGGCAAGGAATATCAGTTCATTACAATCCGGCTCGGTACTTGAGACTAACGTAATAGGATCGATAAATAATTATATAGGCGGCACTACTGATGTTACGGCAAAGACAGGTACATGGACAAATTTCTCAATTCCAATTCTTGATGTCGCGCCCGGTTCTTCATGGGGAGAATTGGACGGCGAATTCTATATTGGCTTGGGGATTAACCATAGTGATATTATCTTCCTTCTTGATGATATTGAGTTTGTTTATGAATCTGTTCCAATTTGGATTTGGCCAAGCCGCACGGAGTTTAATAAAAATACCGCGTCTGAAAATTACGCTGACATAGACTTCCTCATAGAAAAGAATGATTCAACGGCTGTATTCGCTGAACTCAGAGCGGGAGATACTGTTATAGCTCCCGTAAACTATACGATTAGCGGTGATAAATTAACACTCAAGAAAGAATATCTGGCGACTCTAGCTATAAACGGATCATCGCCGATTAATTTTGTATTCTCCGACAGTTCCGTTAAAACTATTAATCTTAATATCAGA
>Ga0209755_10007923_pt1 | contig 11450 bp, 9 predicted proteins | sample TergutCo191P1_FD_187301 | JGI IMG/M metagenome (GOLD analysis project Ga0209755, IMG submission 187301) | Cornitermes sp. P1 segment gut microbial communities from Petit-Saut dam, French Guiana - Co191P1 (SPAdes) (version 2) | ecosystem: Host-associated > Arthropoda: Insects > Digestive system >...
TGAATTGATATGGGGCAGACAGGGCCTGTCATTTAAGGTCTAGGTGCATCAGGACCATAAGGGCTCAAACCCAAATGCACATCAATCAATCAATTAAGGTAAAACTGCCATGTTGTTTAAAAGGACACAAACATGTACACCAGATAATAAAAGATGACACTGTATAGTGGCCTGTCCTCACAGTCCTAGTACTAATGTATGTAAAATGTCAAAATCCTAAAATGCAAAGTAAAATTGCCAATGCTGTCTCTATTTTATTGTAGAACACACCTGCAAATTTGCAACAAGTACTTCTGCTTCTAGGTTCAGTATGTTCTCTACTAAGATCGTCAGTACACAACCCATCACTACCTTGTTATGATACAGGAAAAAATCACATAGTTCAGCATTAATGAAGGAGATATACTCACATATTTGCAGGACTGTCCCCAGCAAGCGCTACAGCTGGGTCTAAGTGGATTTTTACTGGTCGCCCATGAAGTTGTAGGAACTGGGTTGGATCTGCCTTCTGGAATATAAACAACATAGTACACAATCAATACTTGTTATTGCCTCAAGGCTATTCAATGTTAACTCCCAACCCTCATCAATTTGGGTGCAAAAACATCTGTCCTAATCATGGTCCAGCCAAGAAGAATTATTGCATATAAAACTGTAAGTGGCAGACAACTTTTCATTTCTGACACACAATAAGAAAGTGCAAACACTGATACAGGTTACATTCATTTCCAAGTTTTATGACTAACTCTTCTGATAATGAGGAGAAGAGTTACAAAATCATTCTTCATGTTTCCTTTCTTGCCTTCTAGTCTCTCTTACCTGTTGGTTTACAGTCCAGAAACTGCTTATTATATTTCACTAGTAACTGAATTATTAGCTGGAAATGTGTAGTACATAAACAGTGCAGTTTCATGCAATGTCTTGTAGGAAAAATTCCTTTACCCTTAGCCGCCAGAATTAAATTTTTTCGCTGGAATTAAATCCCCACCCCCGACCACTTTAATGGCCGTTCGGCTATTTAAAGGGCTCAGTGCGCGACATATATATATATATATATGTCATTCGGCGGCTAAGGGTTAAACTGTGGATAATGAATACATATACTATACGAGGTGGGACCCAAATATTTCTGGAATTTGAATCTTCTGCACAAACGAGGCGTAGTTCATGGTTCTGCCACTAGGTACCAAATGGTTACAATATTCTGAACTAGTCTACCAAGTGAAACTGTCCTGCATGCTTTGTCATTTTTTGTGGCATTTTTTAAGCGTCTGCAAGTGTGTTCGGCGATTGTTTGTAAATTGAAATGACTGATCTTAAAGAGCAATGAGTGTGTGTGAAATTTTGTCTCCTTTTCAGAAAAACTGCAGCTCAAACTGTCACATTGCTCAAGGAAACTTTTAAGGATGTTCCCATGGATGCAGCAGGATTTGAATGGGAGGTGTTTTGCTGATGTTGCAGAGGTTAACGAGAACTGCTGGTGGCCCTAGACAGCATTTTCATTAAAAAATTTTATAAAAAATTTCCAACAGTTGGAGCAGTGCTGGGATCGATGCATCCAGTCACAGGGGGAATACTTTGAAGGGGACTATAGTTTAAACTTGAATGTGTATATTAAATAAATTTTTGTAACAATTCCACAAATTTTGGGGTTTGCACTCATATAAGGCTAAAATGTGGCATGTGGCAGGCCTCTTAAAATTGTAATGCCATTTTCCTATACATATTTTTACTCCTGTGGTGTGTAGTATTATCAAGAATGCAGGAGTTTTTAATAAAAGGCTGACAGATCCATCTGCACATCTGAGAGAGGAGCCTGAGGTAATGTTAAACCCAACCACAGTCCAACTAACACAACCCACATTCTTTGGTTTCAGAAAGAAATTAAAGGTATCTTTTCATGGATATAGGTAAGATTTTTGGGCCCCTGTGTGAAGCTTGCCAATGAGCCCTGTTACAACCATGACAAAAATTGCCAATCTTTAAGATAAATGTCATAAACAGACTTGGTTTGCAAATATAACTGTATTTTTAAATCAATGTGATAATCAAACTGAGAACACCTTTAGGTTTTTCGTGCAGTATGCAAGACATATGCATGAATGCATGCATCATCCTGAACACTATTGGCAGTTACAAGAACTCAATTTTTGGAAAATTTGAACATCTGTTGCTTTTCCAAGAATAATGTCAGTTAGGGCTTAATTTAAAAATTATTCTTCCAGCCTTTGTGTTTGCAAAATCAATGACAAGGTCTTTAATGCCCTTCTTGGCTGCTGGGTTTGACCTAATGAGTTTCAAATGTACTCTTATTTTATTACCTTTTAATTTTTAAATGACCTCTCAACACTGGCCACCACAACCAGAAACATGAAAACAGTAAACCACATTTCCTGCCTCAGAAGATGCATTTCTTCCTCCAAAAATTGTCCCTTCTGGTTTTAAAACAAAAAACCCATAAAATTACCATTCAGATCATAAGACTTGTAAATATGCTTAAACTATCTCCTTCAGACTTTTTTTTAGTGCAGTTTCAGAAATCCACAGTAGTAGTTCACTGTTTCCATCTATACAGATCACTGACTAATTTGAACATTCATGTGATCAAGAGTTTAATCAAAACATTCTTACAATAACTATAATCCATTGTGTATCAGCGCTACCAATAAAGTGTGCTACCACAGGCAAAATTGTGCTACTTTTCCCACAACTATGCCACTTCAAAGTTTCAGATGTTTATTAATAAATTGATGCCAACAAGATGAAGAAATCGCCTAATAATATAAACCTTTACCAATAATCTAACAAAACACAATCTCACAAAGTAAGGTATTAAATTCTGCCCACTTCAGCCAAACATGACTATTATACTATTGTTGGCAACATGGAAGCATATTTGCATGAAGTTGAGTTCTGGTAAATAGGCTCAAATTTGCCCAAATACAGTATGTTCAGTTGATGTAAAAAAAAAATAGCGGCAATGGGATCTTGTGCCCCTATATTTGTAGGTGTCTACACTCTGCCTACACTTGCAAGGTAGCTATGCCACAGCCTCCAGAATTATTTTAAATGAGGGTTAGAATTGTTATGCTCCTTTCACAGCAGTATCAATGACACATTGTCAGACTCAAATTAGACCAGCTGCCATTACATAATCTTTAATATGTACTTCTTGTTATACTACACCTATATGCATATGCAATTCATGATCAAATTTTAACACCATCTGCAAAACTAACAAACTCTTCATTATCGGTATTTTGCCCCATATTTCATCTATGCATATGCCATCATCAGCCAATTCATTCTTAACCATTTTGCACCAGAATTAAAAGCCTGTATAGATCTGCACAAAGCCAGAATTTATAACTGGCGCTGAATAAGAGTGCTAAATAAAACCAGATATAAATATAAAACATTCATTTTTTTTGGCATCACAATGTGCATTACATTCATACATATATATATAAAACATTTGGTGCCAAAGGGTTAATGTAAAAGAGTATTCAGTAAGTAATGCCAACCGCCCTATGGATCCCAAGTTTCACAATTGATCTAAATGAATTATATAAAATGTTAAGAATACAAATTATATCAGGGGATTGATTTAAATTGTATATTCTCATACTATTATACAAGCTGGCCTCCCACACATGAACACAACTTCAACCATAAGTGAATTTCTTAGCCATAACATTGCAAGAAGTGTCAGCAACTTGAAAAACTGCAACAGTCATATCAGAATAACAATTACAAATAGCAAAAATATTTAAATAACTAACAAAATGCACTTTAATATTCCACAATGTATTTTAGTCGCACAACAGCGCGTTTTGCCCAGTAATCCAACCATTTTCAGCGTAATGTTATTACAAGAAAACATGTATTACGAGTAAAATACATCATAAAAAATTAAAGTGCGTGTTGTTGGTAATTTATATATTTTTGGATCTGGTTAACAAAGAACATGGAACATATTACAATGCAAATAGCAATTTTAAATACACCCCAAACTCTGTGCTGTTTTTATTTACTTAAAATAACTGGAAATAAACTTCCTATTCAGTGATAGAACATGTAGTTACAGTAAAGCTGTTCCTCAGAGGACCAATATCTCGTTCAGTAACCCCCATATGAACAATGCTGCATGTTTACCTTTCTGATTAATACTGACTGGTGGCCCACAACAGCAGAGAGTTGGACTAAGATGATTCTACTAGCATTCCAGAGCTTCCATTTCAGGTACAACTTTTTTTGAGCCAGCGAATGCAGATCACCCTATTTACTAATAACCCTTTCAAGTTTGAGTCAAATACGTTATGTATAAACACTTGGTTCGTCCCTCACAAAGTACACAGCCTGTGTTCGTTACAAAGACTAATCATTTCATCCTTTTGAGGAAAATGATCGATGTGATGTGAAAATGACATAAAACATTATGAGAACAATGTACAGCTAAATGCAGAATTTCTTAATGTTACGGCAAATGGAATTTATACTGTAGTTATCACTGGCCGCTACGTGGTTAATTTGAACGAAACATACACACTCCATGTAGCCTCAGCATGTCATGAAGACAGCAGTATGTGGAACAAGTCATAAATATACAAATTTACAGTGTAAAATATTACAAACATTTTACAAAAACAGTATTATAAATCATATTTACACATTAAAAAATTCACCTACAGAGTAAAAGGAGTGTGTCTGTTGTCATGCAAGAACATAACCCTCCCCCAGGCAAACCAAAAGTAAAACTTACGATTTTTTCATAGAAGTCTCTTCTGCGTTCTGCTCTCTTCTTGTAATCCACCATTATCCCACGGATTTTCCGCTCTTGTTTTCTCGCTTCGTGCCACATTTTTACTTTTCCTGTCTTATCGACGAATGCGAATCTTACGAAAACAAAATGAGACTTAAATCCAAGTATGTAACATTACGGACTATGATACATAGTCAATACCTGCATATATTAATACAAAGTCTATACCAGTTCCTTAAACCTAACTCCTCTGAACACTAAACGCCTAAAACTCTGCAAACTGGAAACGTCTAACATTCACCCATGCCAAGCCGCCATTCGGTGATTATCTCTTACTACGAAACCCAAACGCAAACTTCGAATCTTAGATGCAATATAATATGAATCATATTACAGCAGTGGAAATTATTTTAAAAGTAAATATTTGGTGCATACGTTCAACAAGTTCAAGTTACACTATATATACTTTTATTACATTGCAGAATGATAATTACGCAGGATGACAAAATATCGAACACAAGTACGTAGAACGTTTACTATTCATCGACCCATAAAAAGATGGTATTTTATTTTCCCCCAAGAATCACAAACAAACAAAAAAGTTACGTAGAACTTTAGTATGTAAGTTCCACGCGCAAGCATGTTTTTCGGTGGATCCAAATTTCTTCAGAAATACGGGAACATCACGACTATAAGTGTGAAAATCCTACACACCACGGCCTTAAAATTGTATGGTATCCTGTCAGATTTCTTTAATGGAGTTAGCAGATAGTGTTTTACTCAATTTTTTTTTTTGTATAGACTCTGCATCAGAAAGAAAAAGTCTCGACTTTGCCATTATGTGCAAAATCAGCAAGACGAAACGGCCTTCTTTCAGGATGTGTTACGTTAGTTCTGTCCATTGCTCATGGGACAGGAAAAGGAAAATAGTGTTTTTTTTTTTCATTTTTTATGTTTTTCTAGAGATGGAAAAAATCGCCAAAACATTTGGAATCATCAGAAACACCTTTTGAAACGCGCATATTGAATGGGAAGTTTCAAACTATCGTGTGATACAGAATCCTTTAAGCTTCGAAAATTCAGACTTTTTTTACCACACTGCTTTATCCTCATATTGAAGTACTCCAAGCTTAAGTTTAAAGTCTTCCACATGCTGATAAAATAGTTCGCATTCTTTCTTACACGCATATTCCAACATGTTACTAAATTTTTTGTTTTTAATGCAAAAAATTTAGAAACTAACCTCTCAGCATCACCATGTGAACTGATGAGTAATTATAAATTTTCAAAACATCTGAATGAATATCTAAGTTTGAAGTGTCTATTCCATGTTGCAAAACAAATTGTATAGGATATGAGCAAGGTAATCCAAACCAATTAACTTGCCTTTTAAATAAGTCTTCTCTTATTGTCTGTGGGAAGATGTTTACCATAACAGCAAATGTTGATTATATTTTTGAACACCATTCACTCAGTGCTCTCTCTTCCAGTGGTGAATTTTCCTACATAATTTCATATTATAGAGCACAATAAAATATACATAAATTGGCATGCATTCAGAAAAATTATGTGGTAGGGATGGAATTTCAATCATGCTGGTCACCAAGAATAAGAATGACACTCCTATAGAACAATAGTTCTTAATCATTTTACAACTGCAACACCATGCATTACAAAATTCCAGTTTTTTTTAATGAAGTTCTGATGTTTCGGTTACACAGCGGAACATTTTATCATTACTTGGTTAGATGTTTGAATTTTTCATTGCTGAGTTGGTCATTTAGGTTAGGTTAGGCTAGGTTTAATTACTTATTGGCTCAATCAGTTCGTACATAGCAGTACTGTGTGTCAATTGTTTTTAGATAGTAGTAATCAAACATCAAGCTTCACTGGGAAAACAGCTATAGAGACACATAAAATGCTAGAAAATATTAATGGAAATAAAGTTCTGTCTTGTGCGTGTATCTGTGAATTGCTTAAACTGTTCAGACAGGGATGTGAGGACCTTGTAAACAACTCCAATAGTAGGTGGCAATCAAGTGTTCAAAATCCAGGAACAGATGCAAAATTACATGAAATGTTGACCACAGATTGTTGAATGGCCCTAAAGTTGATGAAGGATCAAATGCATGCTAAACATTAAACAATGTCAGATTCTTCATAGAGATATGGTAAGAGGGAATGTATGAAATTTGTTACACACATTCTCATGAATGTGCAAAGGAGCACACAGCCACATCTTCCTAAGACTTCGTCCAGATCAGAGGAGCTCAGCCATTCATTTGATTCACCTGACCTCATACCAGCCAACTTTCTTTTATTCCATAAAGGAGAAAATCCCAAAAGAAGAAGATGTCAGGATGTCAAGGACATCAAGAAAAATCTAAAGACTGAATTAGATACAGTTTCTTTGAGCACCTTTGGCAGCTGTTTTGTGCAACTTTTAGAAATACATATAGTCAAGGAAGATGATTTTCATGAAAAAATAAAACAATTTTCTTCATATTTCACATGTGTATCTGCCCTTGTAGACTTAATCCTTAACTTTGTTTGACCTCACACAAGCCCTCTCCTTATTCATTACAAACACATGTCCTTGTGAACAAATTCACACACACACACACACACACACACACATTATGGGTACCATACATTCATCACAAGAAAAGAGGACATGACTCACACACCAACCATAACAGAGTGGATATATTAGTGAACAAAAAGAGGATATACAAATAGTCACAATTTTATTATACAAAAGTCCCTCTCCATTGTTTCTGCCAGCAGTTCTTTAAACTTCATGGGTACAAAAATTCTAACTGATACCTTCTTTAAACACATTTCTCACAGAATGTCTCAGAAAACTATGGTGTGAGACACCATAGTTTTCTGAGACATTCTCAAGGTAAACTGCTGAACTCATAAACTCTTATACTTTGACTTTGACAATGATAAAGTAATATAATTATGCATTTCTTTCTTGTTATTCTTCTCAAGGACTACAATCCATTGACTTTGGCTACCAATACAGTGTTCCTCCATTTCCAGCAGTCTCCGACCATGACCTGCCCGTATTTTATTACCACTATATTTAAATCCTCTTCAACATCATCCCTCCACCTTGTAAGTGGTCTTTATTTCTTGTTCTTCCCAATGCATCGGTTGCAATTTGCTTGGCATTTGTTGATTTTGCATTCTTTCAACATGACTGTACCATCTTAGTTTGGGGGATTTTATAAATTTTATATCTGATCCTTGTAACACTTCCTTTATCTAATTTTTTCTTATCCTCCAGCATTCTTCCCCTATTATGGGTCTATTTAGTTTCCTTACGATCTTCTGTTCAAATATTCTCAGCACATTGTTTCTTCTTTAGTTGTTATACAGGCTACTTACCTGTAAGTCAGTATGGGTAATGTTCATGTAGTTTTCATTTAGTATTTTGAGACAAGAGTTTCGATCTGAAGAGTATGTGTGCTTGCATGCATGACTTGCTTTCATAATTTTGTAATTAGCATCTGTCCACATTTTGCTTTCATTGCTTACAACTGATCCCAAGTATGTGAAGCTGTCAACACTTTCAAATTTAAAATCACCTATTGTCAGCTTCTGGAGATATCTTCTTGTGTTTTTAGAGGGCATTTTCATTTACCTGGTTTTCTCTTCAGTGATTATTAATCAGATTCTTCTGCTTTCAACTATTCATTTCTTGAAAAAGTATATTTTTTCTAATACAATGCAATTATGAAACAACAAATATTCAAAAACTCAGACATTTTTATAAATTTAAAAAACCAACCCAAATGGAAATTTTTGGGCCAAGAAAGAGGATATGTCCAGGGAAAAAAAGGATGTATGTTAGCCCTACATTAAGCGAACTTCAGATTCACTTTTTCTCAAGCACTTCACTGCAGCCCATGAGCTTTATTGGAAATATGTATAATGAATCAGAGTCGCTCTATATTCCATGATCTGTAACATTAACCAGTGACACACACACCTATGTGCAGCACAACAGTGACTCAATTTCTGACACATGAGCACTAGCTTTGATTTGTAGTATGAAGCATGGATAAGAGCTACTCAGCATTCACACTGCAGAGTAGGTAAAGTCTATGCAGTGGCTTAGGTGCTTAGTGGACAGCATTTTACCACACAGGCCTGAGTTCAATCCTAGGTTAGGCCAAGTGAGATTCATGGTGGACAAAGTGGCGATGCGACAGATTTCTTTCCAAGTACTTCAGTTTTCACCTGTCAGTTTCATTCCACCTATGCTCCATACTCACCTTCACCTACATGTTGGTTTAACCAGAATAACAGAAGGGCAAACCTAGGAATGTTCTGAAAAGCAGTGTTTGTTCAGAAATTGGGAAGCATTAAATAGAAAAGTGCTTTAATTTTTTTTCCTTAAATCCATGGTATACAGCTAGTAATTGGGAATAATGTTTGGTCAATTTACAGCAGCTCTTACTGATGTATCACCTCCAACCCAGAATTTAATTCCAGCACAGTTGAGATCATATCAATTTTCCAGAAGTCAATTCACTGTAACATAAATAGTGTTTTAGCAACTGAGATATGTACAACAAAATCCATTTCATCCCATCTGTCATGCTACATATCCACTTTTCTAAATTTTGGGTTTTGATGTAATGTAGTTGAGGTCTCCAATCCCCTGCATTTTTGGACAACATCAATGGGTAGCTTGTTACAGATGTTTCATAATAGCTTCTGTCTCAACTTCAAGGTTGAAGAATCTGCTAAGATTCTTCTTGACATGCTATCCCAAAAAAGCTGACAACAAACTATCCACTGATGCTGTGCAACATCTCAGAAGATCAAAGACTAGACCTCCACATCCTTGTGTCTTCATGGTATGATGCTCTGGGACTATCAGTCTATATTGGGCTGCATGGACACTACAGATGCAGAAAGCAACCTCTTTCAGAACAAGTCAAATGAAACACCAACTTGATGCAACACTGTGCAGGTTTTATTTCTGCAGAGTCACTCTACATGTTTCGGGCACAAGTGCCCATCATCAGGAGTATTTAAAACTAGTACAGCAGCCACTGGTACATGTGTTCTGTAAAAATCTTTCAGAACATCAGCAGCTATCTCCCAATTCACATGTTATCATAACGTGTTAGCATAACCAGCAATACTTCAGGCAGTAATGACGCATTGTTGGCTCTATCCACGGAATTCCGTTAATGACCTTAATCAATGGTATATTAATTACTTGCATTTTCCTTTTCATGTAGGTTACTGTCTACAGAATCAAATTTCAACCAAAGCAATATGAACATCATCCCTGAAAACTTAGCTGTGCAGCTGTGATGCCTCTGCAGCTCTGATAATGATTCAGTCTTTAAATGTGCTACAGAAAAACATTTGAGCATAAACATAATTACGGTACTCATTTATGGCGAAAGAGGCGGTAAGAACTGCAGCAAAAAGATAAAATGTGACATGCATACAGCTTCAAAGCAGTTGCAGTACTTAAAATACAGATAACAAATTGGCAATTAAAAGACTGACCAGGACTTCTATTATGGTGGACCACTTCACATTCAGCTGGTGATTCCATACAGTTTAAAAATGACTGATCCGCATCCAAGTCAGTCATCTGAATCAGTATCAAGCACAACTGCTTTTCTCTTGCTTCGGGAATTTCCCCCTACAATACGAGAAACCTGAGCATCAGAATCTAATGTCAGATCCACAACTTCAGCCTTTGCAACACACACAGTTTTAAGACTACCTGACGTCTGCACTGTCTTCCTCAATGTGTCCATTTTTGGAGATGGAGCAGAAGTCTTGCTATGTGATGTCAACGATATCTCTCCTGCAGTTTTGTGGCTTTGTTCCGAAGTTGGGAGGCTTCTCCCACTAATGTACATTATAATATTATGTTCGTCTGACATGGCTGCTGCTGCCTTAGGGCCTGAAATAAACACAGAAATTATGAAGACTCAGGGCAGCACAGAGGTCGAAGTACTAAGAGGTGTTGCAAATGACTGAAGCACTACGTTATTTTAATACAATTTATTTTACAAGAAAACCAGCACAAAACAGGTACTGCTCCAACACAGGCATATTTACCCAAATGCAAGACAACTCTAATTTGAGATGACCCCCCCCAGATAAAACATGTTGGCCTAAAGAAAATGTATTTATCCAAATCTAAGATGACTCCCAAACATTCAAACATCTGCTAAGAAAAAATATTTTACTATTAATTTCATATCCTTAACACACAAACAATGTCAGATTCTATCTACCTTAACCAGACAGTGTGACTGTCTCCATCTTCACAAGCAGTGCCTTCACCTTCCTCACACTCACTCCTAACATTTCCATCCTCTTCCCTCTCATTCCACAACATATCATTGTCTCCACTGCTTTGGATGTACAGCATTTCTTAAAACAACTTTAATATCACTTCTCATGGGGTGCACTGCCATACCATTATGATCCACACTGGCCAAAAAATTGCATTTATGTATCTTGGCTTATAAATGTACTTGAATCCATGAAGAGTCACAATTTTTTTTTTAATATATATATATATATATATATATATATATATATATGCACAGATGGTGTTGAGAATTTTAAATACTTGCGTTCTGGATTTTGTTGTTGCATCTGTGGTCTGATCAGTCTAAGTTCATGGTTCTTTTTA
>Ga0209755_10007925_pt1 | contig 11449 bp, 6 predicted proteins | sample TergutCo191P1_FD_187301 | JGI IMG/M metagenome (GOLD analysis project Ga0209755, IMG submission 187301) | Cornitermes sp. P1 segment gut microbial communities from Petit-Saut dam, French Guiana - Co191P1 (SPAdes) (version 2) | ecosystem: Host-associated > Arthropoda: Insects > Digestive system >...
TAAAACTTCGCACATCCAGTACACTCGACTGCCATCTCCTATCTATCAGTATGTGGTCAATCTGGTTGTGAGTCTTACCGTCAGGGGAGATCCAGGTATGTTTATGAATGTTCCGGTGAGGGAAACCACATCTTTAAATATTCTGTCCAACACAACTATGTTTATTAAAAAATACAGCTACATGTTTCATTCACAGCTGATCATCATCGGGCTATCATGCAATATTTACAAGAAGGTAAAATGTAATCAGTATAAATTCGTCATTCTAATTTTAGTCTGTGGGATCCCACAAATTCACAGTTATTACAATGATAAAATTATGCAGTTGTGTTGGTAAGTCGTTCGCTGATTGACGGCTATAGAATTTCCTCGATTTTTGGCCAGATGTATATTTTGACATTAAAATACGAATGGGTAAAATTGCTGGATAAATGCTATTAGATACTAATGTTTTATTTAAGTTCTTGTGATCAATTATGTAGAGAAATCAGATCATCAACATCAGCTAAGTATAATCTGTTGATCAGTTGGTTTGTATACTTGACATCATATATTGGGGAATTGGCAACATTGGGATCTATAAATATATCAGATGTTGTAAATCGTTGTAAAGTGACACTAAAGTACAATTAAGGTGAGTATTTTTGACATGTGTAGCAAGATTTTACTTACATGCCTTGGTTATGTGACAATCAACCATAGCTAAATAAGAAACAAAACTTTGAAATCAACAGTCCTGCCTCAAGCAGAAGCCAAGGGAAGTACAAGATTTAGCTTCTCTTGGCCTCCACCGGTGGCAGGACTGTCACTGTAAAAACATATTTGAGAAAGACTTGAAAGAAAAATAAATTGTCATCAGTGCCAAATCTTTACGTTTTCTTAAAATGTGTATCTTAAAATGATTTGTTCATTAGTTTGGTAGGTCATGGTGTCACAAACAAACCTTACCTTACTGATACTGATGATGATGATGATGGTGGTGGTGGGGGTGTTGGTGGTGGTGAGATGTTATGGAGATGGGATTTTAATGGTTCTAGCTCAGGAATTTGGTCAGATGGGTTGCTTTGGTAGGCTATTAATGTACTTCTTAATATTCGGGTTCCAAAATTTATATGCTGGTAATTAAATTTCTCTAAAAGACAACAAAATATTTTCTGGTTTGTCATACAAACAATATATTTTATTTTTATTTTTATCTTGACAACACGTTCTGGCCAATTGACCAACATCAGGCTGTCTTTACAAAACATAGAATAAGGTGCATGTAGTGCAAATAGCATTCATGTAATACAGGATCCTATAAGACTTTAAAATTTATTAAAATATCAGTACATTAAGAATGGTATAATATGATTGGTTTTATAGCCTGTGATATATCAAAGTTTTGTGCAATACTATACATTTGTTGGAAGCTGAAAAGAACTTAATATATATTATACATTTAAAAGTTTTTCTATTTAAGTTAGATAATGTTTTGTTATTAAAACTTAAGTATATATTTGTTATTTTGAGATGCAAGTTATTGCACATGTTGCAAAGCCAGGGTTTGTGACTTTGCCGTATACTCTGATTTGCGGATGGTGAATGTAGATATTCTTAGTCTCTGCTCCATGTTTTATTTATGTTGGTGGATATCTTATTCACATCAGCATAATCCATAGTTTGTATACACCAAGGTTGTGACCATTAGCTTTTGTGGTGTAATGGAGGATGGGCATATGTGTGTGTGTGTGTGTGCATATGGTGTTGCAAAAGTTAAATGTATGTACTTAATAACCCATCAAAGTCGGCTGTAGACTGGCATTCCATAAACATCCTTATATTTTCAGGATATCCATTTTGGTGAGAAATTTAGCAAAGACTTTGCAGACTCTCATGAAGATCGCAACACTGCTGAGGGCCTAATGAATTTACATAATAATGAAGCTGGGAGAAGGGTGAGTGTTGTGGAATATGTTAATTTAGCTGTCTTTTGTCGAGGTGACACTATCTTTGGTTTTGTGTAACTGCACTGGTTTCTCTTCTATCCATTTTGCTTATTTTATAAGAAAATATTCTCGACCCTATCATGTGCATATGTCCCCATGCATATGTAATTCATGTTAGAAATAATACCAGCATGAAGGCTGTGGGAACTTTGGGGTGGAAGTGCCAATAATGCTATTTAAATAAGGGTTCTGAAATGTTGCATGGAAAGAGAGCTTTAAAGCTGTGTAAGGTCTGTTGAGGGAATTGAAGTCTTTTTTGTTAGAATTACAAATCTTAGCAAAGTATAGATGCAGGTCATACAGATACTTCGATACTCTATATTCAATATCGTTCACATACTAAGCACACATAAGACATGTGTACATGGTTTTGTGAAGATATTTCAGGGGAAGAAGTCACTTGGAAGACTTGGGATTATGGTATATACATAGAATCATTATTTTTTCTGACCCAAATCGTTTGTTACTTCTGACTGCTATTCCAGTTTGCCCAGACTTGGAGTTCATGCATTTCATTCACACTTTGCAGTTAATATTAGGTTTCTACTCCATATTTAAAAAATGTCCTGGAAATTGTTTTCTTCAGTTTGCGAACACTTGTGGCTGTCCACTGTCACATTTCCATCTCTGTTGATAAGAGTAAATTTTCCCCAGCTGGGTACAAACTTGCGTCCTTATTCTTCAAGTACATGTATGAGGGTCGGAATGGCAGAAAATGGGCATTGGTTCAGATCTCAGGTTTTACCATGTATCCTGTCACCAGGAATGTGCTTAGGAAGGCACCGAAGATAGTCGGCAACTGTCTGACCATTGCTGCATGGTGTTAGTTTTGCCAGAACGCAAGGCACATGTGGTGTGTGCCGGTTTACTGATTTGCAGGCTTTACAAAATTATGAACTGAAATTTATGTGAAAGTTGGCGCTATGTGTGAATAGATATATAGTGTTTGGTCACGTGTCAGTAACTGACAGATGTCGTCACGCAGGAATCCATTGTCTGTTCAGGTTAAATCTGTTTACCGATCATGATTACATAGCACATGTGCAGTAGCTCTCAACACAAATATTAACCGTTCCTGTTACCTTTGAGCTCTTAAGTGATCTAGTTCTGACATTTTGACTAAGAATCTACTTTCAATGACCAAATCAAAGCTAAAGGCAAAAATAATGAACAGAACAGACCGCACTAAAAGGCACAGTCAGGTCACTTTACAACTGAGAATCAGGTAAATCCATCCATCCTGGTGTCGAGCCCTCTTTATTCTTTGTATTGAATACTGCTGCCTGTCAGCCTTGGGGTGCCCTGTCTGCGGTGAGAGCTGGCTGTCGGTTGATACAGGGTGCCATCTTTGACAGTTGTGCATATTAACATATATGTATACACACATTCCTTGCTGAACTACATGTATATTTTTAAATGCTTAGAGCTGTGTACTTTGTGCAATACATGCAAGGCCTGTGTCAGTCCAAGCATTATACAGCATGTCTGCTATGCAGTGGTTCGTGAAATTGTCGTACTACTTCTTTTTCTGCAGTCCATCAGGTCGCGGATGCAACGCGTGTGCAAGTGCCACGGAATGTCTGGTTCGTGCAGCATCAGAGTGTGTTGGCGGAAACTGCCACCATTCCGCCAGGTAGGGGATGTCTTGAGTGCGAGATATGAAGGCGCCTCTCATGTCAAGATGGTAGACAAAAAGAGACGGCGCATCAAGAAGCTGAGAGCAGTGAGTCGAGACTACAAGCAGCCCAACAAGACAGACCTGGTGTTTCTTGAAGAGTCACCGGACTATTGCGAACGTAATGAAACGTGAGTGTGGTTTTTTATCCTCAGCCAAAGAGTATGAGTCTCATTTTTGCCAAGGAGTCTTGATTGATTGAGTAATTTCAGATACACAGGCAGACGTGGCTTCCCTCTTATTACAATCATGAGTATTACCACCACCCTTACTGCAAATTAACGTGATATACATTCAGGACTGTGAATGCAACAGAAACAATCTGTGTATATAGAGTGAAGCATTGTTAAATTAATTGGGTATACATTCCATTGAACTCGAAAAGGATTTGAGCTGAGTGAACAATAAATTTCAGCCAGACTTAGTGGCATTAGAGAGAACTACAGTTTTGATTGCCTATGCAGCTTTCAGACTTAGGAGCATGTACTTACTGCTGCATTGCCATGTAATGTCTGCCTATGCGAAATATTAATTTCTTGAAAGAGGGCCAGAAACAGGAAGACGTTGAATTACAAGATGTTTATCTCTCACAGATTTCTTATAAATATCAGAAATGTCAATTCTTGACAAAGGATCAAATTAATACCATGACAGTGACACTGCTCCCTCCACTTCCTCCTGTAGTTTAAAGCCACGGATTTCATCTTGGTAAGTCTTTCGTATGATTGTATTTACTAGTGAAATAGTGAATAAATAATATGGATAAATATACACTTTCCTTACTACAGTATTTAGATTATGTTTAAATGCATTTTACTACAATATTAAGATATTTAGCTATTAAATAAAGAGCATTATATGTCAGCAATGTAAACCACATCTTTGGCATTGACAAACCTCCTGCGCAGTGAATGTTGATACAACAGCAATCTATCTAGTTCAGTTCAAAGGTAAAATCACATTTGCAGACACACTTATTACAGGATTCATCTTCCCTTTGACTGTTATTGGATCCAAACCATCATTTATGCAGAAGTTTATTGTTTCAGTATTCCTTCCGACTGCACTATGGCCCTGGTGTCAACTCGGCCTCTGGCTGAAATGAGTACCACGAACATTTTCTGGGGGGTAAGGGCAGCCAGTACATAGAGCTGACAACCTTACCGCCTTAATGTCTTGTCTATCTTGAAATCAGAAGTCCTCAACCACCTGGAACCATCAGGGCCCATCCGGGCTTTAAAGAGATTGCTTTACCTTTATCTTTTACCATTTTGACTTTTATAAAATAAGTTTTCTGTGTTATAAAACGTGTCCACAGTTTTCATTCCTCACTTCTGAGTGTGTTCATTTTAGGATCTTTCGTGAACATTAACGCAATTTTGTCTGTTTCAGAATGGGAGTTTTAGGGACGCGGGGTCGTTTGTGTAATCGCACAAGCATGGGGCCAGATGGCTGCCGCCTCCTGTGTTGTGGGAGAGGCTACCAGACGCGGGTGCGTGATGTGGAGGAGAAGTGCAACTGCAGGTTCATATGGTGCTGTGATGTCAAGTGCGACACATGCCGAGACAAGAAGGACGAACACGTCTGTAACTAGACGGGAGTGGATATCTGTACAGTCAGGCCACGGACATTCTACAAATTGTCCATAAGGAAGACTGCATGGCTGTGCAGTTGATTGTAAAACTTGAAAATCCGGCCCGGAGGAAACAAAAGATGGCCGGAAGCAAAAGAGGATGTCAATATGAACTTGCTTTAAACATGCTGTAATGGAGAACCTGTCAAGGCGTTCAGAAGAGTGTGTTTGGTTGCATGGCTCCTCACAAGCAAAATCCTGCATGAGACAATCAGCAGACGAGCTAGCATGTTTATCGTACTAACCATCATAAGAACATGCATACATTCTCTGCCAGACACAAGCAGGAAACGGGTAAATTCGTGTTTCTTACAAGAACAACTTTTGTGCACCTTTATTCATGTATTTGCAATTTTAACTGTTAGAATTCTATAGCATGCAATGACATTTTTTAAAAAGAGAGCTGGAAGTATTGAAGTTAACTGAAATTGATAGGATTTTTATAAACCAACACTAAGCCCGTACACAGCAGTTCATAGGATGAGGATGTCAGTTAATTACCAAAAGGAAACGAAACTTAATATGGAATATATGCAGGAAATGAGTAGCATTTTTAATTAATGGTGCAAATTTGGCTTTATTTGAGTTAAAATAATTTTAATACTAAAGGTTATCATCTTCATGAGCAGTGAACATACAAATTTCGTATGAAGACAGAGGTCTGTGCTTAAATCCGCACAGCAGTGAATATGTGAATCTTGACAGGCAGCAAAGACACACGGTCTTAATTCATTACAAGAAACATGTCTTAACATTCACCACCCGATTAATAATCAGAACTGCTTCTACCTTTAAATTATGATTGACCGAAGACCATCACGGTAAGATAATCTGTCTCTCACGGTTTCATTTATAGCTATATCTTTTGCCATACATGCGGGTTAGATATTTTAACTACAGCCACTGATAAAAGAAGACTGACAACATGGCGTCTGCAAGTACATGGATAATGGATGAATGTGGAGGAAGAGAGACGTTTCACTGTCAAAAGCGTTTATGTTTCTGTCATTTACATTGCAGAAAAGTTGTCTGATGATCATTTGATGCACAAAACAATTAATAATCACATAACAGGTATAAAACACAAATTCCCCTTTTTTTTCTTTGAAGTTCACAGAACAGCAACACAGTTTGCATTCTAGAAGCACCCTGTGGACAGAGTATCATAACTGAGGGTCTCCAAGGTTTCTTCCGTTCCTTCAGCTGTGTGCTGGGATAGTAATATAAAACAGGCTGCAGCCACTTCTTCTCATGTCCTTCCCAGTCAAATTTGCACATTTTCTCCTAGTCACCTGACCTCAATTCCTTCAATCAGTACAAAGTCAGCAGCTATTACAAGGTCGAAAAATAAATAAATAACCAAAAACCATGTTAAACTTTATCAGAGTTTGTAATAGTATGGCAAGTAAAATCATTTGTGCAGGAAAATATACTCTCACACATCCAGATATTAAGAGATATTCTTCATGTTTTGAGGAAGTTACATTGCTGAATTTATAGACATCTTACAATATGTAAGAGAATTGATACATCAAGTGACAGTGAACAGGGTTCTGCATGAGGGCAGATGATTATATCAGTTCTCTTGTTAGAACCATCTATTTTCTTCTATCCATCTCACAGCTATGTAGGCAGACTATTTTTTTTTAATCATTGCACTGTGGTTTTGTATTAAGTAACAAGAGAAACAATTTTTGGTAAGATGTAGAAATTGCCAGTTGTAGTATTGTTTAAGTGCCAATCATAACTTAAAAATAACCTTGTAGTTACTGTGTAACGCCACAGTTGTTTGTGGGGGATGGGGGTGTTGTTGGTATAATACCATTTCTTTGCTTCACCTGTTTTAGCTGTGTGCAGTATATTAAAACAACAGTTTGGGAAATGTACACCTGATATGACAGTTCTCTTCACTCTGTTACTGCCTCTAGATTTTCAGTCTGGGAAAGCTATCTTTGGCTAGTTCAGTCTAAATATTGGCTAAGTTATGGGCTGGAGAACGAGGATATGTGGTTTGTTTCTCTGTATGGAAGAGAGTTTGTTGCTGTTCAGAACATCCAGACTAGCTCTGAGGCCTAACCACCCTCATAATTAATAGGTACTTGGGGCTGTTTATGTGGGGTAAAGAGGCTGGTGCATACAACTGATCACTGACCTTTATCTAGTGCTGAGGTTAAGACTGACTAGAAATATAACTACTGTTCCGCCATATGCCTTGACGGCGTGTGTAATGACAGCTTCTGCTTTGCTGATTACTGTCTTCTACATCTGCTAGTGGACTCAACAGAGCCAAATTTACCTTCAAGTAACAATGGCCATGATGAAGAAACAGCCTGTACATTGTTGATTCGACATTGCCTAGAACAAGGGTTCTCAAACTTTTTCGCTCGCATTCCACTAAATGAAATTTAACAATTTCACTGTAATGCCAAAATTTTTTTGTACAAGTATTTAAATAAAAAAGGCTGAAATTACGAAGACCAGCTGGCAGTGGGGATGATTGATATAATGTTGCTAGCATTACTGTGTATTTGCAAATGTATGTGGCTTATATTTTTTAATTTTCTAAAATTTTTGTACTTTTTGTAGTCTGATTTTCATTAAGGTTACATACCAGTAAGCGATGGTTAGCGTACCAGTAGTGGTATGTTTACCACAGCATGAGAAACCATGACATGTAACATAATAATTTGTGACTGCTGAGCTGTTCAGAACAAATCTTATTAGTACAGTACAGTGCCAACTGAAATGAACTGGTGTATACTGGAGTGATGAATACTATAAACACTGACTGTACTTAAAATTCTGATAATTACTGTTTTTTGTCAAGAACATGAGACAGCATATATGATAAATTGCCAAAATGTGATAACTGACATAAATATAATTTTTCTTTTCATATGTTATATACTAGAGTTAAATTTTGTCGATTCTGATATGCATATCTTTCATACTGCATGACATTAACCAACTTCATCAGTGTTTGTATATGCAGATCTTTTGTGAGTAGATGGAAGTACTATTATTGTGTATAACTTTGTTGTATAAAAGTGTGTATTTATGTGTATGCATCTGTGTAAAGCTGGTAATTGTTAGCTACAGACAAAATAAAACACTGTAACTGTAGAGTGATAAGGTATTTGTGAGTTACTTTAATTATATTATTATTAGAAACTAGTTCAAGTGAGGTGTGTATGCTGTAGAGCTCATGAACTACACCATAATGGTAGAGCCATTGCCAAAATGTTGCTATATGTCAACTACTGTCAGGAGCTTGCTTATTATACACTATATTCATGCCTTTCTAGCATGTTATTGACCAACTCCAAATACATTTTTTTGCAGTTTGTTTTAATTTTCCTTCATACCATCAGTGAATTTACTTGCATTATACGTTCTTCAAGAGTCTGAATTTCCTTCTCTGTTCAATGACTGTACTTTAAAGTTGTATTAAACCTGTATTCCAGGCCGAAAAAAGGGAATAACAAGAAAATCAGTTAAAACCTGTACTCTGGACCTGCAAATTCTGAAATTTGAGGTTCTCACAGAGTATGCAAACTGCTGCACTGGGATGAGATAGCTTGTATAAATTTACCAACATTTCAAACGAACCTGAATTTTCCATAAAAACTGGTCTGGTTAAAATCTTGGTCAAAGGGTGGCAGGTTTTTCTAAAATGTGGGGATGCCTAAATTCCTACCAGGATATATTGTGTCACATCTTGTACCCTGCAACAGGAATTGGTGTGGAGGTTGGGTCAGTGATTGAAACATGTAGAAGTGAAAGAGTTTTGAGGTGTAGGCCTGACTGTGGTGGTGGTGGTGGTGGTATAAAAGTACGATACGTGCCTCACATAAATCATCACACCTTCATAACACACATCAACTAATTAATTCTGTTTATGGACAACTAATTTTTATTTTGAGAACAATATGAAACCGATAAATTGTGGGCAAAATGTAAAAGTTTGTACTGTTATAGCAGGTGCTACGTGTGGTAATACCATAGTTTAAAAGCCTTACACTGTACAATTAATGCAGAGTACAGTTTTTTTAAATGCACGTACCCTGCTGAAGCCATAATGCCCTTAGTTCTCAGAAGTGCCTTATTAAGGCCACCAAATTGCATCCTTTCCTGACTCTCATAATCTTTCATGATTACATACTTGAAGAGGACTCCGTGCTTCTCGTATATGATGCCATGACAATGGATAATCAGTTTGCACCATTATGAAGGTCTAGAACAGGGCTAGCCAACTTCAACCCACCACAGGGCCACATAATGCAGCACTTGCCTGAGGGCCACACGTTTGTATACATACATTGAAAAGGTGCGGGGGTACTAAATTTACTAACACACCATTATATACAAACAAGAAGATACTCTAAATGTATGGTTGAATGAATGACAAGGCAGTAGACTGTACTAAACTCAGTAAATTAAAAGAATGATTGGTTTATTCTGTGCTGTCTTAAAAGTGATTAGATATAGGTTGTGAACATTTTTTGTGCTACTATAGTTGCTATATTATGTTCTGTAGACCTATTATATTGTGTTTGTTGAGCTGTATTACTGAAACTGTTCAGGTGACCAAGGACCACAAACAATTTCTGTGGGGGCCGCATGTTGGTCAGCCCTGGTCTAGCTGATCTAGACCCTTGAAGAAGGAGGTGTCATATCCTGGAGCAAAGAAGTCTTTAACTACACTCATGTTTCTAATTAAAAATGGAGAACAGCTCTTTTGTTCTTCATCTGAGATAATGATGCTGTGTCACTGGGTGATTAGACAAAGCCAAAAGGAGTCTGAGAAATCACTTCTCAGGTCTCACAGACAAATTGCCATATGACACATGTGGCAAAGATTATAATATACAATGTGGGTGAAGCTACAGCTCAAGCTCTGCTCAAAACCACAGACAAACATGCTCCAGATATAGCAACACAGTGTGTATTTGCAAAATGTAATCAAATCACTGAAACTGGGATAGGACTGTATAATTGATGGGACTGCATGGAAATACCTCAGGCACCTTCCCAAGAGACTCTTGATACATCTCATAATGTTTGTATAGTCATTATAATCAGCTGTCACATTCCAGTATCACGGAATGAAACAAAAGTAATAATTTTGGTCAAATACAGTAAAGATATTAGATTTCCCAAAACTTGCATCCAATTAGCTTCTTTCAAATTATGGATAAACCATTTGAGGAAATTAGTCTAAGAACAGATACTAAAATATGGAGTATATTGTACAATTTTTCAGTAGTACAAAAACTCAACATACTTACTACAAACTTATGAGTTATAAATGGCATATGAAATACACAAATTACTATTTTAGTTTTTATTACATTTCTGTGTGCATCTTCATATGGCAAATTGATACTCCTGCATGTGTTTTTCTTGCATTTTTTGTGGCTTCAGACACAACGTGCACTGTTTCCGTCTGATTATAAACCCATGATAGTGAAACATACAGTGGGTTGCTGATCTAAAGAAATTTTGTAATGAATTTGTTTGTGAGACAGCTCAATGAACCAGAACAATTGCATCTGCAGTTTAAAGCTCACTTGGTCAGTGATGCGTGGGAAATGCTGTTCTGCCAGAGAGCCAAAGAATTCCAAATATAAATGTGTGCACTAAATTTTAGTAACAGCAAAATGTGCACACAAGTATAACTGTAATATGCAATGGATTTATTATATCATTCTAATTGTTCTTCCTGCACCCCTTGCATTTAATAAATTAATGCCCCTACATACCAGTTACATGTTTAAAAATTCCATGTCTTCCGAGCAATTAATTAGTCTTTGAACTTGTGTCGGTGAACTAAATAAGGTTGCAGATTTCGTTTATCCATTATCTGGATAATCGAGTCAGGTCAGGTCAAAACACTTCCTGATATGGCCAATACCAGTTGTAACTTGTCACAAAACTTACTTATTTACTTACTCCATGGTGCAGAGTCCTTCCTGAGCAGCTAACTGGTTTGCAGCCAGTCAAGAAATTCCCCTCATTTCATGGAACCCGAAGGTTCATTACCACACTCACAAGAGTCCGCCACCTGTCTCTATCCTGGGCCAGCCCAATCCAGTCCATATACCCACATCCCACCTCCTGGAGATCCATCCTAATATTATCCACCCATCTATG
>Ga0209755_10007927_pt1 | contig 11448 bp, 7 predicted proteins | sample TergutCo191P1_FD_187301 | JGI IMG/M metagenome (GOLD analysis project Ga0209755, IMG submission 187301) | Cornitermes sp. P1 segment gut microbial communities from Petit-Saut dam, French Guiana - Co191P1 (SPAdes) (version 2) | ecosystem: Host-associated > Arthropoda: Insects > Digestive system >...
TAAATGGCATTGCTGGTTATACTACCACTTACCATTATGGAATTGGTAATCCCGCTCCAGATGGTCATATAGTTTTTTATAACATATCTGGCGATTGCTCTCTTATTACTATTAGTATAAATGGAACATTGGGTTATTTATTTCTTCCTGTTAATTAAGTCTTAATATGTAATTGACTACCACGTAAAAAAACTTGACCTAAAGGTAGCGAGTTTATATATGCTTCGTCCCCTTCTGGTAAATTAAATAATCTAAAAACGGCTCCGCTTTTAGCTGTCACTATACTAAACCTAACGCCTAACGTATTTCTATATCCCGAAGCATCCATCCAATAATTTGTTATAACTGTAGCTGGTATTGTATCAGTTAATGTTATTTCAATTATATATTGTGTATAACTAATTTGACCTATACTAGCTCTGTAAGTACGAAGTACAATATTTGATACAGGTCTGCCACCCCATGTTCCTGATATTGGGAAACTACCTATACGTTCTGTTTGATATGTATTTTCTCCACGTCCAAAATATATATGGACATCTCTTGCGTTCTCATTACTTGAAAAAGTTTTAGGTGGTAAATCTTGACCTATTCTATTATTACTTGAAAATATCTGACCTGAAATTATGTCACCTTCAAAATGAGAATCGCCTGTTATTCGTATAGTTTTAAAAACAGCGCTAACAGCTTCTAATAACCCATCAATCGCAGTAAACCTATACCCTTGTACACTACCGCCTGCTCCTTGAAAACCATCTGATTCAATAACGCCATCACCTGTCATTGTAATTTTTCTTGCGAATATTCTACCTATAAACGCTACAGAGAATTTAGCATTGCGAGCGTATCTTAAAATATCATCGAAGGCTTTTACATAATCAGACGAGTTAGCGGAATCATCTGGATCAAGTGTTACCCATCCATTTACAGTCCATCTAATAAGCATATCAGTTACCCAGATAGTGTCTAGCGTAGTTCCAGTGTAAAGTATTGTATCTCCATAACGTAATTGAACTAATTGTCCATTAATAGTTACTTGACCAGATTGGTATTGATTGCCTCTATTAGTAATAAATCCTCTATAATCAGGAGCAGGATCGCCTTGCTTCCCTCCTTGCCCTTCCTGCACTATAGGCACTCTTTCTTTATCAATTACAATTGATCCTTCTAACAATCTGAATTCAATAAACCTTAATCCGCCTGTTTGGGCGTTAGGGATATTTATATCACTGCCATAAGTGTATTTAACAGGAGTAGAATTCGCTGATGTGATGTATTGAATGACTTTCGATCTATCATCCGCTGTAATAGTCGATCCCTCTACTCTGTTTACAGTACAGCTTAATACGTTAGGATCGGCAACACCTGCGGCGTTTCTTGATACCGAGTCTACGCTGGGTAAAAGGTAGTAGATGATCGCGGGCTTTCCATCAGCTCCGCCTCTTACTTTGTTAATAGTTAGAATTGTAGTGTGTGAAGTCCCTTCGTATGTAGCTGTTATTGCAATCTCCGCGCGATCTGCATTCTGGGTATAGTTAGTAGGTAAAGTTATTAATCCGGTGGAACTATTGATTGTGAGATTAGTTACTCCGCTTGGCAAAGTCCTTGCCCACGTTACACCTGTTAAGGCTGTGTTTCCTAAAAATAAAGCAGCCTGTGAAGTAATCGCGTTAGGTCTTGAATCTAATACCCCTTCATGGCTTGCAGGTAAATTAATAAATTCATTTGAGAGATCAATTGTATAAGGGCTTTGCCCGTCTTTTCCCGGACTTCCATCAAGAACTTTTCTTATCCTGAAAATTCTATTAAAAATTTCATCCTGATAATACGCCCTTACTTCAATCTCTGTGATTGTCCCTAGCTCTGTTTGATCTGTAAACCATTCTCCGTTAAAAGGATAAAAAGGTTGACTTAACGGATCGACCGTGTTATTTCCTGTCGCAGGATAATTAACTATTTCTTTTGTATATTTAAATTCTGGACTTACTGTAATTAAACCATTTTGATTAATAGTAATTCCTCTAGGCGCGTTTCTTAATCCCCATGTCGGATCAGCTAACTCAATTCCTCTAAAGAGTCGGCATTGTACAGTTAATGGTAATTGATCTTCTTTTGGCACTCCGTCATAAGTACAGAATAAAGGATAATTCTGATTTTCTATATCTAAGAATACAGCGTCCGATCCTTCCCTCAAAACAGGAATTCTCTGTCTATCTAGCTCTATTCCATTGTCTGATAATAAAAATTCTATCCAGTCCCAATCACCTGCTTCTATAGGATTTGTATAAAGGAAGTACACACCATCAGCCTTAGAGTGAGTGTATTGCAACATTCTTAAAGGGTTAGGAGTAACAGGCGGCTCATTACCTACTATAATTACTTGTGAACAAGAGATCGTATTAGGTGTAAGAGTGCCGTCAACTCCCCTTACAATGATCTGCGCACTAGGCACTAACTCGATCATTTGCGCGTCTCTTCCCGCAAAATCTCTTGAAAGTTCCATTACTTCGCTTTTTGAAACCGTCTCCGGTTCTGGAGTATGAAGCGGCGTAATGCCTTGCGGGGTAGTTATATTTGCTTCGTAAGGGGGAATTGCGTCGGAGTCTGTTGTATAGATACCTTCTTGATAAGGAATTAACGTTAATTCAAAAGTGCTGTTTCCATTATCTTTTTTGCCGAAGCATAACGCCGGTGTTGTTATTCTGTCATATATACCAAAGGATACAATGTCGCCAATTTGCGGTAAAGGTGGCGCGGATTCAATATGTATTCCTCCGGAGAATGTGAAATTACTGTAAATACCAGGCTCTGGTATATTTACTTGTATGGTACGCGCTTTACCGGGATTTATTCCGTCAAACTGCATTATTTTTATGCCGTATAGTTTTGTAGTATCAACAACATCGAAAATGCCGTCCGTTTGTATTTCTGTAATGTAATCGTTCTCAATTTTGACACCTTTTATTCTTGCACCCTCGCCTATGCCGACAACTATAGTGTCATCCTGTACATCAACTAGATTTCCGATACCAATTAAATATCCGTCTGTAGAAACTTTCCTATGCCATGTTTCTGAACGTAAGTATCGACAGGCTAAAAGATAACGACCATTTTTTATAACTTGCTCATAGTCAGTTACAAATGGCATATCCATAGCTTCAATTTTTGAATCCGAACCCGGTTTTGATGAACCGTCAGCCATGACATAAACTTCTGTTTCTTGATAACCATCCAGTTCGTTAATAAACTTAATAGATAATCCGTCTGGCAGATCCTCAAATGTTTTTTGGTTTTTTGCTTCGAGAACATTCTGACTATTTAATACATGAACAGAATTGATTCGCGGTTTATCAACAAGTACAGCATAACGATTACCGTTAAGTATTCGCATGGCACGACCTGTAGAAAGAACAGCGTGTAATAAATCATCAACTCTCCTGTCGGAAGTAAGAACGCCATTACAAGAGTATTTTCTTTCCTCGCACCATTGATAAAACTCACCAAATGAATTCAAATCGAGACTTGAATCAGAATATGCTTCATTACCCAAAGCCGGTGATTGTAATATTTTTAATGCGACAGCCGCAGGATTATTTGTTGGTGTTTCTGTACTGCTCCAATTAGTACCGTCCCATGTTCGCGCATAAGATTCTACCATGCAGTTAAATGAATCAATCGTACCCTGTAAATTGGCTGTCGCTTTTATTCTGAAACCGATACGCGCTGTTTTATCTCGGTATTTTGAAATCATTGGTGCTTGAGGAACCATTACATTATTATTTGCAATAGTAGCCTCATTATCAAAGCACCATGTTCTAATAGCAGAAAGGTAAACAGAATCAACAGTGCGGTTATCAGTTGGCTGCGTATTGGTACGAATGATTCTTAATTCAATAGTTCTATTTATAGCCGTACTGATTTGCGAATAATTAAAAGTTTGTTCCGAAATAAAACGCATTACTTTGGCTTTATGTCGTGTAATAGTGGTTGTATGTGTTGCGGAGTTATAATCTGTTGGGGAGGATCCACCACTTGTGCCGATACGCCCAAATTCCTGCCAAGTTCCGCTAGGGCTGCCTCGCCATTCAAGACATATATCTACAGAAGCGTTTTGTTTTTCGCCTTTCTCATTGTATGAAATTAAACCGTTATTAAATGTGAATTCTATTTGTACCTTCTGTGGGTTCTTCGCAGAGAAACGAATAACCTCAAGCGCGGATTCTCCTTCTATATTCAATAATTCAATGTTTAGGCGTTCTTCAACAACTCTTTGTGGATATAAACCTACTTCGCCATCTGGTCTACTGGTATTAGCGCCTTGCCGTAATTCTATTTGCGGATTTCCTGCAGAAAAACTCGGATCGCAGAAATTCGGATCGTCATTATACGATATTATTCCATCCGTAATATTTCCTGTATTTCTTGCAAGTCCGCTTACGGGACCGAGCCGAAAATCATTAACCTTAAGTTTTCCAAAACCTAATAAATAAAGTACATTAAAATATTGATCTTCACCGTCTGTACCTCCTATCTCGGTAAAAGGTGCGCCGATAAACATGGGTGTATATAAATGCTTTCCAAGAACAATCGGAATAGGTTTATTTCTGTTTGTTTGGTTCTTCGCGCCACGTAGCTGTGGTATTCCTTCTAAGCTGTCCGCTGTATTGGTTGCTGTAGTCGAAGCATCAGGCATTAACCAATCCATTAAACCTTGTTGGACGTGTTGACCGATTGTTTTCCCTGTAGCACCAGAAACAATCGCGTCCGCTGCGGTGTAAATCCCTAATGTAATAATTCCTAAAAATATTTCTAATGGTGAACTGCCGGGTGTACCTTTTGGAAAAATCCTTATGGTACAAATATCACCGTCTTGTAAAATATAGTTTTGATCTACCTCCGCGCCATTAACCGCAATTAAGGAATTATCATAATCTAATTCCGGCAGGGCTTCATGGATAGATATAATTTTTTCTATCGTATTTGTTTCAGGAGTATTTTCGTATGCGCTGCGGAAGATATTAATTGTTGACACGATAGAAACCTCTTATTTTTTTTTCATATTTAAAAAGCGGCTCAATCACAACACCGATTTTTTTTAAAGCATGGATAAAAGTTCCATCACCAAGACAAACACCAACATGAGATGGTTGTCCCATAACAAGTATTTCAACAACTGCGCCTTCCTCTGGGAATTTTATTTTTATATTCGGAATTCCTTTTTCAAGAACCCGAAGAACCTCCTCATTAGTTTTATTATTTGTATCCGCATAAAATACGTCTGGCACAGTTTTTCCGAAGCGCCTTAATACTTCTATAGTGATGCCATAACAATCCATTCCGTTATTGTCTCTGCCATGATCTTTATAAGGTATACCTATTAAATCCTTTACTATAATCATTACGCACACCCCGGAACATTAAGCGGTATACAGCGCATCGATGTGATAATATTTTTCTGACGTTCATCAAATACCAAATCCCATGTAATTGATAATTCATTCCAATTTGCAGCACGACAAGTAAAATCATTTTCTTCTAATGGTTCTATTCCGGTAGAGCCGTTTGCTTCATCAAAAATAATAGAAGCGATGAATTGTAATTTTGCAGGAGTATTTATTTCTCTTATTCTTTGTATCCAAAACTGATCAACAGCCGACATTGTTAATGTAGCGGATCCAATTTTTGCACCTTCACGTTCCGGAGGGTCAATAGAGAACGATGCGGAATTATAAATATTATTGTTGTATATAATGTTCATTGAAGAATTGGCAAAATACATGGCTGCATAATTCGGATGTGTTATTTTAATTAAACAAGGGAACATCGCGCTCGTGCGCTGTGCCGCTAATATTTTTTGTAATTTTGCTGAAAGCATTTTATTTAGCCTCCATCCAGTTCATTGTTAATTCAAGGTTTAGAGCAGAGGTGTTTCGCTTCTGTATTTTTCCATCAGGCACAAATTGATATTCAACTATTACTCCTGTGTTATCATTAACCTTTGGATAACCGAAAGAATAAACTCCTTTACGGCAGACGGTTTCCCACCACACATTAAACACACGATATTCTTCAAGTGTCATGTGCATAGTTATGCTGAATCCGTCAGGAGTGAAAATATGATTCGCCCGGACTTTATGTTTACCGCTTCTTGTTTGATCTGCTATAACACCAGGTGTTGAATCCCATGTGGAATCGCGCAGAACAGTACCAACAAGTTTACCATTTATTTTTGCCCATTCTATCATACGTGTACCACTCGTTTCCCAGCGCGGCGATGCGATACAGCGTCAAGAATATTATCGTAATCACCATTTAAGAAACCCTGCCGGACAAAAGAATTAACAGTAATTTGGATAAGCTTTGCACCGTCTGCATCAGTGCTTTCTTCCGTTGTAATATTTGCTCCTGCGTTATTATTAACTGTAATAAATACCTGTGAGGAGTTCCCACCCATAAGCCTTTCTGGGTGTTTTGTAGCGATTATATAATCCTGTGGGTCTGTGCTAAATGCACCATGAGGACTTAAAATCATATCATTAACTTGTCGTGTGTTCTGAAAGTTTTCTATCGTCCATTCTGTGTTCAGGCTTCGGCGTTGTTGTAAATAATATTCTTCTTGAAGTTTTAAAGCATCATATAATTTTTGATACTGGTCGTTTAATGCTCGCAGTCTTTCTTCTTCACGATCTCGTTCATCATTTGTTGCAGTAAGGCTGTCATAGGCTCTCGCCATTTGATCAATTAAACCGAATGTTATTATATTCAATAACCAATTTATTCCTTTCGCAAGAAGTACCAATAATCTTGCTGTAATGAGAACAGGAAGCAACAGAGCTTTGAATACGTCTTTTAATTCCATGAGCATTGCGGTTGCAGAACTTAATATTTCATCAATGCCATCTATGCTATTAAGAACATTTGTAATCGCGTCTATAAGCATATTTATTAAACCTACTAAGGGACCGCCCATTGCTGTGCCTTCTGCAAAGTTTCCAACATCAGTACCTTGAACAAATTCTATCGCTGATTTTCCAATGGCGTTCGCTGCATATTCACCATATCCGCCTTCACCGGAACGAATTTTACGCAAAGCATCTTCCATTCTTTCTGTAACAGTACCCATTAAATCATAGCCATTTTTTATGTAATAGATCTGTTGCTGTAATTCCACAGACTGTCGTGCAGCTTCTTCGGTGATATTTTTTTCTATCATTAATCGCCTTACGGACAATTCATAAGTAGATTTATTTGCATTATCAAGCTCTTTCGTAAGGTCTGCAAGATAATTTTCCCCGCGCTTTGTCATTGCGTTTCCATCGAACTGTTTTAGTGATTCGATTGCTCTTATATACGAAGCGTCTCCAAAATCCCATATACCGGATTCTGTCATGGCTGCCACTACACCGCGCATTTTATCCGCGGCTTCTTCATAGAGATCGGTATTATTCAACCCTAATATTTTATATAAAAAACCGCCATCTTTTGTCATTCGTTCTATAAGGTTATTAATTTCTGTTGAGAATTTTTCAACAGTATTAAAATCGCCAGTATTAAAATCGCCCAAACTCCTGACCATTTCATTCGTATATCCGGTAGCATTAGAAAGAATTTTCACCCAATCGTCAAAGTTGTCTCTGGTTCTTCTTGTGCCATTGTTCAGGTTTTCGAGTTCTCTGCGGAACATAGCAAGATTTTCTCTCGCGTCTCTTATGTTGTTTTCCGGCAAACGCTGTGTTTCCATTCTTACATTAGATTCTACTAATTCACTGCCTCTGTAACTTTGATCCGATACTCGTACTTTGTGGACGGGATTGACAAGTAAATTTTCATAAAAGCGGATATTTTCTTCTAATTCCCTTAGTCTCGCTTCGGCTGTTCTGGCATTATCGGTCCGTATTCTGTCCTGCAGATTCCTATATTCGGTTTCGGCGGCGCTTAACAATCTATTAAATTGTTCTTGCTGTCTTACCATTTCTTTATGCGCGTCTATCATGGGTTGGTATCTTGATATTATTCTGTTTTGAATTTCGAGCTGTTTTTCTGCCTGTTTTATTCTGGTGTATTCGTATAATCCGGTCATACCTTCACTGCTTGCCATCATTTCATGTGAACTGTTTAATGCATCTATTTCTGATGTTAACTGCTTAACTAATATAATAGCCTTGTCATAATCATCAATATATGTGGATATACCAGAATCTTCTTTTTCTTCAATTTTTTGCAACTCTATTTTGTCATTCATCAAATCAATCATGTGCGTATAATGACTAATTTGAGCTTCATTCCATGCCCTTGAAGCCTTCGGCATATTATAATACTCTGCCTGTAGAGCTTTATACTGTTCTTTTAATCCTTCAATTTGGGATTTCATTCCCTGTATAGTTTGCGCACCCTTAGCCATAGCACTATCAAATTGTCCGCCTGCGGTAGTCGCAACTCTTATAGCTTCAGCAATATCTTCATAAGCTGTCGATCCTGCTTTACCTATATCAGCAAGCATTTTTTCAATAGGAACACCGGCAAGCATAAACTGTCTCATATCCATTGATGTAGCTTTTCCAGTCTGTGCTATTTGCGCGTAATTTAAAGCCAATCGTCCAAATCGTTCCGATGAACCGCCTGCCAAATTGCCAAGAGATGTTAATGTAGGGATTAAATCTTCTGCTGCTGTATTCGCTTGTCTAAGCATTACAGCAACTTCTGATATTTGATCTATTTTAAATGATGTACCGCCAGAGAATTGCTGTAGCTCTTTAAATGTATTTGCCGCTTCGTCTGCGGAAGAACTCACAACTTCAAGATTAGTTTTTAATGTTTCAAATTTGGCAAAAGCTTCAGTTGATTCCTTTACAAACTTTATGGCAGCTTCACCTAATTGGAGAAATACGCTTACTGCAGCAGTCGCAGGAGTCATCATACCCATAAGCCCTGCGGCGACAGATTGTAAAGGACCCGGTAATTTATTAACTATTAATTGAAACGCGCCGAACTTTTTTCCAAGATCATCAGCGCCTTTACCAACTTTTTTTGACATGGCTTCAAAAGCCGCCATGTTTCCAGTCGCGGTAACAACACCTTTGGAGTCTACTTCAATTACCAATCTGCTTATGTCTGGCATACTGTCTCCTTAATGACTTTCTCGAAAGGCTTTATTTTGTTCGCCGGCCGCCCATGAAGCCATTTTTCTAATGAGACTAACTTCGTGAATAGACAATAGTGTTTGTGTTGTAGAGCAATATGCAGCAATGTCTTGATAAGTAATACCATCGGGAGATAAATAATATAAATCAATGAACACAGCAAAAATATCAGCAAAACAAGTGGGAGGAGGAATATCACCAAACTCATCCCCCCTTGTGACATTCCATCTTTCATAGCCGATTGCTTTGATGATATGCTGCCGTTCATCGTAGTAGTTGTAGTGTTCAATCTTATCCCCTTCCTTCCGTGTTCTATCCGAGTGGAGGAAAAAGAAGCGTTTTACGGCACGTTCTAATTCACACTCGGCTTCGATAAAAAATTTGTTCTATCCCTCGCGGTTTTTAATACAAAATCTTTTATGTCGGGGATTTTTTCAACTAACAGCTTGTAAGATTTAGCATCGTTTGTTATTTCAACTCCGTTAAGAGTAACCGGCTCGGGTTCACGGCTAACTTCTTTACCTTTCTCGCTCACAATTTTCCAACCGCGAATACCTGCGATACGAACAACAACTGCGTCTGTATTTGATTCCAAAAGACCGTCTATTGTTTCATCATCAAGCTCGTTATTTCCTTTCAATGTTTTTGCAGTGAGCTTCATTTTCTTTAATGATTCGCGACCATGTTTTTGAACAGTGTCCGAATCATCGCCAAGGATTTTAAGGTCAAAATCTTGTTGCTTGCCATAAAGGACTACAGGAGTCCAAACGCCGTTATCTGAATTTTCTTGTGTAACAAATTTATTCAAATCCATTTTATGCCTCCGTTATTGCATCAATTACTTGAGATACTAACTGACCGCTGAAACCATCTTGAGTAGCAATTACTCTAATGAATTCTTCAAGATCATCATTTGTTGTTTCATACTCGGAAGCAGTTGCACCTTGTATTATTACAAAAGTTCCATTAGAAGCATCACTTCTTAACCATTGGTAATTAAGAGTCTGACCGTTTGCATTTCCGGTAACAGAAGCTTCCAGCAAGGATCCAATGATTGGTTCTCCAATTATTTCAACCGAACCTTGAATCTCTGGTAGTGGCGGTGTTACCGAGTCTGTATTAACTCTCCTTATAATTTTGAAACGATCTTCGCCGAAGGTCTGAAACGGAAGCGCGTATTGTAATTGTGTATCACCGCTTAATGTTGAATTGTCAAAACTGATTTTGAGAACAAATTCGTATTCAACACCTTCTTTTTCGTTGTATAAAGTTATATGAAGTTCGCCGCCTTCTCCCTGTTTTGCAAGGTTATAAAGTTTTCCGTCTTTAACATACTCATTGATTGTGCCAGTGATGTTGAGCATTCCCAGAGTTTTATCAATTGCTTCTGTTTGGAATAAGCCGCGCAGTTCTGCCATGTTGTTGGTTATAACAATTGTTATATCAACACCATCAATGTACTCGACAGGCACAACATCTTTTGGTCCCTTAAACTTCCAACTACCTGCCAGAGTAATAAATTCTTCTGTTTTGAATGTTGGAAGTTTATTAGTAAATTCAACTGGAGGAAATTCTTCCAGTTCCGGATTATTTTTCCCCATAAGACCAAAAGTGAGTTTTACTAAAGCGCCGATTGTAAAAGAAATATTCAATGTGTTAAACTGCAAACCTTTGAATAATTGATAAAGTTTTGGTTCCTGCGTAAATTCTTTAAGCAGAGAGAAAGTTCTTTGCTTGTTACCTGGAATCAAATTATAAACCTGACGCGCAGGAGATGATGATAAGCTGTCAACTTCAAAACCGTTTTCGCTGCACAGAACCGCTTCGAGAAGCGAATCATGTTCAAACGGTGCAAAGTTCACCACAAGATCACCGGCATTGGAATCCGTTCCCTTGAAATTCCTTGATGGATTACGTCCCGGAAGTTTGGTATCATTTTGAATAGTCTCATTTGCACCTTCGAGAGTATTCGATACCCAACGCAAAGGCTGGAGAGGCGGTGCAGCGGAAATTATTCCATCGGCATCTTCCGGCATTAAATGAATATTTGTATTCTCGGCGGTTTTGTAACTCATAAAATACTCCTTGATTAAAAATCTGTTATAAGAATAGATTGCGATATAATGTTTCGCAATTCGCATATACATTCTACGAATGTATATGCGGTGTATTATCTCGGAAGTAAAGCAGTGAATTCGCTTCTCACCACGGTTCTATAGAATGATTCATCAGCGCCCTGCATTGCTCGATATGTTCTTGTTATCATTACCCTGTCAAATGTTTTTCCTCTCTGAAATAATTCAACAAT
>Ga0209755_10007928_pt1 | contig 11447 bp, 12 predicted proteins | sample TergutCo191P1_FD_187301 | JGI IMG/M metagenome (GOLD analysis project Ga0209755, IMG submission 187301) | Cornitermes sp. P1 segment gut microbial communities from Petit-Saut dam, French Guiana - Co191P1 (SPAdes) (version 2) | ecosystem: Host-associated > Arthropoda: Insects > Digestive system...
AAGAGAAAAGCACTTAATTATTAAGCGGAATTTGGCTTCAGAAAGTTTAGAACTTTTGCAATAACGATTTTTCATACGACAACCCCTTTTTAAGTGTATCACTTAGTTGTTTGGTTGTCTAGACCCTTTTTTATTAGGCTCTATCCCACAATAAACACTCTCGCACATTTTCGGTGTTATTATGGGATAGAGCCTAATAAAATGAAAAGTTACGAAAATATTTCTTGCCATAATAAGAAAATTATGGTAAAGTTTTATGAGCTGGAGTGGCAATAAGGTTGAATAGAGGGGTGTAATCATGCTATCCATAGGTGGTATTATAAGAACGAACCGGGAGGAGCGCAAAATAAGTCAAGAGGAGCTTTCTTTTGGAATTTGTTCCACAAGTAATCTTTCCAGAATAGAAAACGGGGAGCAAATACCCAGCCGTGCAACCTATGAGGCCCTTATGCAAAGAATGGGTTTGTCGTCAGAGATTTATCCGTCTTTTCAAAACGACAGGGAGCTGACCGCTTTTGAGCTCTGGTATGAAATTAATGAGTGCATGGATTTAGGTCAATACAGCAAGGCAGAAATCCTTCTTGAAAAACTTTTGGATGAGCCAAAGCTGGACAAGGTATACCAGCAGCGAATCTTATTTGCACAAACAATAATTTTGCGTAAAAATGGAGGGGGTGCTGAAGAAGCTCTCGGCTCAATGAAGAAAGTTGTGAGCATGTCCATAAAAGAATTTGATTATAAAAAAATTCCGCACTATTTGTTGACCAAAAGTGAGTTGAACATCCTTAAAAGCTTGGCGACCCTATATTATCAAGTAGATGATGAAACGATGGGAATCAATATTCTGTACGGGTTGAAGGATTATATAGAGAAAAGAGTGGTTGATCATGACGGCATTACACCCACATACACAGCGATTATACGTGATTTGTCAAAATGGGTCGGCATACTAGGAAGGCATGACGAAGTTGTGGAATTGTGTGACATAGCTATAAAAAGATCTATACGTTATGGCAGGCTTTATAATTTACCTATGCTCTTGTACAACAAAGGCTACGCCCTAGCTATGCTAGGGCGTAGTGAAGAGGCTAGAAACCGACTGTGCGAGGCATATTATATTTTCAGAGCTACAAATCAATCGGAAATGTGCGATGCAATCAAGGGTTTTCTGGAAGAGCAGGGGGTTAATGTAGAGTGATGACCATGATAACCTCTATTAACCGCTTCACACAACCTTGCTTTCGGTCGAAAAATTGGTTCAGCAGAGCTATGTAGAGATTGTCTTACGGACATAGCCCCTTTGGCTCTGGTCGTGTATCTTCGGGAAGGTGATGGTATGCGGGTTGTATCCCGTAGCCATTTTCTTGTTGTTCCAAAACGCCATCTGCATGTACATTAATCACAAAAGGCGAAATCGATAGCACACATACAATAATAAGAGTAAGCATTTTTTTCATAAAACTAATCTCCTTGGTGGTTTTATTTTTTTGGTTTAATTTGATTCTATTATAATTTTATCGAGTTACAGAAATAACAACAATGCCGTTTTACGGCAAATTTCATCCCGCAGGATAACATGCCGTCTTGCGGGATGAAATTTGCCGTAAAACAGTATAGTAAGAAATATTTGTGCGTGGTAACATGGTGTACATAAAGCAGGACACAAAAACAGCGGCCGCTAAAAGTAGCCCAAATCAAAAAGGAAGCAAGGAGGTGTTAAGTGTTAAATGAAGGAAACAGAAAAGAGAGATAGCGTTGTAAAAGAAAAAACCAAAACGACAACACAACCAATAGAAACAAGCGACGTCTTATCAAAGCAACTTAACAACTTCCGTCTAGACGACGATGAATTGCTGGTTGACGCAGTAGAAAGACGTAAAAACGCAGGGTCGACAAATAAAACTTTGCGTAATCGGGCCCCATATTACATTGATTGGTCAGGCCTGGACGTTGAATGATGATGCAACAAGCAAGCACAATCTGGTTTTATTGACTGCTGTAAGTTGTTTCGCCCAAAGAAACAGCCGCACAAAGTCATTAACAATAATTTCACCAAAAGAGGAGGTGACAATAATGTACGACTATCAAGATGAAGTTTTAGAGTTGCAAAACTTATCCGAAGTTGAAGCTGGTACTGAGCCGATGCTCTTTTTATCAACATGGAGTTTCTGGTGCTCTCCAAGGTCTACAGCAAGTGTTGCTTGTTAATACAACCTAACAAAATTTTACTTAAAAAATCTAAAAAAGGAGGAAAACAAAATGTATAACCATCAAAACGAAGTTCTTGAATTGCAAAATCTTGAGTTTGACGGCGACCATGTAGAAGCACTTTCTTCTTCTACTCCGGTATGTTCATTTATCGGCGGCGCTATCGTAGGCGGCATTATCGTTTCATCTATAAGCATCTTTTGCTAGTATAGCGAAAAGAGGGAGCTAAAACATGGGCATTAAAATTGGGCAATGGGCGATGCGGCAGCAATACGCGAAAAATGCTGCCGCCCCCGTTGCTCCATAATGCCAAAACTATCAGCTAATATTAATCTGAGATTCGCATAGGACTAGGAGGGAAATCGTGGAAGGTGACTTTAAGTATTTAGAATATTTGAACAAAGAAAGTGCTTATTACGAAAAACAAAAACCAAAGGATAAAACACCTTTTGCGGTAAAAAATTTGCCACAGGGCTGGCAAATCAGCACAGAGGACAGTTTTTGGACTATGGTATATGTACCAAATCAAGCTATGATAGTTCAAGGGTTCAAGATTCACATAAGCACAACTTTTGAAAAAGCTGACGAAACTCTTGATATAGTTGCGTCAATACTGTTTGAAGCCAAAATTTCTTTTAAGCATGTCAAAGATCAAGAGTCTTTGTACAATATGTATTCCAAGCACGGAAGCAGAATAAGTGCTGGAAAATTTATCACTATATACCCCAATGAGGATGAATTCATCCCTACTTTGAACCACTTGTCAGATGCGCTTGCTAATATGCCAAAAGGGCCCTATATCTTAACCGACAAAAGGTATAAAGACAGCAATGTTTATTACAGATACGGAGCTTTTAGAGACATAAAAGATGAAAACGGCGTTGCGTGTATACTTGATGCAGAGGGAAAAATGATACCCGATTTAAGAGAGCCAAGATTCTGTCTGCCTGATTTTGTATCTATTCCTGAAGAGATTTTGGACGAAGACAAAAAAATGACCAAAAACTCTCCCAATACACCAAGCAGGCTGCAACTATACTCGATAGAAAAAGTAATAAGATTTTCAAATGCCGGCGGCATTTATATAGGCACAAGAAAAGAAGACGGCAAGAAGTGCGTCATTAAAGAAGCTAGAAAGCAAATAGGGCTAGATGGACAAAGAAGAAATGCGGAATATAGATTAAACGTAGAGTATGAAGCGCTTACACGACTCAGGGGTGTTGACGGCGTTGTCCAGACGATGGATTATTTTAATGTTTGGGAAAACATCTTTTTAGTGATAGAATTTGTTGACGGCGTTTCTTTGCACACTTGGATGGCGCAAAACTATCCATTTTCTGCAGAAATAGACACGTCAGATTATTTTGACAAAGTTGCCGACATTATAAATCAACTAAAATCAATCATTGAAGCTATGCACGAAAAAGGTGTTGCTATGTGCGACATACAAACACAAAATATACTTGTAGATGAAAACCTAAAAATCAAAATCATAGACTTTGAAACAGCCGAACCTGCCGATGCTGACTCTACCCCCGCATTAGCAACAAGGGGATTTGCAAATGTGTTGAACACAAAAGCAAAGGATAGAGATTGGTATTCCTTAAACAGGTTATTCCAGTTTTTGTTGCTGCCCCTAGGGGCAGTGTACGACATTGACATGAAGGTCAACAAAGACCATGTTATTTGGGTTTATAACAACTACAACGAGAACAATTTCAAGTATTTCTATGATTTTCAGATGGAAATCAAGACCAAAATTGAAAAATTTGATAATATTTTCAAAACCACTTATGAAGATGCTAAAGAATTAATAATCAAGGGTAGGGCTTTGCAAGAAATAGACGTAAGTAGCATTGAAAACAAAGTAATAAATGGGCTACTTTCTAATGTTGATAACAACAATCCCGCCCTTGTTAATGGTGATATACGACAATTTGAAACGGATTGCGGGCTGTATAACATTCAAAACGGCGGCTTTGGTGCTGTTTTAACCCTTATGAGAACAAAGAATCTGAATAACGCCGCAAAAAGTTGGATTGAAAAGCATGTTGATTCAATAATCGCTAACGAATATAACAATGGCTACCTAACAGGAAAAAGCGGCATAGCGTGTGTGCTGTATGAAGCAGGATATAAAAAAGAGGGCTTGATGATAATGCAGAGCGTGATTAACACATACGACCACAATGACACCGACATATCCCTACGCAGCGGCCTTTCTGGAATAGGTTTAGCCCTAGCGGCTTTTTATAAAGAAACAGGCAATGCGAAATTTTTAATCGAAGCAGAAAAAATATGCAAGCAAGTCATCGAGCAGTTTATCAACTTAGAGACGTTGCCAAAAGGTAAGGACTGGCAAAGCATAAATCTAGGTTTGTTCGATGGTTACTCCGGAATTTCGCTGTTTCTTTCTGCGTTATATAATGCAACAGGAAAAAGTGAATATATTAACGCATCAACGGCAGCTATTCAAAAGGACTTGGAGAACTCCAGAACCGCACCTGAAGATGGCTCGTTGCAAATATTAGATGCCAGAGGGCGGTTGCTTCCATACCTTTCCCTTGGAAGCATCGGTGTAGGGGTGGCTATACAGACTTTGAACAACTTAAGTGGGCAATTATTTTTTGAAAGCGAACTAAAAGCCATATCGGGCGTTAGTAAATGCAGGCTCAGTATTGAGCCAGGAATTTTTGAAGGTGTTGCAGGTATGCTGTTCATTAATTGCTTTACAGAAAACAAGTCTATAATCAAAGACACATTGGCAAAATTAAACCTATTTTTGATAGAATACGGAGATATGATATTTATGCCAGGCAGGATGTTTTACAAATTTTCGTCAGACGTTCATACGGGAATAGCAGGCGTACTTCTTGCTCTGCAATCCGCAAGGCACAAAGACCCTACATTGTGGCTTCCAACAATGGGTGTATTTAACTATACAAAAATACTTGATGCAGCTGTATAGCGCGCACTATTAATTGAGAAGGTGGTGAGTGTTCCTAATGAAAAAATACGCATTTATATTCAAGGGTCACAGCACGAAACTTACAATCCTAGGAATTATCAGTGTCCTTGTATCTGCTATATCCATTGTAGGGGTTTATTTCAATGGCGTGTTTATTGACACACTGATAGATGCAGCAAGAATTCAAGACATCGTTATTATATCTTTGATAATACTGGCAATATTCTTTGCAGGCATTGTATTAAATTTTGTATTTGGGTATATGCACGGACCGCTGAAAGAAATGGCCGTTTATGACCTAAAGGAACATACATTAAATTGTGTTAGTGGAGCAGATACTCAACATGATTCAACTTATCTTTCAAAACGAATAGATGAGGACTCAAGGCAGTTTATAAGCTTTGTATTAGAAAACTATTCGATCTTTGTTATAAAGGCTGTCGAATTGGTAGTTGTTGGGGTTTTGATGTTCAGAATAAACCTTCACATAGGCCTGATTTCCTTGATAATCTGTCCTTTGTACTTCTTACTTTACAGTTTTTTCAAAAAACCGATTTTCGAGAGAAGTTTAGACTTGAGAGAAAATTCGGCAGGATTTTTTAAGAATTATACAACACAACTAAAAACAAGCGGCGACAAAACTGTGGTAAAAAACAGCTTCATGACCTATTTAGGCAAATACAAATCCTACACCTTTGTAAATGTCATGCTTAGTTCAAGCCAAGGAATGGTTGTTTCATCAATGCAGGTATTGATTTTTATTATCGGAGGGGTAGGAGTCTTGCGCGGTAGCACGACCATCGGTCTTTTATCTGTCACAACAATGTATTTTAACCAAATACTAGGCATTGTAACATACTACATGAACTTAGCAAAAAGGTACCAGATAACGAAAGCCTCAGTACACAGGATAGATGAAGTTTTGGCAATAACAAACCGAAAGGAGGTGGAACAACATGAAAAAAACATTAATAGTAGGTACGATCATTTTTACGGCTTGGGTCTTGATGTGGGCCGTAGTTCGCCCGTTCGTTGATTATGTAGCACATGGCCAAGAAGTGGACATCACACACAATTTGATTTCAGGCAGCATCAGCGGAGTCATCTTTGCGGTATTGGCCATCTTTGTATTTCATATTTCTGTTAAGAAAAAGGTGGCACAATAATAAAATACTACCAAGCACCCCATGTCCTATAGGATACGGGGTGCTTGGTGATTCATCAGGCAATCTACCACTTTCTACCAAAATCAAAATTAACCTCTTGTAGATAGTGATTCTCCAAAGAGGATGGGGCATTATACAAGACCGTAAGTATGTACGACCGAACATTCATTATCTTGTTTGTATTTTGACTTAATTGCTCAAAAACGTACTCTATATGCGATACATCCAGTTTTAGTAGCCTATTTTTAACTACGTTAGCTGGTTTATCCTCTCCACCTACCCTTATTGTCTTTTTTGTGCTAGTCAATGTATCGACCATGATCATAACTATTTCGTTAAGTTCATTGGAGTTCTTGAATCTTTTATTGTGTTTTTTTAGATGCTCGTATTCAATATTTTTCTTAACATGATTTTCATAATCTTCATAACTTGGTTCATCAATCCTATCAATCAACTCTTTTTTTGTTTTTTCGATTTTTATTTCGTTTGGTTTTTGGTTTTTGGTTTTTGGTTTTTCAATTTTTTGAAGTGTACCACCTCCAATCTCTGATTGATTGATTGATTTTATATAAGTTTTATTATAATCATTATAACTAGAGTGTACTTTTTTCACTTCTAGAAATGTACTTTTTACACTTCTAGAAGTGTACGTGTTGCACTTCTGAAAAACCACTTCCGAAAAGTCATTAACGTAAATAATTGATGGCTTGCCTTGTCCTTGTCTTTTTTTATCAATAAGCCCTATATCCTCCAGTTGTTTGACCATCTTCACGGCAGTCTTGTTACTGCACCTCATGTTTTCCATGACCTGTTCTATTGTGTAGATAATATAAAGTTGCCCTTGCTCATCGGTGAAATCATCTAGGTTTCGAGCAGACAAACTAGCCCTATTAAGCATAAAGCTGTAGAGCATCTTTGCGCCATAATCAATGTTATCAAATGCTTCATGGTTAATTAATAGCTTTGGAATCATGTAGAAATCATACCCCAATGCTGCTTGTGGATTCAATCTGCTTAAATGTAATCTCTCACTTGAATTTCTCTCGCTCATAATAAAAAATCCTCCCATTTTTTGGAGGTCTCATCACTCGAAAATTTATTATATAAACCAGTTTTGACCTATTGACAACAATGTCTTGGTTTGATATAATAATCCCAACGATGGGTTTTGTGATGAAAGTCTTGTAACATCACAAACTCGTTTAGTGGATTTTCGGTGTTAGGACCGTAAATTCGACAGCAGAATTGGCGTTCTGTTGTCCTTTGGCTAATTATAATGTACTTGGCGATAAGTGTCAAGCATAAAAATCCTCGTCGTTTTACGATAGGGGATTTTTGTTTTATTACTTACGGCGAAGCCCGCCAGCTCCCAGCAGGGCAAGTTCCAAAATGCCGAAGGCAAGCGTAGCGATTTTGGTAAACTTGCTTACTATTGACCACTGCGTTGCAATAGTTCGGTGGTTGTGGTATGATGGTTGTGAGGGAGGGGTGTGTCATGGCTAATGTACAGAAATTTACTCGAAGTAATCTTACATCGGGAAGCTTGATACGTCATTTTGAACGAGACAAAGATGAGTATGGCAATTATCATAAATGGGGTAATGAGGAGATTGACCCGAGCCGTTCGCATTTGAATTACAACCTTGCGTTAGAACATGAACAAGGGCAAGCGGACTTTATCAAGAGACGGCTTTCGCAAGTGAAGTGTCTTGCACGCGAAGATGTAAATGTTTTGTGTAGTTGGATTGTTACTGCTCCTGCTGGGCTTGCAACTGGTACTGAAGTGAGAGCCAATGGTCGGGAGAGGTATACTTTTGAAGGTGATAAGACCAAAGCTGAACTACAAGCATTTTTCAAGCATTGCTATGACTTTTTAGCTCAAAAATACGGAGAAAAGAATGTTGTGTCAGCATACGTACACATGGATGAAACCACACCCCACATTCATTTTGCTTTTGTGCCTGTGGTAGTAGACAAGAAAAAAGGTCATGAAAAAGTTTCAGCTAAGGAAGCCCTTGGGTGGTCAGAAAGAGGATTACATAGATTTCATGGCGAACTGGATGAGTATATGACTAAGGCATTTGGTCGAGACATTGGGATTGTTAACGAAGCCACCAAGGATGGCAATAAAGAGATTTGGGAGTTAAAGACCGAGACTATAGCGGCTGAGGAGAGAGCGAGGTATGAGAATGCTCTGGCAGACGAGAGGGCAAAGTATGAAATTGCTTTGGCTGAGGAGAGGGTGAGGTATAAAACAACCTTGACCGAGGAGAAATCAAAAAATGAAACTGCTGTAACCAAAGAAAAAGCGGAACATGAAGCAGCCTTAACTGAATTACAATCCGAGCTACAGTCCAAACTCGAAGCAACGATACGTCCAATTGAAGGCAAAGTTGCTCATGAAAAGTACATAAACGCTATGATGGATGGTATAAAGGAATCCAAGAACCCGATTACTGGTAAGGTTAAGACTACTATTACTCTTGAAGGCAGTAAAGGTCATGTGATTGCGGTGATTAATGCCGCCAAAGATAGAGATAAGATGCGGGTGCGGCGTGATGTAGCTGTTGAGGAGTGCAAAGACGCTTTAACAGAGCGCGATACTGCAATTAATGAACGCAATACTGCCGTTAAAGAACGTTCCTTGATGGAAAGAAGATTCAATACCGCCATGGCAAATGTCACCCATAGAGAACAAGTGGTTGGCGATAAAGAAAAAGCTGTAGCGGAAGCCGAGAAACAAGCTGCTGAAAAGCAAGCACAAGCCAACGCACTATACCATCAGCAACAACATCTAAACCTTTTATACCAGCAGGCTGTACAAGAGAGCAGCAATTACAAAAAGCGTTTGGAAGCTGAGGGTCAGAAGGTGACCGCTCTTGCGAATGAAAAAGCCACTCTCCAAAACCAACTGAGAGTGTCGCAAGAGAACTTAAGAAATACAGTTCAAGCTGTTGCGACTTTGAAATATGGGTCAAGAGACAATGGGCTAGGAGAATATAAAGCACCATTAACGCCTAAACAGGCACAGCTAATTGATGCGATAGTAAACCGTAGTGCAAAATCATTCAGAAGTGTTGATAGAGGGGATTTAGCAGAAGATGCGGTAAAGTATATTGGCATTTCTAAGGACATTGAAGTTGAAATCAAGGCACTAGAACCTAAGCGCACTATAAGATTAGAGAGGTAGGGGTTACTGTGAAAACCATAAAGCAAATGGCTGATGAGTTGGGGGTAAACAAGGATAAAGTGAAGTATCAAGTGCGGAAATTACCTAGTGAGCACCTAGTAAAAATGGGTAACATTACCTACCTAACAGACGACGGAATATTAAAACTAAAGGAATTAATACTGGGTAAAACAATAGGTAATCCATCGGGTAAAACTGATGATTACCCAGTTAATAATCGGGTAACTTTACCCGAAGACAAAATTAGTGGAGAAAATGAGTTATACAACATACTGAGGGCTGAATTAGACTCTAAAAATGAGCAAATATCGGCATTACAAGCAGAGCTATCTGTTGAGCGAACCCATGGACGTGAGCAGGCTGATAAACTTTCCGACCTTGCCGCACAACTTGCAGAACTGACCCGCAATAACCAACTCCTTTTAGGGGTGGAGCAAAGCCGAACAAATCCTGCCTTGCGGTCAGAGGATGAGACCGTGGTGCATAATGGAGCGGGGAAAGAGCGTAAAAAAGGGTTTTTTCAAAGATTTCGGAAAAATCAAAACCCCTAACCATTACACTCCGCCAGAGCGAAGGGCTAAGCCTTGCGAGTGCTAACGATAGATATAACACTTTCAAACATAATTTGACATCTTTCTCATGAAGGTGTATAATATTCTTGAACTACATGTCGTTGAAAAACTGGGGGCATAGCCATGAAAATAAACAGTGGCGAGTTAATTAAAAACCTGCGTAGAGAAATCGGAGTAAGTCAAGAGGAACTTGCTGATAGACTTTACATGAATCAACGTAGCTTATCGCGCATCGAAACTGGCGAGACAGAAATAGATGTTTGGCGATTTATGTCATTTATGGAATTACTAGGAATGCCAACTGAGGATTTCTGGTTGATGTACCTAGACACACAGGAATATGATGATTACCGCATGTACAAACAAATTAAAAACCTTTTGTGGAAAGGTGAGCTAGCAGAAACTAAAGAATTGGTCGAAGAATTTGAAAATAGGATTGAGGGCAATAAATTGTCGAAACACGGATTTGTTCGCCAATTTATTGCTTACGTAAAAACTGCAACTGACGAAACCATTTCAGATGAGCAAGCGATTGAAAACCTTATTGAGGCAATGTGTATATGTAGACCAAACTTTGATGAAAGCAAAGTAGCAGAATATCACTTGACCTATAATGAAATCAATATCCTTGGAGCAATAGCCGTTCGTGCTAGTAAAATAGGCAACATAGAACAGTCTATCAATTTGTACAAAGCACTGATTGACAATAGAGAAAACATTAAGGCATCTGACGAGGACATGTGGGGTGTTATACCAAACCTCATGTCAGGCTTAACAACCCTTCTTGGCAGAGCTAAACGCTATAAAGAATCCTTAGACTACTGCAACAAAGCTTTGGAAGCTTCCAGAAAAAGTGGATATTTGCTTACATTGCCTGGCATCCTTGTTAATATGGCGAGTGGATACCAACTTATTGGAGAACCAAAAGAAGTATATTTGACTTACTTATATCGAGCTTACCAATGTGCCTTGGCTTTTGGGGATGAGAGATATATAAAGTCAATAAAAAAAACTGCCGAAAAAAGTTTCGGCATTAAAGATTTGCAAGAGTTAATTAAGCTTTAGTTGGGGGTTTAGCGATCCATTCAGGGTCATGTTCATAGTTAAGTATCCCTGCAATGCTTGTATTGCATTGACCAGCCTCGATATGCTGAGGAGCTACCAAACCAACACCGAACATCAACACCAACGCTACCATAGCCGCAGTTAAGCGACTAAACCAATTTCCACTCTTTCTTACGGTCTTCATCATAGAAGTTCCTCCATTAATGTAATTATTTAGCAATTTTTGCTGTAATTGCTGAGAATATTGTAAGATATACTGAATGTTTTTGTACAGGACA
>Ga0209755_10007929_pt1 | contig 11447 bp, 4 predicted proteins | sample TergutCo191P1_FD_187301 | JGI IMG/M metagenome (GOLD analysis project Ga0209755, IMG submission 187301) | Cornitermes sp. P1 segment gut microbial communities from Petit-Saut dam, French Guiana - Co191P1 (SPAdes) (version 2) | ecosystem: Host-associated > Arthropoda: Insects > Digestive system >...
AATGGTCATATAGTTATTAATAATTATAACATCAGAACAGTTACAATTAAGATATGTGAGTTGTTACTAGCATTGTACAATATTAACAGGGTTAAAATAATTGTAATTAAGATGTGTGTTGTTATCAGTATCGTATACTATTAACAGGATTAAAATAATGTATCAGTGAATCAGCCTCTTAAGGTTTATATTCTTCTATCTTCCTTATATTCATAATATTCATTCATTGAGTAGAAAGAATGATGATATAAGAGCCTCTTCAATGTGGATTTAGAATATTTATGATCATTAGTCAAAGCTTCAATATACTGAGGAAGGTGGTTAAAACTTTCATACCTGATAATAAGTTCCTTTATTGAATTTTGATAAGTTAGCTATTGGATGGTGTAAATTATTGTTATTCCTAGTTTTATATTTATGAATTTCATTATTTGTATCAAATAGGTGTTTATTATTAATTGTGTATAAAACTAAAGAATTCATGCACTGAGAATATAATGTCATTATTTCCATACTTTTGAAAACTTCCCTGCAAGAATCACTAGGTCTAGTGTTAGTTATAATTCTGATAATTTTCTTATGGGGTATAAATACCTTGTTGGCACAGGAGGAGCTACCCCAAAAAATTATACCATAGCTTATAATAGAGTGTATATGAGCGACATAGATTACTCTTAGCGTGTCTATTGGTACTATGTTTTATGCTCCTCAGTGCATAGCATGCAGTGCACATTTTGTTGAGTACCTGTTCTATGTGTTGTTTCCAGTATAAGGTGTCATCTATAGTTAATCCAAGAAATTTAATCTCAAAGGCATTGGTTATACATTCCTGATCATATTTAATCTGTTTATTAACATTATAATAATTCTTAGTTCTAAATTCTAAGTACTGAGTTTTATTAAGATTTAAAGTAATCAGTTTTTCATGCATAGAATGTTACAAGTGCCTGTGGACTAACCTTTATCCATTCCTTGTTGCCATTCTCCATATAGCCATGACTAATGAAGTAGACTCTGTGACTTGGTATTAGGTAAGACCGGAACAAAGTGTCATTATCCATGATATCCAGATTCTGTTGACAAGTATAATGTGTTAAGAAACAGGTAACTATTTTTACACAGCTGATAATTCTCTGTGTGTAACTAAACTCTTCAGCTGGAAAAATTAATTATTACTGCATTTGCAAGCATAGGCTGATATCTAGTTCAGAACATGGCTAGCTATCCTGTATTTATGTGCATTGCATTTGACTTTCTTATTGTCACAGAATGAATTGATAATACATATTTGAAATACCAAGTGTCATTGTCTATAATCCAGCTCCTTTTTTTCTACAGTGTATGCTTCTCACATTGTCATATGGGAAAAGTTTTATGAGCCTTCATTGGAATAAAATTATCATTTTGTGCTAGAGCCAGTGTGAATTATGTGAACATCCAACCTCCTCTCCAGCACTGGTTAGATGTCAGAAACTTGCTTTATAACTTGATATTTAGAAGATATTCACACTATAAAATGCATTAAGAAAACATTCAAATCAGTGAGTTTAATACTTGAGAACAAGTAGAAAATGAAACATATGCTTACCTGACAAGCATCTTGTCTGCGCCTTGTATAGAGGCAGTACTTAGGATTGACTTTCTCAGGTGGTTCTGGGACGTAGCTCACAGGTCGCAGAAATTCATCTGTCCATGGGTGTGTCATCTTATAACATCCAAAAGGATTGTAGCATAGTTCCTGTGTGCCTATTGTAATAAAAACTGTAGTATATGCAAGTGGCCAGGCTACTCGAGAGACCTATATATAGAATGGGGGATAACATTATGCTTTATCTTACAGAAATACAATGTGAGCGTGTTACAGGATTCATCTGGCCCAGGATGGGGCTCAGCGGTAGACTATTATGAATGGAGAAATAAACATTCAGATTCCATAAAAGACAGCAAGTTTCTTGATCATCTAACTGGTAGCTTTTGAAGTGACTTCAAATGTAGCTGCTTCAAAACCGATAATAAATTAATGAAATGTAGGAAATGCATATAAGATTGGTAGCAATGAATGTACATCAGACAGATATATTTTATTTCATAATTTAATTTCATGTGTGCATGTTGAATGGCTGTTTTAGTGAATTAAAGTACAGAAGGTGGTTGTATATATCCATTATGTTTAGGTTTTCTTGTTAGTAAGAGTAGGTTATAAAAACCAGAAATAAGTATAGAGATGGAATTGCTGGGAGTAATAGAAACGAATGAAGAAAGTTGTTCAGCATTTGTAATACATAATCTATGATTATTAAAATAGTAAGGGAATTAAAACATAAGTGTAATAAATTATGAGGCCAAATTGCAGCAGGATCATAGGATAAAAAATGTAATTAATTTATTACTGGTTCTATTGGCAATGATGCATGGAGGTGGAGAAGACATAATTACAGTTTACTATTTATAGTCCATACCACCTGTATTACAGTACTAGGTTGCAGAAAATGTCAAAATATGAATACAGTACTAATATGAATCATGTAACTTAGTCGGTACAGCCATTTATAATCATATTCAAAAATGTCATATCTTAAAAGAGCAGGAAGTTGTTTGTGTTAGACAGTTATTTAATGTGTGCACTACAGAAAACAAATCTTGCCCTGACTATCCTGAATAAATGGTTTTATATTAATCAACTAGTGCTAAATATCACAAAAACAAATGTAATAAAATTTACACCTAAAGCTACAGCACATGTTCCTTTGAATATTTATTACAAGGATAATATAATAGATGAAGTAAAGAGTACTACATTTAAGGTATGCATATAAACAATCATATGAATTGGAAAAACCATATAGGACAAATTCTTCCTAAATTGAGTGCTGCATGCTTCTCGATAAGGAACTTAATTCTCTCTTTAAATCTGAGTATTTTACATGTAGTTTACTTTGTGTACTTTCATTCAGTATTTCAATATGGAATAATCTTCTGGGGAAATTCAACACATGTGCATCAAGTATTTAAACTACAAAAAAAGTGGTTAGGGCAATGTCTGGTGTAGAACCGAGGTCCTCATGTAGAAGCTTTTTATAAAGCCGAATATTTTACCTATTGCATGTCAGTATATATTGTTCTTAATGTTGTATATAGTAGATAATAAAAAACACAGTTTAGACACCAGAAACAAAAATCATTTATATTTACCTGTTGTAAGTTTATCATATCATATCATTTATTTTCCTTCCGTAAATCCGTACAGGATTACATAAACCACATGGATATGGAAATTGTCATATTTGTAGGGATTAAGGGGTGACATCAACACAAGTGCATACAACAATCACATGGTTATTTAGTATTTATCTTGTGTTCAAAACGGAGTTTCATACTTTGGGGTCAAAATCTTTAATAGCCTTCCAAGCAATAAACAGAGTTACAGAAATGACAGGAAAATATTCAAAATCAAGTTACACAGATACCATATTATTCATTCCTTTATTCAGTTACCAAATTTTTAGAATGCAAGATACGCAAAGATAATCTATAAAGCACAAAACAACTTTTATGACTGACTACCTTAGTAGTAAATGCTTTTATATCAGTTATGTGTAAATTTTATAACTAGAGCTTTGAAATATTTCAAATGTCATTAGAATAAGCCTTCCACATGTAATTGTTCCATTGTGAATGGTGATGATCTGGAGTAATACTTTGGTTTACTCCTGTGAATGTGTTTGTTTTGTTTTGTTTTACTATCTTATTTTGTGAATGTATTTTTTTATATGTCTTGTGTTGTCTGATGCTTATTGACATGTTCTATATTCAGATGCAATTGATGCAGAGGCTGGATCAGTGGAATGAATATATATGTATGTATGTATGTATGTATGTATGTATGTATGTGTGTATGTGTGTATGTGTGTATGTGTGTATGTATGTATGTATGTATGTATGTATGTATGTATGTATGTATGTATGTATGTGTGTATGTATGTATGTATGTAGGTCAGTATTTGGGAGTATAGTGAATCTATCAGAGTTGAAAGTGTACAAAAGAGTGATAAACAGGACAGTGTTTGGGAGTCTAGTGAATCTAGTGAAGTTGATTCACAAGAGTGATAAATAAGGCAGTGCTTTATTAGTTAGTGAATCTATTGAAGTTGATATGGTAGATAAGAGAGATAAACAGGACAATGAATGGTGAGTTTAGAGAAGATATTGAAGTGATACTGTATAAGAGAGAGATATATAAGAAAGATAAACTGATGACAATGGAAGAACTCCAGATCTGATATCAAATAACTAAAGTGTAATAGGAAATAACAGCATGTAGTATTGCACATGTAATGGAGCATGCTTAACAATAATAATAAAAAAAAATGTATGTATGTACTTACGAATATCCAGTTGAAAAGGATTCCTCTGCAGAGTGGAAGAGGAGTTAATGGGCAAAGTTTCAGAGCTGACTTAAATACTTGCATGTTATGGTTTAAGATTTTAATATTAGATGGAAGAGCAATTCATTACTACCTAGGCTTATTTTAATAATAGTACTCATAATTCCTAGTAAAACTAAACTATGACACTACAATAAGGCACAGTTTATATTGAATGTACACTTGCTTGTTATTGTGCTATATTTATACATGACTATTTCCACATCTGTATAAGATCAATGGAATGTGAAATAAATGAATGAATGAATGTATTGCTTGGTTAACTGTGTAAGTCATACATTTCTGGTTACTAATGAGATTAGAATCTGACACATGGAGGGCATTTTAAACCATGTTTCTCTGAATTTGTTTGATATTTCTGCATATTGTCCACAATGAAAGATCGTAATGAATATAGGCATGCATTGGAAAGGAGAAATAGTGAAATTTATTGAATAATTTTGTACAAGAGACTATTTTCTTTACACTGACAAATTATTTACTATATTAGTTGCTTTGGATGATAAATAATTTTGTAGATGTCTGTGAATTTCTCCAGAAGATATTCCATAAAATGTAACATGATAGAACCAAGCAACATAAACTTACTTTAAAATATCGGTCTTTATGAATGGTGCAACTGCCTTCACACTAAAGCATGCTCAACTAACTAACCAGGTGCTATACTGCAGAAGACTAACATTAAATTTATGGAGTTGAAATTACATACAGAAATATTAGATTCCCTGTACTGGCTAGTTAAAGATAGATACCTTATTTATGGTATCAGAAGGAAAATGTCAAATTATGGTAAAATGGCATATGTATTATAAAAATTGAGTGTAGTCTGTAAAAGTTATGTGTTTTATTTGCAGGAAACTGACCCATGCTTATATTGACCATTTTAAAAGTTGCAAGACACAAAGCTGTAATAACATGTAATGTTGCAGATGTTCTGATATGTGTAGTGAAATTTAGTGCAAGATCTGAGAAAGGTTAACACTTTAAGGTAGTGATATGATTAACTTGTGTATATTTTTTCTGAAGCTTTCTTTGCCTGTAAAATACCTATGAGATAAAATTATGGAATCTTAACCACAAATAAAGAAGCAACTCAACAAACAAAGATAATTAAAGTAGCATGCTGTTCCAGCTTGGGTTTTATTGAGAATTATTTACAAAAAAAAAACTCAGCAAATTCCATTCTTGAAGATTATTACTGCCACAGAATTAAGAGCAAATGTGTGTCTGGACAGGTTATCTGTATTTTCCCATGATATTCTTAGAAATAACCTAAAATTAAAGAAGAAAATATTCTTGTTGATAAGTATGTGTTATTGACAGGAAATTGAAATTTATGTCCCCTCATTGTAGTGAATTTCTCAACCATCTTTTCAGCAAAGTTAATTATAATACTTTCTGATACATGAATTACAAACTATTTGCAAATTTATATGGAAAATACTGTTGTAGTAATTGAAAAAAATTTGTTTTAACTTACTGTTTTCTGGTACTTCTGGTTGAAATGTATCATTTGCAGTTCCTGTGTCCTGTAGATTCTTGCTTATTAACAGAAGCACAGTTTGCAGAAGAACACTGTTGGTTGTATTCAGCATTTGCTGCATTGTTCAGTTCAGTATAATTTGAGTCACTCTGTATCAATGAAACACTGACTTCCTCAGAGTTGTGCTTTAAAATGTATTCAGTCTGTAAGATTTGATACTCTACTCCTATTTCAAGAGCAAGTCATAACTGCACTGCCATCTTCATGTGCTATTGAAAATGTAAGAACGTTTACATATACCATCAGTTCTTAAAAGCAATAGTGAACTGCAAAAAAAAGTTTTTGAACTCACTGTGATGTCACAAGTAAATGTACGTCATAGCAAATGATGTCAGAACATTTTGAAATATTCAATATTTTTTCTGTCTGGACATCTTTAGTCCAAAGCTTTTGCGTATATTGTAATAATTAATTATGCTTTAAAGTTGGGTTTCCAATAGCAACATGAAATTGATAAGCTGCAGTCAATCTTCCCTGCTTTATCTTGTACTGTTTGTCTTCCTACCCCTACCACCAACTAAGGCCATGTTACATTATCTTATCACAAAAACAACTTCCCAGTTGTTACCATTGTTTCTGCTCTTTACACACTTTTCACTGACTACAAAAATACTTGACATTAATGTAAAGAAACTATATGTTATTAATAATGTGAAATGTAATTTGTTGAATTTAATAAAACTGGTTTTAGTTATTTGAGTTTCAATGTAAAGATACTACAAAAATGTTCACAGAAATATGTTTATATGGAGTGTTCTATTTATTATCGCATTAAGGCATGGTGCTTAGTCAAAGGGGTAAGTTGATTGTTTATGTATTTGAATTTCAGTATACTACAACAGTATTCTTCAAATTATTATTCTTCAGTCCTACCATTTAAGAAAAAAAGTAGTAATCATTATAGATTAATTTCCTCAGTGATGAGTTATCAGTTACACTGTATTGCTTTTTTTCAACCCCAACTACTCATATGTATTTCATGTCACAAATTACATATAGCAGCGTGGAAATACATGGCATCTAATAATTAGATTTATTACTAACAGCAACATTGACTGATTTCATGCTGATTAATATTTTTGTGAAAACCAGTGTTATAGTACTATTTTTTTGAAAACATACATGTTCAAGAAATGAACCTTGAACAATAATTCTATTATTGATCCATCTTTTGGCTGAACTTAGTACTTTTGTTATTTTTTATGGTTTATTTTATGATGCTGTCAGTGTCCCAAACTATGTAATGTGTTTTGTGTGTTATTTAATGGCGCTGCCAATTGCTTAGGTTATGTGGCTTGCACAATGAATGGTGAGTGATTAATTGGAAAGGAATTTGGACGAGGAGGTAATAGGCATGTTGAGATACTATCCCAGCACTTATATGGCGTGACTGAGGAGAACACAAAAAGCCTCTTGGCTGAAATTTGAACCAGAAACATTCTGATTACAAGCCTAACAGCATTGACTGGTATACTGTTCTTCTAATTCCTTTTATGGCCACATAAATTGTTATTGAGATAACAATTATTCATGGCTTTGTCTAATTGTGAAACAGGATACGTTATCCTGAAGGCGAAATGTATACATTGAAACTATTTAAAGACAGGAGGTATAGAATGCCTTGAGTCTGAAGATAGTTTAATTATGTGGATAATGTAGAAAGTGATGTTATGAGAGACTTAATGTACTCAACTCATCCTAGCGTTGGGATTACAATTCATAGAGTTTAGATTGCTCACATATGTAGAGAAAGCTGCAGATGAAATGGACGGAAATGCTCATGGGCATTGATGCTTGGAAGAGTTACGATGAGCTCGGGTGGTGTAGTCACAATAACGGCTAAGCTATCGGCTGGATAATCTGGGGTTCAAATCCCGGTAAGGGAAGGATATTTTCTAATCTCTAAAACGTCAACGCTGGCGCTGGGGCCCACCCTTACCTCCTATTCAGTTGGTTCCGGGGTAAGGTAGCCAGGACGTGCTTGACCACTCACCTCCATATAGTTCCAAGGTTATGAATGAGTGGAGCTACACCTTCAAGGCGTGGAGAGAAGCAACTTTACTTTTTTATTACTGTCGTTCGCGTGAGTTGTATTGTGTAAAGCGGCCTTTGCGCGACTTTACAACGTTCCAGGCTATTTTTCAATTTGTCATTGACGACGTCCCTAAGATGGGTTAAAGTCCATATGAAGGATCAACAAGGTCATGCAACATTGCAGGGGTCACATGCAGCTCTAATCGGCAAACCTAACGTGGAGGGCGTGATCGACTATTTACACACGCGCGTCAGTAATTACATCACTGGTTACGTCATGCACTATAGTGAACAACGACGACTTTGAGGTGCTATTCTTTGACACCTTAAGTGACAAAATACAGGCAAAATAAATAATGAATTTTGTTTATGCAATTTTTCGTACAATCCTTATTAGTGCAATTAAAGTTATCTATTTAAATTCGTTGCAAACGATTGTGATTACTACTTCCCTCCGACAGAAACACGCAATTACAAACGTGTGTTGACATAGTACACGTGCACACAGTAGCGGCGTGGGAGGATTCTACTTTGTATCAACACGCGAACGAATTGTGTACATACATACGATCCGTTCATTAAATGTTACATCAACATGTGTTATCCCTGCACTGATAGTGGCGGTTGATCAGTGATAAAGTTCATAACCTAAAAGCTGAGAGCGGTAATTAACGGTGTAGCTTATATATTTTCGTTGCTTTCCCAGCTGTAATTTATTGTTCCAAAATGGACATTTCATATTCTTTGTTCTTCGTTACACTGATGGTGATTTTGTATGTACCGGACCTGTGCGGAGCTTCGAAATGTGGAGAGGATTGGGTTGATCCAGACCCGCTAAGCAAGATTAATCGTGACCGTACTTCGGAACCAGTGGCGAAAATGGAAAGGTTTGTGATACATGTGTCACGTATAATGTCCGTGAATGCTTGTTGTTGCATAAAATTTTAGTACTTCAGTTAAGTATTATTCGTCTGTATTTGAACAAGCAATACTGTATAGTTGCTCGTCTTCGTTGAAAACGATAATTCGTGTTCAGCCACAATTTCTTGCCTTCCATGCCTTCATTTTAACATGGGATAGGGGAAACATTCCCAATTAATTTTTTTCGTACGTGAGTTCGGTTTACTTTACAGCAACGAGTGATCTGACTGTGCATGCCAGTTACAAAGTTACTCGTCAAAGTTCAGGCTGTTCTCATTTTTGAAAACGCAAGTGTTTAAGAATTTCAAGCTTGTAGTAGTGGCACAAGGAAAACGTTTATAGGCCTTGTGTTAGAAAACTTTTTGTTTGTTTGTAAATTTCATGCTTGAAAGTTTAAACAGAGAAAAAGTTTCAATACATTATTGCAGCCAGCATTATGTAGTACTAAAATTACTACTTTCTGAAACACATCATAATTCTCCACAGAGTGAGTACTTTTAAGATGTAATTCTTGCAAAACACTTCCATTTAAATTTGTTTCTTTGTGGGAGGGATCTTGGACAAGGAAACTTACATATACTTTGCTACTATTGAACAGTATATGTCCAATGAATAAGCATCCTTTCCTTGTTTAATTTCTATTAGGGGAAGTGTTTTTGACAGGATAGCCCATGCTGTATCACTGACCTTACATCATAAGTAAAACGGTAGTGAATAGATTCTACATACAAGTGTGTATAGACTCTATATGCTGTTGTTGCACTTACTAGTATAATGTAACACAGTGGGGATGCCTTGCCTTAAAAAAAAGACCTTAATTCAATTATATCAGGTGTGGATTTTTTTAAATGTTTGGAGTCCTGCAAGTGCTGTTGACTTACTAGGTCATAATATATGCATTATATTTCAGTAGACTGGTACTTTAGGATACAAGACATCCACAGCACTGGGTGGTGCAGGTGTACAGGAGGTGAAGATATATAGCTCCACACATTCTTAACTGTAGCACTCGGTGAATGTAATTTAGTTAGCTCATGCTTCAGTCACTTGACTGCTGGAGGAAGTATATTTGGTACCCACTGAGTAGTAGGTTGAGTGGGTCTTACCACGCATATGAATTGAATCTCTGTCCTTCAGCCTGTTGATATTGACTTATAAAATTACATGAAAGGTAAAAGGTGAAGTGCATGCTGTGAAGGCATAGAGGGAAGTAGAGATCTCACTGCGCTTGTTCTGAACTCTGGACACCATATTTAGTTGTGTGGTCAGCTGTGTGTGCTGGCTGCTTTACCTGCAGGGCAAGTGCTGTCTATGCCCATTGAATAGGAAGTTAGGGAGGTCCCAGAGCCAGTATGGACTGTTCCAGCCATTACTGTTAGGAAGCATGATATGATCAGATAACAGAGTTACCAGTCAAGAGTCTGCTTATTCAAGTATGCACTAATTTTCCTTGGTACATCCCTGTTGTGCTATAGGAACAGTTTACATGCAGTCTGTGTATCACTTCTCATTTTATTGTACTTGTGTCTTACTGCAGCGTGATTTGGTCATTGCGTGTGGTCATCATGAGATATCTTCTATATAATTACAGACAAATTGCATTAAGATATATTGCTATATATTCTAATAAGTGACTGTGGGATCCCATCTTTTATTAAACAGAATATGTGTCTTTATGTGTTTATATAATTTCTCTGTAATTACATATGAGCTGTCTGATGATGGCCACATGCAATGGGCAAAACATGTTTGCACTGAGACACAGAGTACAATAAAAGGACAACTGTTGTGCAAACTGTGTGGTTTATTGTTTCTGCATTATATACTAAATGATGTCAATGTCTTTAGTCCTTAGCCACAAATTAAAAGAAAAGAAGTTTGTCCCCTTTTCATAATCTTCCATGAAAGACAAAAATAGGCAGTTGTTGGTAATCAGGACATAATGTTTGTCATTCTTATGAAGCCTATCAGTGTAAAACCCCTATGAATTCCATTTTTTGTTCGTATGTGCCAAAATTAGTAGTTGTGGAGTTCTGACAGTTGTATGTCACATGTAGAACCCTGACAGTTCTTGGACTGTATAATCCATTGTTTAAAAACACAAAAAATGAGACACAGGCTTTTGGAAATTGGCCTCAGTCTAGGCTGAAAGGTTGAGTATAACTGTAGTGGGCCCAAAAGAAATGAGCCAGTTTCTAGAAAGCTGTGTTCAATTTTAAACACTGGTTTATGGCCAGAGTCCAAAAACAGAGTGATCTGAGTAGAACTATTAAAGCTGTTCAGTTGATTATAGGACTGTGAAAGATGTTACAAGTTTCTACAGGTGATACAGTGGTAAGGTGTTTGGTTCAGTGTCAGGGTGGGACAGAATGCATTGTGTATGTAGTGAAGTTGGCTGGCTATCTTGAACTGCATTACTGACATGCATACTACTACTACTACTATTACTCTTGGGTCTGTGAGTGTGCTGAATTACCTCATTTGTTGTATGTTTAAGGAAGTAC
>Ga0209755_10007930_pt1 | contig 11447 bp, 2 predicted proteins | sample TergutCo191P1_FD_187301 | JGI IMG/M metagenome (GOLD analysis project Ga0209755, IMG submission 187301) | Cornitermes sp. P1 segment gut microbial communities from Petit-Saut dam, French Guiana - Co191P1 (SPAdes) (version 2) | ecosystem: Host-associated > Arthropoda: Insects > Digestive system >...
TGCCCGAAACATGTTGAGCAACTATTAGAAGAGAAATAAAGAATACAAAAAGTGACATCTAGTTGGTTTTTCTTATCCACACGGAATTACGATGCACGGTCAACCACACATCAGATTGTTAAGGATGGTTACCTTGTCTATCTGTGTGTGCAATACCAAAACACAAAAATAGGATCAACATGCATAATTAAGAAACTATTAAGGAAATTTTAAAGTTTTTGTATGCACCAATAACCCTTCCAAGGGTAGAATTCACAGAGACACATGATTGGTGGTTCCTGACCCATGGTCATATTTTTGGAACTGAAAATAAGTGACCATGCTCTAGTAACCATGATTATGGAAGAGCAGAGATTTCTTATGTAAATATTATATGTGTTGTTCACTTATTGCAGCTGCAATGGTTACATGTGTGGAAATGAGTGTTGGAGGCTTTGGGTGGATACCAAATCTTCTTGTTCCTGATGAGTCTCTTATTCTGCCAGTTTCCTTGGGGCTTATCAATCTTGCCATTGTTGAGGTATGACGCTTTTATCTTCCTATAATGTGTACTGTTAGGATACAGAGCAGACTGTTGAGTGTTCTGTGGATCTGATATTGTATTGTATGTTATTTGGCTGCATTGTCAGTCTTGTGTAGAGGTTAACTACCATAACTTTTGTCATTGGAGACTTGTGAAGGGTGTTATTAATAAACTTCCTGGGGAAGATTCCTTCTTCAGAAGTATTTAGTTAATGGGCATCTGTAATTAAGGACACCAAGGCTCTCGGAGAGCCAAGGAGTAAGTAAGTAAGTAAGTAGGAAGTGTTTAGTTGCTCAGCTGATCAAGTAATATGCTGTCCTTTGTGGGAAATGAAGTTCAAATAGTTTTTTCCAGAAAATCCTGCCACTGGACCATATCCTAAGGCAGATAAAGCCAGTCCATCACCTTTCATTAAGATTCTTTTTAATGTTACATCTGGGATGCACCAATCCTAGGAGCCAGGTCACATGGGTGACTGCATTTTGTATGCTGGTGCCTGATATTTGTGGGTCCTCAATACAGAACTTGCTCCATGTCACCATTCTGGCATGTAGAATTTTAAAGTAGCCCCCAAATTTTTTGAATATTTTTGCACCCCCATGTTATACATCTGTGTATTTTCTTGCCATCAGAGTATCTGATTAAAATTGTATGTGTCTTATGATTCCAGTGTGTGCTACATGCCCCTCCCATCTGATGGCATCTGTCCTTTTTTTTCCTGTCTCTCTCTTTCCCCACCCAATTCTTCTATTACTTCTTGTCTTTTAATTTCAAGAGCCTATGTTTCACCCCAGTGTAGAACAACAAGTAAAACTGAAGTTGTGTGTAGATTAATCTGTTTGGTTCTAAATAGGAACTGGGAAAACAAAAAATTCTCTCTGTTGGTTGCAGGTGACCTGTGGTTTGTTCTGAGGTATACATTCAGGTATATGTTATTAATCCTTTCAGTTCTGGCTGCTTTTTGAAAGTGCCCTTTCTTTTTACAATATTTTGGTGGTAATTCAGCATTTCTGTGAATATTAAAATATTCTGGAATGTGATAGCATGTTGTTTGACAGACAGGGAGATTGGGACATATAAAGAGGCCCTTCTAAGGGTCTAGCATAGAATTGTCCATTTTCACACAGTTATCTGATCACTCTGCCTTTGGTCAGGACTAGTTTCCATCTCCACTTCCCCTGGCATTGGTTTGACTGACCACCGTCATTGCACCCAGCCTAAATAACTCGGGTGCATCCTCACCCAACATATGTCAACCCTGAATGTGTAGGCAGCATTTTCCTCTGAAAAGTTGGTATTGGCTGATAATAAGACTATGGGGTGTCACAAATCTTAACATCTGAAACCTTACAGGATAAACTTTGTTCATTCTACATAATTTGTATGGACAGTTTTATGTTCATATTCTGAATATCTGCGATCTTTACTTGTAGCTGCAAGTCATGTCAAAAACAAGGAAAAAGAGTAAACTTCAGCAGTATATGACGAATTTCTTTCGACTTCTCAGCTTTGCCATGATACCAATTGCAGCATCTGTTCCATCAGTAAGTGTGTATTACATTTTGTAACACATAATAATGTTGACCTTCGAAGTATAATTAATTTTTATAATTTTTTATGGAATCTGGCACATTTTGCTGTGACAGATTAACAATAATAAAGGTATTTCCATCAAACACAACAAATGTATTAAATCAAACATGATGTTCTATGTGTTTCAGTCATCCTCGACCGTATTTAGGCCTTAAAGTACACCTGGACATTATATTACATACTTTAATGCCTAAGGATGGTTGAGGATGACCAAAACATGTAGCATGCAGTGTTGAATTTAATAAATTTTTTGTACTGGACAGCAGTAAATCAATTCCTGTACACAGTGTGTCTACTAAGTTTTAGGACTAGCAATATAAAAAAGTATTTGCGTGAAAGAAATGACACTTTTATTTGTTTAGTTTTCGACATAGATCCCTTGTAACTGTACACACAGATTTGTACATTCATACAGCTTCTGGATGCCTTTGTAGAAGTCATCCTTTTTTAGTGATTGTGGCATTTCTTCTGTTTTAATTCTGTGTAAAAGTGTAAAGTATTACATGGTAAAGAAATGAGTTTTGGTTGTGCTAGTACAAATTAGATTTGTTTACTATTTGTATGCTGTGTGATGTGAACAGATTGGGGTACCATGTGCTTGGATAAAGCAATGCTGTTTTGGTGCTCCTTTAATGTGAAAAGTATGGGAACCATTACTTTGAATTTCCACAGCAGTGTATGGTAGAGAATGTGTTCAGTTAATGATGTATTATAGTTAAACATGTTTTAAGTTATTTGTTTCTTCATATGTAGTGCTTGAACTTGTACTGGGTGACATCAAGTGCCTATGGACTTGTGCAGAACTTAGTTCTCCTTTCTCCTCGTGTGAAGAGACTGGCCCATATTCCAGAGACACCTAATCAGCTCAACAATCCATATAGACACATTGCCTCTGAGATCAAACTTCGAATTAATCAGATCCCAGCCTGGTGGAAATCTGAAGCCAAGAATTAAGTAAAGGTACTTAGATATAATATTATTTTATGTATATAATTGATGTAAAAATGCATTGTTTATTGTTGAAAAAACATAAGATTAAGCATTATTTTGTGTTACAGAAGGCTGTGGTCAAGTAACCTTATTTTTTATGTGTTAGATGTTTTGCAGTTGATATATCTTTCTGGTACTACCAGTTTTAGAAATTTTACAGCAGCACGTATTACTGTTTTACTCACTTTTTACACATAAGCTCTTTGCTTAATTTCATTTTGGATATTTTATGTTTAAGATATATATTTGTTTTGTGCGGTTATAGAAAAAGGTAAAGTGATCCCGTTACAGGCCCGGTGTGGCCCAGAGGGTGGGTAGAGGTATAGCTCTACTCTTCCATGACTGCGGCACTAGAATGGGGTGATTGGTCAGCAGCCCGCCCTGGCCGCACTTTACCCCCAGAAAAGACCTGGTACCCATTTTACAGGAGGCTGGGGTGGGCCCTAGGGCCAGTCTGGATGGGCGGAAAATCTCGTCCCCACTGGGATTCGATCCTGGACCGTCCAGCCTGTAGTCAGTCGCTATACCGACTGAACTACCGGGCCCACATTTTATGCTGTTATGTGATAGGGTAATTGTCACAGTTACTTGTTTTAACATTAATCTTCTTATTTAATTGCTGTAGTTGGAAAAGGGAAACAGGTCCAGTGGCTGAACTGTGGACATGTTTCTTTTACCAGCTGACCAATTGAATTATATTTTATTTCTTTATAGGTGTCAATACAGCATATACCACATGACAGCTTAGAAACATCACCAATTACTGACCTTGTTATAGGTTAAAATGGATTTTAAAAGTTAAATTTGTGTTGCTGATGACTTCGCACAATTGTAAAACTACTTAGAATTTTATCTGACTCTCTGTATGTGGATCAAGTTATATGTGACAAGTAGAACTATGCAGCCTTCTGCCTCAGTGAGTATGCTGATATTTGTTGTGTGTCACGTAGAATAAAGTGGGCTTGCTGCATTGCATGGTACATAGTCAGCATGTTCCTGGTTGAACTTACATTAACCCTTTAAATGCTTAGTTAAATCCCATCTGCCATATTGTGGCATTATTAGGAGCTCACCATATTCTTCATGTTAGCAGGATAAGGGTTAACCAGAAGAATGTCAGAATGCAAGGGTTCCGTCTTTTAAGAAAAATTTTGTACCTTCTGACTTTATTCCCAGCACCCTTTCTTCCTTGTACACTTGCACAAACACATGCGCACACACATATACTATGTCTGTCATAGTCATACTCACAGAACCTTTCACAGTGAGAGATAAAAATGGAATTGCAGTGGCCAGTAAATTAAATAGCAGATGTCAAATTATTTTCTGTCGTCTTTCCACTGACACATTGCACTTTTTCAGGTGGCTGTAAGTCTTGAAGACAAGATGAGACATGGTGCTGTGGTGTCACGTTTACAATTTTAGACTGGCATTTCTAAAATCATCTTAATTACCACGTCCAGGTGGATGAGCAGTTGGTTGTTGGTAACATAGGTATTAAAATAATGTTTTATTTACAATAATTTGAAAATGAAATGTAGTTGAAACAGTGTCAGATTTATTAAACTATCATATTTGCAAAATATTTTTCAGTTCCTATCCATCTTCCTGCAATTACTTGCGTGGTATCCCGAGGTATTGTCTATGATGCTTATGTATCTTAATTATGTAGATGGGTGTGGAAAGTTGCTTGCATGTTTTCACACCTATTTTCAGACTGCAGGTTTATGATTAAAAATGTGAAATATGAAAGGGTAAATGGGGACCTTGACCTTGTAGTGCTTTCCTACTAGTACGATGGCTTGACCTCCATCAAGATTTCCTGGGAAAGGACATTAAAGCGTATGTTAGTAATTTTTGCTGCCACCAGCCAATAATTTGGTAAATTTGTTACGGCAAGGACTCAAGGACTTTTAGAACAATCATTTGACTCATTCCAATTTAAATTGAAAGTAAGAAAATGTGTATATTCTATTCTGGTAAACTAAATACTGTACTACAACAGACTAACAAATCATTAGCTAAGCAGTTAAAAGGTCGAATTCTGTTTAAAAGTTTAATATAAGTTATTTAAATAATTATCTTGCCTCTCACTCTATAAACTGAAATGCGTAAATTTAGAATAAAGCATAAAGTGTAATTACCAAACTGCTCAACTCAGTATAAAGTGAATTTCTAATACACTCTATGTGTCTTACCTTGCACAAGCAGAAGACAGTAGAGCATTTTATTGTTGTTACAATAATCTTGGCAATAACTATACTGTTTCACAATGTTTCTTCAGTTGCAGATACATGACAGCTGGTAATGAAATAGTTAACGAATGAGGTCGTTTACCGAGTTGCTGTAGGCTTTATAGAGAGGAGGTGACAAGTCGTGCATTCCTAAAAGTATAATGAATTGATCAGGTCACTGCCAGGTTCAAGCATAGTGAAAGAGTAATAAACTAATAAGTATTACTGATTTTGTGGCTGTAAGTGACTGATCTCTTCCTGGATGTGGAAGTAATAAAATTTTTAAGTTTCTATCCAATATAAACCAATATATAAATTTAACATTCATTACAACCTTATGCGTGAGTGGTGTCAGTTTGAGGTGGTCTGAATTCAGTAGGGATTTTGTGCATTACATTTTTTCATCAATTATTTTAAAGATACAGCTATGGATAGGGGAATATCCAACACCTGCCAAGTCAGGAACCAACTTTTGTCACAACATTGCAGATGTACAGACCTGCTGGCTGAACATTGTATTTTTGAATGCATTTACAAAACTGTTGTAAGCAGTGAGTACTAGCTCTGTTATGTCTGTTTTCTGTCCGAGTCTGCCCATCAATCTGCGTGGAATAGCTCACCTCCCACTGGACAGTTTTTCAGTTTTATTTGTGACATTTTTGTGGAAATTTATCAAAAAAAATGTTGATTTCGATCAAAATTGGACAAAAATAACGGACAGTTTACATGAAGACGTGCCTTATTGGTTTTCATAGTTGTGACAGACTGTTTTCTTTGTAACATATGATTTGAGGCCAAAAACCGTTTTCATAATTGAGACAGGTTGTGTTCCCTGTGAAGTACAAGCTGAGCCTGAAGAAACAGTTGAGCAGCAGACATGATTTGATTTTAAACTCAGGGATATTGGCATTAAAGAAACATTTGTTTTAAGCTACAATTTTTAACATATCTCATTGACAGCTGATTGCAAATCTGTTACCAAAATATGGAGAAATTTTATAGCCTGAGTTAAAATACTTGGTGATTATCTGGAAAATTTTTACAGATTGTCATTTGGGGAAAGTAGTAGATTGAATTGGCCAGAAGTTTTATGCTCTGTAGACATTTGCTAAATTGTTACAGTAACACTCCTGTTACTCCAGAGTTAAAATGTAGCCACCAGTCCCATATGTTAGAGGACTTAAAGTCTGCCATTAGCCCCCAATGACAGTTAATCTGTAGATTTTCTGGGGTCGTCATATTCCGACTTCATCCTACCATTAGAAATGGAATCACCATTAGAGGCACTGTTATCTCAGAAACAGACCGCTTCAACACCTTGGAGGTGGGTAGATATCGGGAAGGTAAAGTAGACCATAGTTGACACCATTAGGCACAGCTACTACTTATGTGTAAGAGGTCCTGATGGTCTTTTGATATGAGACTGAGCTCTTATTCAGAGGTTCCTGAGCTGGATTAGCAATTAGATCTGTATGCAGCTTTTTTGTCAACAGATTGAAACATTTACCTCTGAGAACTTCAGTAAAGCCCCCCACCTTTGTTCCAAGTCCTGTATGAAGCCATTTTTAACTGACATAAAGATGAAGTTGAGCCTGGTTCTATGGTCAGTACCATTATTATACAGGGTTATTTGAAATGATTGTTGGGGTTTTAACAACTTGTCATATAAATAAATATTTATCATATATATTTAATAGAGCACCTGTAAGATATGTAACAAAAATGTGGTGTGTTGTTCTATTAAATAAAAAAACACATATACTCCTATCTCAAATGTATTGTGTATGACAAGTTGTTAAAACCCCGACAATCATTTCAAATAACGCTGTTTATGAATATCATGGAGATAAACCATGTCCACTCAAGATAAAGATAATGAATACTCTCCTTATATATGACACAGTGTAATGTGGCAGATACTGATATTTCTTAGGAACATGCTGCTGTAGTCTTGAAGGTTAAAGAGTCTGGTACTTCCTTACCAGTTTATTTATCTTAGTAATTAATCAACTTGATGCACAAAATTTTTTGTTTTACAGTAAGTTTATTTCATGCCTCTACATGTTTCGAGCATATGTGCTCGAAACACGTAGAGGCATTAAATAAACTTACTGTAAAACAAAAAATTTTGTGCATCAAGTTGATTAATTACTAAGATAAATATACTGAGATGCACAGTCAGCAAAACATAAAAATTCCTTACCAGTGTACATGGTACTGTCCCAAAAGGCCCTTGTCTTTTTAGTCAACACCTTGAGAATACAAAATCTCACATAGATAGACGTGAGTATCTTGATATGTGTAGCATTTTAATGACTTACCTAAAACTGCTTAATGGCAAGTTGTGTGTAGTTCAAGACACAATGACTGAGAAACATTTCCATAATTTATCTTGAAATAAGAGGATCATATCTTTTTCAGTTCAACTAACTTAATATATCATCAGAAATGTACTAGTAATTATAAATCTAATGGGCATACTTTTGCCCCTATGTATTGTAAAACATATTTTCCACTTATATAGGTATACATACACACACACACAAAACTATGCTGTTTGTCAGAGAAATATAATGTTGAATGATTTGATTTCACTGTGTAACATTCTCAGTATTGCTCTGACCTTGGTCTGAATGTGCCAGTGGTTGGCTTGCAAGTTAATAGAATTGTTAACTTGGAGGACGTTATTGCTGATTGGTGTCTGGTTCTGTGCCAAATAGTTTGCGTGGACTTTGGCCTCTTACCCGTGGCTTGGCGATAAGGAAGATGAAAAGGTCATTTGTATGAAACTATCAATGTGACTATACATGGAATCCATTTATGTACAGTGCTATCATCTTCATTTTATACCAGTTTTATCTACATTTAGGTGAACTATGACAAAAGTCATTTTGAATTTAGTGGTGATGGATTTTATGCATCAATATGAATGATAATTATAAACAGGAAACAGAGACTGAATTCTCTGCTTGGTAGCCAGTGCTAAGACAGATATTTATAAAAAATGGAGACAAAAGTACTGGTGATGTTTGAAGTTTTTCTAGTGAACATTCTTATGTGTGTTGCTGTGAGTATATTTATATTGTTATCTAAAATGGAAATAGAACGGTTGTCATGTTTGGTGTTAGTTAAGTGTGAATATGCATGATAAATGATACAGTATCAGTTAACTAGCTGCCTATATGGAACACATATCTTCTTGAGAAGCTTATATTGTAGTCACTTACTACTCAAAAATGTTACATGTTTTGGGTAACTCAGAATTGCATGACTGTATGACATTCCAGATGTGGGCTGTATGGGGGAGATAAGAGGGGCAAACAGGGTTTTGGTCTGGAAACCTGAAGGAATGAGACTACACAGAGGACTTAGGCATAGATGCCAGCATAATATTAAGTGGATATTCAAGGAATAGGATGGGAACAGGAGCATGGACTGGATTGATTGATTCAGGATAGGGACAAGTGGCGAGCTTTGGTGAACATGGTGATGAACATTCATGTCACATAAAATGGTGGAAATTTTGTGAATAGCTGAGGAACTGTTAACTTCTCAAGAAGGGCTCTGCTCGTTGGAGACTTATGACATTCGAGATTCTCACAGCAGGGACTATAAAAACTACTATTCAGGGATGTGATATAGTCTGGTAGATATTTATACCATTTTTTTCAGAGGAACCTATTGCTTTCATTCCCAAGACACAAGAGTTTCTACCCTGAAGATCATGGCTGTAGCATTTTTTCAAAACTGTGGTAATGTTGTACCAGACTATACGGTGGCACATGGCAGAAGACAGTCCTGGTTTCTGATCATGTCAATAAATGCCCAGCAAGTCTGAAGCCTACTGTAACATTTTTTAACACAGGGGTTTATTATTGTGACAAACTGTTAGTTACTGTGATGTGTAAGAACTTCATAGTCAAGTGGAAGGCATTTCTGCTTTGTATTCAGCAATTCTGCTGTTGAATCTTGATCTTGCAACTGGCTGTCCTGACTGAGGATTTACTGTGGTTTTTCTCAGTCCCTCAAGGCAGATGCTAGCATAGAACTTTATATTAGGCAACAATGAGTTCCTTACACACCATTTCCAATTCATTATTCACTAATCATCCTTCCAGTTGACATATTATCGTAGAAATTTAAAACAACATTAAATAAATCAAGCATGTATGAAGATAAGGCAGTGGCTGCTGTTGTGCAGATTCACTGTTTCTTGCCATAATCATGGAAGTCCACTGTTGGATCTGCCCTTGAACCAGTTCATTCCAGTTCTGATCTGCACAGCCTATTTCTGTATTAAGGAGTGAGGTTAGAGTTCTTATTGAAAAGGTAATTTATGTGAGCTATGACATTTTATTAGGGCGTGTGAATTGCAAGATACTATGACTCATTTTCTTATATTTTTTTTCCAGCATTTCTTAAATTTAATTAATAGTTTTAATGTAGGTTGATTATTTGTTGTACAGCTAGCCAAAAAAAGTTTCCACCTTTCATGGAACCTGACAGTTTATTACTGAATCCAAAGAGAGCCTGGATCTGAGTCCTTTCCTGAGCCAGAAGAATATATTCCACATTGTAGCTCCATTTTCATATTTCACTTCCCCCTCGACCTTGCATGTCTTATGTGGTCCCTTCTATTTAGATTTCTTCACTAAAATTTTTATGCATGTCGCACTTCCATGCATTCTAAAATCTATGCCCATCTCAATTTTCTTATAAGGCAATGAATGCCAGTTATGAAGCTCCTCATCATGTAACTTTCTTGACCTCTCTGTTCTTCATTCCTCATGCACAATATCAGTGTATGAATATATGTTCAGCAGCATAGTATCTCTGTTTAGGTTATCTGTGTTAGTAGATTGGGGTTTGCAATAAATGAACATTGGATTTATTAAGGGAGATAGAATTACCATGTAAATGTGTGTACTCAAAATTATAGTTTATGTTCCATTCTTCCACTAATTTGTATGGGATACAAACTGTACCAGAAAGATCAATGTATGTTTGTTTTTAGATTTACAGCCCTGAAGATGAAGTGACAAAACCACCTAAACGCTGGGTGGCTTTGCCATGGCCTGTACCTGTAGACAAAAATAGTCGTCATGCATCTGGTGTAAGCACTGGTGAGGAATATATCCCACCTACTTTGGATTACAGTAATAAGAATATTGCGGGTCAGATGTCATCAGGTGACGATGGCATAGAACATGTGAAACAAACTCCAGGACAAATCATAGTAAACATCCCAACCAGAGAGCATAGTGAGTGGGATATCATGCCTGACCCCAGCAGTGATGGTGGTTTTAGATTAGTTGAGTCATCATCAGGAAACATAGATCCAGCAGAACTTCACCAGCAAGGATCAAGTTCAAGTATATTATATGGAAATGCAAACTCTAACCAAGATAATGGAGGAACCAATAATAGAAGAACTCCAAATATTCTGGGAACTGGGATGACTAGTGGTGCCACCATTACTTCGGGTGTTTCATCAGCTGCTGGTTCAGAATTAACATCAAAAAATGTTTTGAGTAGTGGGATGTCTAGTGCTGCAGTTGTCAGTACTGGTGTTTCTATTGGTAGCAGATATCAGAGACCTTCAGTGAGTGTTTTGGCTGAGGGAGTAAGCCATGGTGTCGGTGATGATTCGTCAACAAAAGGAAATCGACCTTTACCTCACACAGACTGGGACATCTCCCCAAGCAGTCAGTCTCACACTCTACATGCTCCTGAAAATGACAGTAGTTCAGGGGCTCCATCATTATCTGAGATTGGTCGGGGAGTTTCTCCACTCAAGCAGTCACAGTCACAGTTTCTTCTAGCTGCACATTGGCATGTGTCTTCAATCGGTATAGGTCCCAGTCAGAAGTTACCATCAGTTGCTGCAGGGGTAATTCCTGCAGCCAGTCAGTTTTGGTCACAGTCTGTGGGTTCAACCCTGAATACTGCAGCATTGTAAGTAGTAAATAAAGCATATCATGGCATTTGAGGATGTCATTAGTTATGAAATTTATAAAAACTTCCAGAATTCTAATGGAATTTAACTAGTTAATTTTTTGTAGAGTTGAAGAACAGGTATTGGAACATGAATGTGTAGATTTCAAGAT
>Ga0209755_10007931_pt1 | contig 11447 bp, 7 predicted proteins | sample TergutCo191P1_FD_187301 | JGI IMG/M metagenome (GOLD analysis project Ga0209755, IMG submission 187301) | Cornitermes sp. P1 segment gut microbial communities from Petit-Saut dam, French Guiana - Co191P1 (SPAdes) (version 2) | ecosystem: Host-associated > Arthropoda: Insects > Digestive system >...
GTTTATTATTAACTTCTGTCTCAACATGTTTCGGGCATCATTATGTCCATCTTCAGGAGAACAAAGGCCCTGTTACTGCATTTGGTGTATTGCTCTGGTTCTGTATGATGTGAGCAGTGCTCACATCCTACAAGGCAGCGCCCCACAACCGCTACCAACCACATCCAACAAAACCAGAGCAATACACCAAATGCAGCAACACGGTCTTTGATCTCCTGAAGATGGCATAATGGTGCCCGAAACATGTTGAAACAGAAGTTAATAATAAACATCTAATTGTTGCATCTTGTTGGTTTTTTCTCTCTCTTCACACATTCGTCCTTCTTAGGCCCAAATATCTTCCCGCACATGAGGAAAAAGAGAAACGCAAAAGGTTGTCCGGAAATAGAACATTATCACTATGTTTTATTTCCAAACATACAGGTGTGCGCACCATCTTCCACGAATAAAGTATTACATAATAACTCAATTTATCATTTATTAATTCTCGGTTATTTTCGGATAAGCCCTTCCTTCTGGTGTAACAACGATTTACAATATGTTGTGACACCACCCTGATTTTCCCGGACAGTGCACCGCCAAGACGATCGGTGCACCATTCATTGTTACCTCTGCAATGACCCAGCAGTTCTCCCCTCAACAGAAATTATACACATATAACCTGCAGGCGGATGCCAGCAATATGCACATACGCGACTCGGCCATCTCTTGGAATACACACTGGAAAAACGCCGACTTGCGTATCTCACAGTATTGTACCCAGTATTACACAATGATCGACCATACAGACTAGCTGTTAGTCATCTATCAAAGTAATGTCACCATGGGTACCTAGCATCGGATAACACTTAACGCGTTCATCGTTTAATGCTGATCAATAATTTTCAGATGTCGCAATTTTAAGGCGTTGCCAACTGTATATTAAAACCATTTTAACTTATAGCCTGGAGATGGCTTCGTGAAAGCCGAAACGTGTAGCTGCTATGCTTCTTGAATTATATTTTATGTAATAAAGTTGTGATAGACTATAAATTTATATATTTCTATTAACCCTTTGGCCCTGGAGCTGGGCATTTACAGTTCAGCACACCATTTATGTAAAATGTTAATACTGTATGAACCAAGAAGGGTTAACATTATGAAATACACAACATTTTGTGGAGGAATAAACGAAGATGGTGAGAGAAAGTCTAAAATAATAATTAAATATATTTGTTGACTAAATATATAAAAAGTGTTCTCTGTGGAGTAGCGGTACGTCTGTCCTATACATAGGATGCATGGTGCCTAAAGGTTATTCCAGCTGACCGATAAGCTAGCAAATCACCAACGAACTCCATGGCAGGCGGTCTTTCTTGTACCGCTCACAGCGACCTTTATTTTCCAAATTCGTACCTTTTGTTATGCTTCTCCCGACACTAACGTAGAAGCAACGTGTTTATTAGGGATATATGAACCGAATTTAGATATATTTATGACGTACACTATAGTGCAGACGGGGCCTTGGGCGCGAGAAGCCAGTCTCTCTTTATTTACTGTAATTAAACATATGCGTTACGACACTTGACGTGCCGAGGCCCGCGAGAGGGAGCATCAAGTGTTGTAGCATATTTAGCGACGCACATCTGTATTTGAACAGGAAATTAACTTTGTACAAGGCTGTAGAACAGATCTGATTGACAACGGCAGTAAGACTGCGGTTTGAAATCCGCGAATTGATAACTACGATTTCAAATGGTGTAGGAACATAAACCAAGGCTGCAAGCCGCGCGCGTGCACACACACACACAGGTATCTCTAAATGTCACATTGGCCACTTCCTTAACAGACTGATTTTTTCTCAAAACATGCAAACTAGTTTGTCCCAACCAGCAGAATGGCACATACTTGACAGACGCATTGCCACTTTTCACACCTCATTAAGTTTTACATCTGCACATCTCAAAGAAAATGACTGTTAATAGCTTTAGTGGCAATACACAGAAGAAACGGCATTAAGTTCTAAATTTTTTATCTCAGCTGTTACTATTTTAACAACTTTCCCCTCCCTGCTCACTCCACTGGTGACTATTTCATGAAGGGTATATGGGATTCTGAGGATACATTCCACTCGGGCATTCTGTATAGTCCATACTGTTAAGATCGTGTGCTACAATTCGACATAATTAAGTAAAAACACCGCCAGTATTTATCGACGAGGGAAGAAGTCGTGACCTATTAGTGCTATGACGGCAAATACGACCAAAATGAAGCACAGCTTCACGAGTTCGAACAGAGTCGCTAAAAGATATTATTGCCTATCCAAAGACTGACCGTACGGAATTTCGAAGTGGAAATTACACAAGATGGCGGGGAGATTACGGTCAAACCGCCTCTACTGAAATTTAAACCTTTGGAAGGACAGTGGTTGGTGTTACCTGCTTTAACATTTAAAAACACGCCATTCAAGTAAACAGAGAATTTACAACTAACGTACACATTGGCAGTAAAGTGATACTACTTTGTTGCCTTTGGCACGGCATCACAATGCAAGGATGCGGCAGGACTAGCAGGTTGTGGCCCCCTAGTGGGCGCAATGGAGCTGCACAAGGAACACCGTGAACGTCCGGGTTTCGCGAGACGAACGAAAGTATGCACACAGTAGGAACGGACTTATTGCATTCCAAACGGAGTACGCTGCATTCGTCTACTATGCAAGATAGAAAGATGACCTATGAATGTGATATTATGCAAATAAATCTGAAATTTCTTAATCGCTATTATATCCGGTAAGGCCGCTAAGAATGACCCATGGAAGATATGGAAATCTGCCTCCGTTCTTATGGACTCGGTTTGTAGGAGGGAAGGTAAATAAAAAGACGTGGCTACAACGTTAACTATAGAAAGGCTGTGAGGAAAGTGGTGTACGAGAGCAGAATGCACACACAGAGAAAAGAGAAAGTAGTGCCATGAAGAATACTGAAAGACAACACAAGTCGCCAAGTGTCTCAAAACGAGTCTACTGCTCACGAAGAAGGCATCCTAATCAACATTCGGTCACCGTATCGAAATTAGTAGTAATGAAACTGAATACATATATAACTGAAATACGGGAAATTGGGAATTGGCGTAAATATGACACAAATAAAAGAGCTCACCGTGAAGTTCTCAGATGTCGCTTCCACATCTCCAATTACACGAAACACAACAGTAAGGGTCTCTTTGGCGGTCGTCTTCCGCACGCTATTCACTGTCTTTACGCATACCTGCACCGTCTAGTGTACAACTATGTGCTTCAGCTCCCGGCTCTTCAATCCCGACAGGACCCCTCCAAGCCTACCTCCAAACAGATCATGGAAAATGCTGATGGTGTCCTGTCTTTATTAAAGTACTGTGCAGTCAAATGTGGCAAGAATTGCAGAATTAGTGATCCTTTGACATAAATCTTTACACAACTGCCCGAACGCAAATTCCGGGAAAGACCGAAGAAAGCCGACACAGCTGCTCCACCTTTAACTAAGGCCTAAAAAGCCTTCGACATCAGTTACCGATCCAACTGAGACGGTCTGTGGTGTGTGCTGCGGATCTCAGGCAGAAGATGCAGCAGTTCGTAACGGTGCTCTGTGGCGTCGGGGCATGTCTGTAGCAATTCGTGGCATGAACAGCGTGAAGATAAATGGAGATTCTCCACAGTCTCTGGCTACTGAATGTGACAAGTGCGTGCTGCTTACGACGTCAGCTGACAACAGTAACTTACCAAATGTTCAGCTGGTACCCACTTAATTGCAGCGTACTGCCACACCACTGCCACGATGATGTCACATATATCACGATATTACTCACTATTGTTGCACAGGATCACATAATTTCCATATAACAAAGATCTTATTTCTATGTGTGGTTCCTGTGTATGCAGGTATGCACAACCTCCTGGACACCATTCTATGTTCAGGATATAAAGTTAAACAATGCAATTACAAAATAACTTGCAATTTATTAGTCATGAGGACAATACCAATATCTACCTATGCGTTTCATGAGATTCTCACATTGAGCAGCATTAATTTGTTGTCTCCGAGATGGAAACGGACTGTTTTTATGTCAGCCACAAATTACGGATGAGCTACAGACTTCAAACTGTGTACAGAAACATCTCTTTACCCGCAAAACACAGCCAACCAATAAATATAACGCTTTTTAAGAAGTTTTCGGTATAAAACACAGAAGCAATTTCTGCCACTTTTAAGAAGTACCGGCCACTTCACATTTCTAAACATACCTGAGTCGCTCGTTTAGGCATGACGGTCGCACTATCAAACAATGGGACTGGAAGAGCCCACGGTATGTTGCCTGCAGATGTGGCAGTTCACAGCGGACTGGCGGAAGACATGTTCACTTCAGCTTTGAATTGCGAAGACAGAGGGCGGGTAGGACCGGTCTCTCCCACCGTTATTCCAGTAGGTACAGGGGTCCCTGTTAGCCGTTGTCAATTGTATAAAAAAAAACGCCACTAAAGGCAAAACTCCATTAAGCACGAGATGTCCGCCAAGAACTAATACTAAATTTGTGGGTTAACGTGGAAGGGTTGGTGTGTACGTAACTATCTACAAATCAACATAGCGTTACTTTACTTCCTTCACAAGATGAACTCCTTCACAAGATAAACTCCCCAACTGGCATAAGGAATAATGGTAGACCTTTGAAGAGACTGCTGGATACGTGAGACCGGAACGGGTCAACAAGTGGCCCAACTCCATGAAAGATATATGATGATGACGATGATAGAATAAAACAAAATTTCCCAACGGATGACCAAAAACAACGGCAAGGCTTAAAATAAAGGCCACGTAGTCACACATTTAGTAAATAGAAGTTTATCTCAACGTTTCTCCGCTAACAGTTCTTTCTATTTACATGTGTACGTACTTCAAAGACGTACTTGAAGTATGTTTGTCAGGTTGTGCGGAATTTTCGAGGCCAAGTTTACCGAGACATTTGGAAGGTCAACTGCTGAACTTGTGTTTTTTCTTGACTGGGAAAATTATAACATATATTTCTTTAAAAGGCACTATTTTTTGCACTTTTCGTACCATTAAGACATGCTAAAGGTTTAAACAGTATAAACATAAACCCGGACATTTCTACAAAAACAAACAAAAAAAACGCAGGGACGGTAAATTTTGGTTCGAGAAAAGAGGACATGTCCAGGGAAAAAGAGGACTTACGGTCGTCCTAACGTTAACTAAAGGCACGCTGTTTTAACACATCAGTGATTTTTATTATATTGCCTTCAGGTTGGGCTTGACTGGATGGATGGATGTTGCGAATGAACTGGAAAGAGAGGAACGCTGAAAGGGCAAAACGGTAGTCTAATGCCGCCTCCTGGCTTTTCAGAACACGATGAAATTAAAACACCGACAACTACAAACAGAAGTATTACACAGAGAAGTGTTTACAGTTGATGCTTCGACAATTATCGTTCATGTATCGATGATCGCTGACATGTTGGCAGCAATGCAAGCTTACAAATAACCACTATAAATAAAAATTCTACCCGAGTGTGTACAGTAACTAGACTACGGTCTGGGCGACGCGGCGTTCGAATCCCGAAAAGGCCAACAGATCTCTATCTTCTCCTAACGCCCAAACCAGTTTTGAGACCCACCCAGCATCCTGTTCAATGGGTACTGGGGTTCTTTGTTGGGAGTAAAGTGGCCACCGCACAAAGTTGACGTCTCACCTGCATCTAGTGCAGAGGTTAAGAATGGCTGGAGCTACATTTCTACTCCCCCTTCATGCTTTCAGGGCGTGGAAGGGAATATCTACATCTTACGTGTACCTCATTATGATTATTATGAAATCAGAGCAAACAGACACCCGACTCAGCTAGGGACGTAACCAGTCAAATCTCAACTCGAGTGCGTACCAGCGTCTTGTTGTTACTTTCGTCATGCCTTAACCGCGGAAACAATAATTTATACTCAGGAGTGACAGTACATCTAATTTTGGAATTATCGAGACCAAACAGCAGGCAACTTGTCGGAGGACGCCGCTCGTGTTTTAGACAGTCCTTCGTGTAGTAAGAGTATGGGCAGATTAGGCCAACTGGACGGGCAAGCTGACATCGACTGCTATGCGTCTTACGGGTAACAATGATAAAGTCGATCGGGCGAAATGCACAATACCCCATAGTCTGTTCTGGATTTAATTAGGATATTCATCACTGTTTGACAGATAGCCAAGGTATGGTGGGACGTGTCTAAGGTAACTAAAAGGTTAGACGACAGCGGCAGCCAGCGAACTGGTCAGAATCACTGATACACTATACAAATATAACTGCAAACAGGACGTTACAGAGCCAATGCGTTTCACTCATCACACACAATTTCCACACCCATCTCGTCCATGTCCAAGAAAAGTAGAAAAAGAAATCATTAAGTCTTCGCTGCGGTTAGACTTATTGTTAATTAGTCCGCCCTGCCCGAGTCTTGGTCGGAAGTAACTGAGAGAAACCAGGCGGTGGTGCCAGCGCTCGAAGGATAGTAATTGTAAACTATTTAGTTAGCAACAACACAGTGTAAATTATTACTGTTTCTTATTCTTCCCTTAGTTAATGTGTGGGAGGTGGCGGTACAGATTTAGCACCGACCGCTCTTATATGCCATGACAACCGGTGATTAATGGTTAGTCGCCTCTTGGATTTGTATATTATTGGATGATCTGCAGCCGTGCCCAAGAGCTTTCTTCTTGGACGGGGCAACCGTTTCCTGCTGACGGATGTAATTCCCGTGAGGGCAGGACATTTTTACATACTTTTCCACACAAATTTGACCCCGTAAATGCGACGAAACGGATATCGGGGGATCTTCATAACGGGGACCACCTGTATATCAACATCTCCACCTGCAACAGCAGTCACGTATCACATTCATTTGATCACTGTGTTTGGTTGTCACATTCCCCATCTTCTTGAAAAGAAAAGAATACAATAAACTTACCAAACCCCAGCAATAATTTCAGATTTCCTCAAAATCTACATCCGAAACTCTCCTGTCTTTTACGGGAGAACTAGTCGACACGACTATTCTACAAATAATCCAAAAAAGCACACCGAGAAAAGGAATTTCCCAAATGCAAGTCAGTTTGGCTTTTTTGTACGTCACAGCACGATATTTCGATGTATCAGTCTTACCGAAAAACGTGACCTTAATTTCGACGATATGTTCACAGCTTGGATATCGAGAAGGCCCCAGACAGCACACAGCACCCTGGCTTGTTGTATAAGCTACAGAAAGTAAAAGTGCAGGAGTAATACTGAACCATATTAGTTTAGAGTTGTTACGTTTTCGCAGCGGTGTAGTTGAGGTATCCATTCTTCTGGGACATAATGCCACTCCAGATCCCAGAACGGATACCTCGGATCTTTGGGTATATCAATTCTTTTCCTCAAACAAAATTTCGTGCTATTCTATAAGATTCACAGGAAGGGGTATGACATCTGGGTTCGCTAATTTCATAGCCATTTTCCATCGATTGTATTAAAATTTTACACACTGCTGAATTTTAATACATACGATACAAGGGTTTCGGGGACATTATCTTCCAAAACAAATGTGACTAAACAATAATGATTAACAGTGCTCAAACGCGGATTAGAGACAAATTAGTGAATACAGCATATTTCAATAACATTTTAGAAAAATGGCTATGCATATCTCACTGAACATCAAGTGAACGAAGCACGTGGTCACTACATTTTCTCTCACTAAACAGTAACACTGTGTCGCAAGTCCTGGTAGTCAGAACGTTTCAGTTACAACCATTTTGAGCAGGGAGAAAAAACAGGAAATTGGTATGTTGCCAGAGGGCAAATTTCACTACCTTTTCAGACGGAATACTCCAGTTCGCTTCTTGCTGTAGAAGTCTACTTTTTATGCAGATAGTGCAGTTGGTCGTGTCTCTCCAATAAAGCCTGCAATACCGTAGGCCAAGTCAGTTGGATGAGTGTTGTTCTATTTGTTCGCCTAAAATACCATAAGCGCCATCTGTGATCCCATCCTAGTACTACTGCCTCAGTGTTTGGAAGTACAGCATACGTGAACAATTTTGGTCCAGAATCCATCTCCATGTTGTCAACTTCCTTACTGAATAATGGGATCAGAACAGGGCCATATTAGCGAAATGTAAGCCTTCAGTGTCTAATGTGAGAAAACAGGAGTTCCGCGCAACAAAATTTCTTGAAACATGAAAGAAATAAGGGTTCTGTAGTCCGACGAAGACACCTGGACGACTCGAAGTTCTTAAGGCCGACGTAACCTCTTCAGGCAAATTGCAGATTTTGCTGTAACTCGGCATTTTAGCCATTGTACTGAACATCAATGCACTATCACTTGGACAGAAGGGTGAACTGCGTCATATAACAGAAAAACTATTTTATTTCAGACTATGATTGCCGAAGTCAAAAGTCGCGACATCGGCAGACACCGCACTTTGTAGGCTCGATACAGCTGTGCATTGGTGTCTACGGAAGGAGCCTGCATGCACACCCTCCGCTAGTTTCCTTTGAGTGCCTACCACCCCTCCCCTCCCCCCATTTCCGGTCCCGGCCACAGTGGTTGCCATACTTGGCAATGCTGTGGGTTAGTATTTAGTTTTAAGGGGTGGTATCCTCGTTCTGCGTTTAGAATTCATAATGGAAGAAAAAATAACCCGCCAATGCACCACATTACTGTAGGAACTGTAAATAGCAGCTATATGTTTCGGCCTGATGATAACTACTTTATGTAGCCGAAATATGTAGCTGCCATGAACAACTGCTACAATAAAGTTATGTATTGTCGGGTTATTTTTTCTTTTATTATGGTTTACATCTAGTTTTGTTTCAGTTGCCACAGCATTGCTGAGTATTTGTACCGTTTTGTTTGGTGGAACCTTTCTTGTAGCGACTGCATGTGTGTTCTGAGCGTAAATTATGGAAATGATGACACTGTATTATGTTTGATGGGCTATTGGCTAACTTAAATGTACTTGTTCCTTTTCCAATTATTGTTACAACAAATTTGTTGTCTTAATTCCTGTTTTACGACTACCACACTGGCGTTATCTGTGCGCATCGCAAGCCCGGTGTCCACAAGACACACACACCGGCTCTGGGGCCCATCCATCCTCCTTTACCATGGCTACCGGGTCTTTCCCGGGGGTAAAGCGGCCGGGGCGTGGAGTTGACCACTCACCCCCTTCTAGCGCCGAGGTTAAGGAAAGAGTAGAGCTATATCTCTACTCCCCTTCTGGGCCTTCGTGGCCTGTGCTAGGGTGAACTTTACCTTTACCTTACACATAGTACTTAGTGCTGCGGACGGTGCAATAAGCAGTGAGTCGATAAATCGGGTCGGATATTTGGGTGCAAAAATATATTACACATGCGTTATAAATTTCAAGAAATACACCTCAAAGTGCTTAGCAGAATGTATAAGAATAGACTTAAACTCTTTTTGTTTTTGGAACTGGTGAGACAATAAAATCAAGAGTCCAAATGTGCGATTCACACACACGAACTTCTTCCGGTCTCCAGCCTCAACACAGCCCATGTGTTACCACACTTTGCCCTTCTTGGCATTCAGTCCAGTCACCCAGCTGTTCACAGTTTTCATCACAATATTTAATCAACCAAAAGCCAGACTCTTCCTCATTTTATTCTTCATCACAAATCTTGTTCATTTTATGCACTTGTCTCTTCAAAGCGTTTTTCTTTTATTACCGATCTGTGTGTTTTGCATGTTTGAGGTGAATGAATCCTTGTCCACGACAGAAGGCGTATCTATAACCTGTTTTTAACTTACAATTGCAATGAATTCTACAGATGTAACGACACCAGTTCTTCGCTTCTCATAACTTCCCTGTTTCCGTTTACTGGTTTACTGAAGTGATCATTAGTACTTGTTACAGACACCGATGGTAATCCAAATCACCTTCACAATAAAAGCAATAAATGATCAGACATCACATTTTTTGAAGTCGCAAGACAGCTACATGTTTCAGCTGACTATCAAATAAATTAATTAATTAATTCTGTAGTCTGTCTTACGAGAGGTCCATAGCCTCTTCCAAAGCGATTTCCTACGGAGGACGATCTAGCGCTCCTCTTTCAATTTCGCGCACCCTCACTTTCCCTTAAGGTCATCCAGTAGCTTCTTACGTCTTCTTCGTCTTCCCGTCACTTCGATACTTCCCTCTATCTTTCCTCCAATAATGCGCTGTAGAAGGCAGTTCCTACGCAAGATGTGAACAACCTAGTTAGTATTCCTGTATAAAAATCGCGAGGCCAAAGAAACGTGGCCGACTTGTAACCAGAAAACTAACATGAACAAGTAACAATAACGAACACTGAACAAACAAAACAAAATATTTCCGAACAAACGTGCTTTTTAAATTCTTGAAGAAATGCACTTTTCGATTTTATGGAAATCGTACGTTCTCACTGTGATCTTATACCTTATGGTCTGGTAGGTGGATAGTGGCATTTCGAAGGATTAACTGCACTTCTGCCGTATAGAATGACGTGGTATAGCGAAAAGTCGCTTAACTCACAGAACCACACCGGCGGGGAAACCTTAAATGTTATACACTAGACGTTCATCACCGACACAATATTTCCGTTGCAGGTAAAACAACAAGGTTACGTCAGCAATCACGCATGAAAGAGCCTGTCACTATACCGCGGGACATTAAGAAACTCGCTTGAGAATTTTGCAGTTATCGATCAAGAATACGACGGGAAGATCTGACCACTGTATTAAGAGTCCGCTATCTGAGGAAGTTCTTATCGTGTTTCTGTAATATCCACCTCAATATCAACCTCCTAACCATCCCTACGGCTGAGTGCGCAAGCTCACCTCTCATGTACCGTCCCAGGGGAGCATAAAATGCAACAATTCAGTATTCTAAACTCTCTGTCTGCATGAACTGCACAGTGCTGGAGCGGTGACTGCCATTTCGATGGGAATAGCGGGAAGTCAAATACTCCGGCGGCGTAGAAGAGACTAACACTTCAAAGCGCAGCGCAATTATATGCACTGCTATAAACATTAAAAGCTCTGCATTTCGCCCACACAGTGTATTTACGAGTATGTGTTTCACAAAATTCTCACAAGAAGCAGCAATTGTTGCCCAAAACAGTGTTACTGATTGGCCTTTGAAATGGAGACGAGGTGTCATCTATTGGGAGGAAATAAATTTCTAAACGTTATTCACACGATCTTAAGCCTCAAAGGATTAAAGATTTTAAAGAAGTTCGAAAGCGTACGATCACGTTTGTGCAATTATCTCCAAAACCGAAAGACGCAGGCCTATAGAAAACGTACAGGCTTTACTAGTTCATTTTTCCCTACAACTTTCGTTCGGAACATTTCTGTCTGTGATATTTAGCGAGTTCCCTCGAGATATGCAATAAAAAAAAAAAAATCAAATTT
>Ga0209755_10007932_pt1 | contig 11446 bp, 10 predicted proteins | sample TergutCo191P1_FD_187301 | JGI IMG/M metagenome (GOLD analysis project Ga0209755, IMG submission 187301) | Cornitermes sp. P1 segment gut microbial communities from Petit-Saut dam, French Guiana - Co191P1 (SPAdes) (version 2) | ecosystem: Host-associated > Arthropoda: Insects > Digestive system...
CGGAACTCCACCTATAAATATCAATTGGTATATCTCTCTGCCCAAGCGGCGCACCGGCATTACGTTCCATGTACCGAGGATATGTGTTTGTTCTTCCGGTACTTGCTCCGCTAAGATCGTAGCCCGCATATTTAGCGGAAAATTCCTGTTCCGATCTTCCATTGATAACAAAGATGAGCGCAATGAGGAGAATAGCGACACCGGCTATTATCCAACCCATAAATTTTTCAAGTTTTTCTACCATACCGATAACAGCCTCTATTCCTAAAATTTATTTTACAGCATTTATCATTATTTTGATAAGAGCTTCACTTTCCTGCGAATTTGCTTTACCTGTCCTGCGATCAAGCAAGCCGAATTTTTCGCCGTTCCCTGTTGTTAGACCATTGTCCCAATAAATTGGAACCAATTTATATTTTTTCGCAGTGGCGAATATATGAGATATATAATCCGACCTGCTTTGGTTCGCCTGTGTTTCAATTGCCTTGTCGCTGTAAATCTGCTTTACCGCGCCGCACTCACCAATAATAACCGGGATATTTTTATCTACATATTGTGTTTTAAAAGGAGCAAAATCATTGTCAACTTTTTCTTTATCTGATTGAGTTCCCCATGATGAACGTGAACCTTTTATTCCGAACTCATAAGGATCGTAGTAATGAAAGGTAACTACCAATTTATTAGGCGCGGAGTCCTGCGGCAGTTTAAAGAGAGGAGACAATGTATGTTCGGGAACCGTGCAATAAGAAGGAATAATTAAATAACGCGAGGCATTATTACCGCCCGAAGCGCGCACTCTATCAGTAAAGATTTGGTTCCATTTGTTAACAATATCCATCTGCAGATTGGGAAACATTTTAAATTCGGTGCTCCAGCCCCAGCCGCCGTCATGAATCTCATTCATTGATTCAAACATCAGCCAGTCGCCGTAATTCGTAAAGTACGCGGCTATCTGATCCCATACGCGGGCAAATTGATAGCTAATTCTTTCGTCTTCTTTTTTATTCTTGTATGCCTTGTAAATTGAAAGCCAGCCGTCATCTTTTCCCGGCTGGGGCGTTGAGCCGTCATGATGCAGATTGATAATGACTTTTAAACCTGCTTTATGAGCCATTTCCACTACTTCGGCGGCGCGTTCCAGACGATGCGGAGCGATACGATGATCCGGCGCCTTACCTATATGCCCCATCCATGTTATCGGGATGCGGATAATATTAAAACCAGCAGCTTTCACGCCGTTCATCAACTCTTGATTAACGAAAGGATTGCCCCAGATTGTCTCATGTCCGCTGCCGCTGCTCCAGGAATCCAGGGTATTCCCTAAATTCCAGCCGGAAAATATCTTTTCGTCATTAAAATAGGCAAAAGCTGTCTTGCCGCTAAGAGGTTCAAGCTGATAATCATTGACAGTGTATGGTTTTTCTGGAGCATAGTTTAAATCTAAAGCCGCAGACTCAGATGTCCCGGAAGAAGAACCGCATGCGATTAACAGGAAAGTGAAAAATATCGATGTTAACAGCGTGCATTTCTTACCCACAATCTCTCCAAGATCCATTAAAATTTAGACTTTTTTAATGATATCATTAATTTGCCCAGGATGCAATTAAATTTCTATTAAACACATACAAAAGGTGCTTTATTCCTCTAATCAAAGGTAGTATTTATAGTGGTTATATAGAAAAAACATTGACGATTCGGGAATGTAGGGAGTATTATTGGGTATCGGTTTAAAGAGAAACACAGCGTTTTTCCGGTAATACCGAGTATCATATACTTTTTATGGAGGAGTTTTATGAAGAAAATCTTATTATTTGCCGTTGTTCTGTTAGTAAGCTCAATGCTGGCATATGCCGGCGGCAAAAAGGAACCTGTAAAACCAGCACCTGTTCTGGCTACAGGCGAATGGATGACCTATAATGACCGCGGCAGTGACGGAGGTTCATCAATATCAAATTTAGTAACAAAAGATGAGGAAATTGACGGTAAAACCGTTAAAGTCCATCACATTACCGGAAATGTAACCACTCAATTTATTTATGGCTTTGCCGGCTGGGGGCTCGATGCTGATAACGCCACCATGGAGCTTTATAAAACCGCTGAAGCTTTTACTTTTTATGTCCTTGGCGATGGGAAAAAATATACAATAAAATTTAAGATAAGCTCTGTAGAAGACTATGCTTATCATGAATACACCTTTGAAACCACAGCAGGAGAAGTGCAATTCATGGAGATACCTATGGGGTTTTTCGCTGTCGGACAACCTGCATGGGGAGTTCCGGTAAAATTTGATCAAACATTGGTAACAGGCGTTGAATGGCAAACCCATGAAAGCTGGAGATTAAACCCGCGTAACAATCCTTTTGATGTAAAAATGTGGGACTTCATGATTCAACCGGCGCCAGCCGCAAAGAAAGCTGCAAAACCTGCCGCTCCTGCTCAAAAACCTGGCGTGCTTGGAGCTTTTGATCTTGTACTCAAAGACAATTTCGAGTACGGAGATGGTTATCAGGGAGATATTAGAATAGCAAACCTGTTAAATGGACATAAACTTGCAATTGGTGACAGCTTTACTATTAAGTTCACATACTCTGCAAGCCGCGATTTAGAAGAACCGATGGAATTTGGGTTTGTAGATCAAACTCCTGCTGCGCAATATTGGAGAGCTCTTAGCTGGGAAGACGGCACTGATATGCCAAACCATCCTGCAACAAAAGCAGGCGAATCAGTTACGGTTGAGATGACTTTTAAAATCGTTAAAAACTCTACCTCTGCTTCCGCCGGCGCTAACACTTTTGTATTTTCAACAAAAGGCGCAGGAAGAAAGGGAGTAGCCGGTTCAGGTACGAAAAAAGCCGTTACTCTTACCTTTAAGGAATTTACTCTTGTAAAGAATTAAGCTAATATAACTTAATTTGATAAGCCCTGGACAAGGATTCTTGTTCGGGGTTTTTTTATGCAAGCAAATCAAGGAAACCGGGATACGTTACATCCGCGCACTCGGCGGTTGTTATCTCTATTGGGAAATTTGCACCTAGCGCCGCGACGGCAAAAGCCATAACAATGCGATGATCTCCATGGCCTTCTATTACAGTTTTTTCCGGCGCTGATATTATACCTTTTCCGTGAATAATCAAACCATCGGGCAGCTCTGTGCAGCTAACACCCAGTTTTAAAAGTTCCTTTGACATCACGGCAATACGGTCAGTTTCTTTAATGCGCGCATGAGCGACATTTATAAAAGATGTATCACCTTGCGCGAATGCCGCAACAGCCGCCGCCGCCGGAAGAAGATCCGGCGTTTTGTTAAGGTCGAAGGTTCCGCCGCGAAGAGCGCCGTTACGGGAAACGATAACCGTGTGTTCGCTGTTGTTTTCTTTCTGCCATTTTACATCGCAGCCCATTTCTTTTAATATCTCAAAAAAATATTTATCCCCTTGGGTATCGTTTGGATCAAGACCGAGCAATGTTACAGGTCCGCCTGTAATCGCGGCGGCGGCGGCGGGGAAGGCAGCCGAAGAAAAATCTGCAGGAACAAAAGATGAAAAAGATTTCCATGATGCTCCGCCCGGTATTTTAAAATATGAATAATCGGGAGAAGCTTCGTATGCTATGCCATGGGATTTTAAATAAGAGAGAGTCATGTCGATATAAGGTTTTTCGTTAAGCAGCGGAACATCGATCTCGGTGAGCGTGCCGGCAGGAGCCAAAGGAGCGGCAATTAAAAGCGCCGATAAATATTGACTCGTGGGACAGGGAAGGCTTACCTTGCCGCCTTTCCAAGTGCCTTTTATCGTGATTGGCGCGCAGCCATTATTACTTTGCACCTGAACGCCAAGCCCTGCCAACGCGTCAAGAAGCGGCGCCGCGCTTCGTTTTTGAATTGATTCATCGCCTGTAAATTCGATTGGCTGCGATTGAAGAGCGGCGACAGCAAGCGCGAGATAGAGAGTTGTACCAGAATTGCCGACATCGATACCGTTGGACACAACCGGCATTTTAAAATTGTTGTTTCCAAATATCTTGAGAGAGATCAACTTGCGATTGTCATCATACACTTCGTTTATTTTTGCGCCGAAAGCTCTGCAAGCATCAATGCAAGAGCGGGTATCAAGCGAATCAAGCGGCTCTTTAATTTCTGACTCGCCGTCCGCAAGCGAGGCGATTAACAACTGCCTGATGGTGTGAGACTTGGAAGCCGGAATTTTTACCGTACCTGTAAATTTATGCGGGGTGATGATTGTGTTCATAGCTGTATTATATCATACTCCGAATTGGTTTAAATCGATCTTTCCTTCTTTGGAAATTTTCACTCCTTCCTTGCGAAGCAGTTTAATCTGAAGCACTCTGCCCTCTCCCTGTAAGCCAATAGTACCATCGCTGCGGATTATCCTGTACCAGGGCAAATTGTGTTTCTCAGACATTGTATGAAGCGTCCTTACAGTCTGCCTTGCTCCGTTTGGAAGCCCTGCCTTCATTGCAATATCACGGTAACTGCAAACTTTGCCATGAGGAACCGCAAGTATTTGCTCGATTATTTTTTTGGTATTGTCGGTCATGGTTTTATTGTATCAATCTGATGTTTCCGCTTCACCCGCCGGTAATTCCGGTATGTCCCAGGTGTCCCAGCGGCGTTGAATCGCATTGACAGTTTCCTGCGCGGACCTATCGGTGGTAAAAAATGTTTCCAGTTCTTCAAGAACTGTTGCTTTATATTCCATCGCGTGAGGTTTTCCGGTAAAGCCTTCGGTAATGCGGGCGGATTCAAAAATGTCCCATGCCTTTGAATAAAAGAAATCGTCTAGTACATAATCGCCGGGGATAATGTCGGAAACAACACCGGGAATGGCTTTTAATTCCTCGCAAAGGAGCGGGCATTTTTGAGCGAGGAATTCCAGGAATCGCCACGCCTCTTCCGGATATGTGCTTTCGGAATTGATACCGCTGTATATTGCTGAAATACCAATGTTGTATTTTCCGCCGGTTCCGGCATCGGGAATGGTTGTAATGCCAAAAGCGTCATCTCCCATTTTTTCCCTTAAATACGGAATGGCGCGGGCGGAGGCAATCATCATTGCGATTTTTCCCTGCGCAAACTGTTCAACACGCTGATTACCTGTCGTGCTAAAAATATCCGGCGCCAATAAGCCTTCACGGTTTAGGATGCCAAGGAAAGTAAGGTCGTTTATTATCGGTCTTGTGTTAAAAATCGGTCCTTTTTCATCCGCCCAGAAGTTGCCGCCGCTTGCCCATATCCAGGAAAAAATATCCCTGGATAAGGATTGACGATCATTGGGGTTAAGGCTTATCGCGGAACCGAAAGCGTTAAGGTCGGCTTTGGAAACTGTCCTTGCATAAGTTAAAAAAGCGTCTCTGGTTTTTGGAGGAGAAGCAAAGCCGGCTTCTGTCAGAATTTTAATATTATAAAAAAGCAGATCCATAAACGAAACAAGAGGTATCGCATGCTGAACGGAGCCTGAATCATAATTTGTATATGTATTAAGTTCCAAAAGGGAGTTTGCGGCAACAAGGGCGCTGAATTCACCTTCGTCAAATATAAAAATATCAGGTTCTTTATTTCTAGCCTCGTCGTTTGCGTTTGCCTTCTTGCTGTCTTTCTCTGTGGCAGCGCTGCCTGTCCCTATACGAATTTTAATGTCAGGGTTTTGCTCCTGAAATTCCAACAATAATTTCTCCATTATTTCTACGGTAAATAACTCTTCGCATCGGGGTGAAAGATACAAATTTACTTGTTTTACCTTCTCTTTCTGCCCAAGGAACAGGCTGGAAACCAAGGGTCCTATTAATAAAATGAATAAAACAATAATGATCATCAGGTCTATTCTGTTTGCGAGGAGTATCGACTTTTTTGGGTTATTATGGCTATTATTATCTATGCTGTCTTTTTCTAAAAGGCTCATTTACGCGCTCTCCAATAAAATATGGCAACGAAATCCCGGGGACGCGCCCGAAGGAAAACTCACAATTGATTTTTCCAAAGTTAATAAATCCCCTTTTGATATTAAAGCAGAATCTTCATATAATGCCAATCTGTCAAATGGCGCCCTTGAACTTGGAGTAAAAAAAGAAAACTGTATCGCTTGGGTCGATAATCCCGAGCAGGATTACGAAGACCACGTAATAGAAGCAAAATACCGTTTGGACAGCCTTGGGAGCTATGCCGCCGCTGGTATTATTTTTCATGTTGTTGATGATGATTCTTACTACCTTGTCCTTGTTTCCAGCAAGGGATATTTTCGTCTGGATGTTATAAAAGACGGCTCCCCCAAGAATCTTATCGCATGGACGGAAATAGCGGATTTTAACGGGACCAATATTAGATTAAAAATTATAACCTACGCAACCGACATAATTTTTCTTGTTAATGATAAATGGCTCGGAGAAATAAACGACGATACCCTCGAATATGGACGGATTGGTTTTGCTCTTGCCTCATACTCAGAGGAAAACGAGGACAGTCATCTTGATAATACTCCTCTTGATAATAATCCCCAGGATGATTCCCAGGAAGAATCATCAAAGGACTATATCTGCAAGGCCATGCTTGATTTTATTTCTGTAGAGACCAGGACTAAGATAATCGAAAATGAATATAAAAAATGGACTGACGATTCCAACATTAACGCCGACTGTAGATTAAGGCTTGCCGAAACTTTCGCGGTTATGGACGAGCCTTTAAAAGCTATAGACCAAATTACAAGAGCATGGAAACGCAGAGATGAAGTTATCCTGACGGTTTCCGCAACCGCAGGGATCAGAACCAAAAGAGAACTTCTTCTTGCTGCGAGAATGGCTTTCCGCCTTGAGCATTACGATGAAGCCAATGAATACCTGGACGCTATTATCGAATCATGGGCGGAATCCACAGAAGCGAAATTCGCGTATCAGGAAAAATTAAAAGTATTAAACGAGCAGAATAAGTTTGCGGAATTTAAAGATTTTATAGTTAAACATCCGTTTAAAATAAACAAGGATTTAAATTATTATACTATGCTTGGCAGGTGTCATTGGGAACTGGAAGAGTATACCGAATCCGCTGAAGCCTGGGACAATGCTATTGAACTGAACAACGAAAGCGGCGTGTATGCAACGAATGCCGCCAATGCTTACGAAAACGCGCATAACCATAAAGCGGCGTTGGCGCGTTATATCGACGCGGGAAAAATATTTCTTAATCAGGACAATATGCCCGAGCTTGCGGCAATTATGCCTAAGCTTTCTGTGCTTGGAGAAAAAAGTTATGAAGCTCGGGCGCTTACAGGAAAGTGGGCGTTCAGTATCGAAGATTATAAAAAATGCGCAAGTGAATTTGAAGCTGCTCACAAATTAAGATGCGCAATTAAACCACGCCCTAAAGCAGACCCTGCGCTTTATTATTTATGGGGCTTGGTTTACTACCTCAATGGAAAAAATAGAACGGCAATTCGTTTAATAAAAAGAGCCATAAGACTTGCCCCGGACTATGAACTCTTCCAATCGAAACTTGAAGAGATAATGAAGGCTGAAGCTCAGACAAAGTAAACATTATGCAAACATTAACATGGGAACAATTCTTACAAAATGGGCTGCCTCTAAACGGAAAAAAAACTTCTATGACTGTCGGTATATTTGACGGAGTACATCTGGGGCATCAGGCGCTGTTAAAACGCGTTGTGTCTTACAACACAGATTTTATATCGGTAGTAATTACTTTTAAAGACAATCATAAGACAGCGATTAGTGAAGAGAGAGACAATTATAAAGATATACAAAGTTTTAAAGAAAGAATCGAGAAGTTTGAAAGTATGGGGATTCAAATTACCATCGTTGTAGATTTTAACGAAGATTTTAAACATATGACGGGAATAGAGTTTTTAAAACTTTTGTTAAATCACGGCAATGTTGGTTTTTTCGCGGCTGGCAGCAATTTCCGCTGCGGCTTCAAAATGGACACAGACGCCGAAGCGATTATAAAATTTTTTGCTTCTTATAATGTATGTGCGGAAATCGTATCTGATGTATGTTATCCCATGGATAATACAGATAACTCACAGCCAATCAGCTCAAGCCGCATCCGCAAAGCTATCGCCGCGGGAAACATTGAGCTTGCGGAAAAAATGTTAAACCGGCATTATTAACAGCTTTATTTTTATTTAAATTCTCCATCTTTCTTTTCATATACTTTACCTTTTTTTTCATTTGTATTATAAGCGTTTTCAAATAATTCTCCAAATGAAGCATACTCCAGCGTAACATTTAAACCAATATCAATACTTTCAAATTTATTACCCCAAAACGCCAATGTTTCTATTCTCCCAACTCCGAGACCAACAGCAAGCGTTTTAATTTCATTATTTAAAAATGCTTCTCTTTTAATAAGAGTAACATTACCTGGAATAATAACATCAACCAGGTGATTATATGCAAATAATTCCGCTTCAATAATAGTTATACTATTTGGAATAGTTATTTCCACTAAAGCATTCGATTTAAATGCGCCTGTACCAATTTGAATAACATTGTCCGGGATTATAATTTTCGTTAAAGCATTTCCTGTAAATGCATAATTTCCAATAGTAAAATTAGTTTCGGTATTAAGAAAAACAAGTTCATTAATATTACTCTCGTAAAATGCGGAATGGCCTATACTTGTAACATTAGCAGGAATTGTTATACTCGCTATATAGTTCCTTGCAAATGCATAGTCTCCGATTTCTGTAATACTATCCGGAATTTTTACGCCTGTCAGATAATTATTCGCAAATGAGCTGTTTCCAATTACAGTAACAGGTATTCCGTTAAAATTATCAGGAATCTCTATACTGCCGCCTAATAATCTATAATCGGTAATTGTTATGCTTGAGTTTCCGTTTAAACTAAAGTAATAAAAAGCATAAACATTTACCGGTTTTGCATCCCATCCGGTAAATCCGCGGTACGGATCTAATCCAACTTTTATCTGACCTGTTCTTCCGGGAATAATACCAAGCTCATATTTGCTGTCATCTATTTTAATTAACTCTTTTTTTAAGACAGGAAAATTCGCATTAATTTTTATATCATCAGCGTTCAACCCTGGGATATCTTCGTTAAATGTAATGGTAAGTTTTGATGTTTCCGCTTCGTTATTTCTGCCGTCGGAGGTTATTTCAATTATAGTATAAAAATTTTCTCCTGCGTTATTAAGCTCGTAACAGGAAACAAATAAAAGAGCAGCAATAATTAAAAAAACTGCATTTTTCATTAATTAAAGGACTCCCCGCAGCCGCAACCGCTTAATTGATGCGCCGTTTTTATTGCATACTCAAGTTGTTCATCATTTGTTCCATATTCTCTAATATGCTCTTTGTCGGGAGTTATTCCAATTCCTTCATAAATTTTCCCATGCATATCGGTTACTCTTTCGGAAGAAATCGTATAATACCAGCCATTGATCATTGACCGCGTGGTTCTTATGGACAAAGCTCCCCTTGTTGCCTTTCCTGTATGAAGCACATGATTCTGCGTTCGTAAAGCCATAGCAAAACGTTCTGCGGCAGAAATAGAGTTTTCGTTTGTCAGCAATACTATATTTTTTGTATAAGCGAATCTTGAAGGATAAACTGTTTGTATCCTTTCAGGTGTATAATTATTGGAACCGGGCCCGTTTTTAATGCATGTTTTAATATATTCTTTCCGCTCAGCAGTAAAATAAGATACAATACTGTCCAAAACAGCAATATCTCCCCCTCTGTTTTGGCGTATATCTAAAACAAGCGCTTTTGTGTCTGAAAGATCCTTTACTATTTTTTCAATTGCCATTCCCCAGCCCTTGTTTTCCTTGAGATTGTCTTCATCTTTAAAAGCTTCAATAAAAATATAACCTATACATGGGTTTGATAAAAATGTACCATACACAAAATTAAAGTAATTATCATTGCCGCCGTCGTTTAATTGTTTCTTTATCAGGGAAAGATCAAAGCCTCGGTTTGTTTCTTTATGACTGCTCTGTTTATCCATCGGTGAATATAAACCAACATGCGAATCGTTTAATATTTTTAACATATCTGCGCATATATCAAAAAGATCATTATCAGAAGTATTTTTATTTACCCTGCTGGAAAATTTATTATAAACATCATCCCAATTGGCATATTCTAAATTTTGGCTCATCCTAAAATCCAAATATGCATGTATATTGTTAAAATCGTTCCAGAGACTTTTGAGTACTTTTTCAGGGCTGGTGTCCGGATCAGGGCCAAGGAATAATTCACATGATGACAATATAACCAGAAAAAAAGAAAACAAAAAAATATTTTTCATTTTTTCTCCTAGAAAGAACATATAAGCCCGCCATTTATACGAATTAATGCGTCATTTCTCGGCTGAGGGAAACTGATTCGAGAAAGTTCAAATCCAATACCGGCATAAAGAAAAACATCTGATGCAGCAGATAAGGCGTTAAGTTTATATTGATATTTTAAATCGCCGAAAACAGCTAAATAATTATGAAAACTTGTTATTCTGTTGTCCATATCTAAAGGCGAATAAAGTAAGCCGTAATAAGGGGGCCTTACTGCATAACCAAAAACAGGAACACCGGCGGAAAAAATAAAGAAGTTTTCGGGATTAATTATCCATTTTTGAGTTACGTGAAGATTAAGAGAAATTATCGCTGTTACGCCAAAATATACTGTCTGAGGTAAATGATTAATATACACATTGCCGCGAAATGCTCCGCCTAAATATCCGGGAAAAGCCGGAGAACCCCACAATTTATAACCCAAAGCATTATCCAGATATAACCTTAAAATTTCTGATTTCTTTTGATAAAAAACAAAAAAATCTTCGTTCGCATCTATTTCCATTGGGCTGTTTTTTCCATAATAAAAACCGATATTGGATAAATAAAGAAAATTATTTTTTTCAACTCTTCCTTCCAGGGCAATAAACAGAGAATTAATATATCTGTTAAGCGGCAGATCTGTTTCTTCCCGATACCCAACGAATGAATAACCGACGCCTATACCCAGACTAAAAAGCTTATCATTTTCCGGTATACCTACCGGTTCTTCCTGAGCCGCAGCCTGTCCAGTATAAAATAAAGTAAATGTTATTAATAAAAGAACGCTTCGCCTCATTATAAATAATAATGGTTCTGTTTCTTTATTGTGTCAATGGTAGATGACAATCGGTATTTTTTCTGTTATAATGGATTTTCATTGTAGAAGAAGAATTAATACAAAGAGGTTAAATTATGGATAAAGAACTTGAGCAAAAATTAAAAAACACGGCAAAAGAAATCCGAATAATGACAATCGAAGAAATGGGTACTCTGGGAACAGGGCATATCGGAGGGGCAATGTCTATCGTAGATCTTCTTGCCCTGTTGTATTTTCACCGCATGAAGGTCGATCCTCAAAAGCCGCGCATGGAAGAAAGGGATCAGCTTGTTGTTTCAAAGGGGCAT
>Ga0209755_10007933_pt1 | contig 11446 bp, 9 predicted proteins | sample TergutCo191P1_FD_187301 | JGI IMG/M metagenome (GOLD analysis project Ga0209755, IMG submission 187301) | Cornitermes sp. P1 segment gut microbial communities from Petit-Saut dam, French Guiana - Co191P1 (SPAdes) (version 2) | ecosystem: Host-associated > Arthropoda: Insects > Digestive system >...
GGGGGGGGGGGGGTGCCTCCCATGTAGAGAGGAGGAGAATGTGTTACATATACTTCTGAAGTGTATAGAAACACAAAGATGTACAGAAAATCTTTTCAATAGCAAATAGTTAAAAATAGTGAGGAACTTGCATATAAACAATAATTAACTGTAACAAGATCCAAAAATTGAGAAACTTAAACGTTTCTTTGTAGATGGAAAAACCAAATGAAGAAAATATGAAAAAGGGTTGAAGACAAGGATGAAGAACTGCTGTAAATAGTGATAAATTTTTTTATATAAATCATGTACGTTAATGTAATAAGATGTCTATCAGGAACTTAAGCAAACATTGAACTTGGACTCCACATTAATTAATATCAGCAAAACTAAAGCCATGATCATGTCTCACTCTGAAATGAATACAGATCAAGTTAATCATACATTCCAAATAACACAACTTCAAGAAAAACTTTTATTCTAACTGTACAATACAAAATATTTCAACCTATTTTCTGGCCATCATTAGGTAGTTGGCTTAAAATTGCATAAAACGGTCTGTTAGGTACAGGCCTGTGCTGCACATATGATGTATACCGTATCCACAAATAAAATAATATTCGCAATAAAAGAATAATGAAAAATGGTTAAAACTAGTAAAAGCAAGAATGTTTTCACAAAATGTTTGTTTTAAGTAACTGTAACCATTTTATTATTCCACTGTTGGGAACAGTATTTTATTTCTGGATACTGTATACATTAAGACATGAAAGACAGGCCTCTACCTGACATTCCCATTTATAAAATTGCAAGTAAACTACCTGATCGTGGCAAGAAAATAGGCCAAAACATGTCAGTGTAAAATTATAATGAAAGCTACTCTTGAAGTTGTGTTGTTCGGAATGCGTAATTATCTTAACTTAATAAAAACACAGTGGGATGACAACACCTATGTTTAATACAGAGCAGTGTTTAAATATTGGTTGGCACAACAGTGAACTAGTTTACAGTTACGTATATTAGGATCCTGTATTACAGATGATACTACTGGGCTCTCAGAAGTCCAAAGGAAACTAATCCTTGCTAATAATGCATACTGTTCACTTACTGCAGTGATCAAAAGCTGGATGGTATGTAAGTTTGTTAAAAAAATATTATACAAGACCTTAATTCACACAGTCCTCATGTATGGCTGTGAAACCTGGAAACGTTCAAAAAAAAAACAGAAGACCTTCTGAACTCTTTCAAAAGGAAAAACTTAAGGTGGATGTTTGCACTGGCAAGAGTGAATGGGATGTGGGGTTCAGAAGAACTTTATAGAGAACATAAAGATGTTGACAGAGTTTCCTGCATTCAAGTAATGACAGTGGGCTGGACATGTACAAAAACTCCCTTTTGACTGTATACTGAAAAAAGCCTGGAAAAATGCATTTACTAACAACTGGCCAGTGGGGAAACCCAGGTTTAAATGGGAGGAAGGTGTACAAGATGCTGCCAGACTTCTATGTTGTTGCAACTGGTAGCTGACTGCAGAGGACAGAACAGTTTGGAGACAGAAATTATGGGAGGCCAAGGCTCAACTATGAGCTTGAGTGCTGTAGGATGGAAGTTAATGTAAATGGCAGATGTCTGAAAGATTAGTTATGGGATGTGAAAAAGAGAAAACCTAGTGTAAGCAGTCACATTCCTTGGATATCAAGTTATTCATTTTGAAGAAATGAGATTGACTGCAATAAGCACCATGCTAAAAACCTGTAGTATGTTGTAAATTAACCAAGGGTTACAGTAAAGACATCACAGATATAATCAAGCAGTTTATGAAGTTACTGTCACCAAACTGTCTTATTCACTATTGACACATCTGTTCAAAAAATATCAACCTGAAATTCCCCTTGAGTGGCAATCAGCTTCACCACTGACCCATCTAGCCAGATTCAACAGCTAACCCATCCCACAAATCCCACCACCCACTATCATATGAACCACAGATTCCAAAAATGAGAAGGGTTTGTAAGGTATGAGTTGTTACAACAATCCAGAAACTAGTTTTATTATTTTTTATCTGCATGCCTGACGGCAGTTTAATTGCTTTACCTGTTAATGTTAAAAAGGTGCACATTGCCTGAATGGTCACACCAGCTCTCATGTTCTGTATAGCTGCATGCAAATGCCACCACGGCCCCAGTACAACTCCAGGACATACTACTCACTGTCATCTATAAGAGATTATTGGCTTATATTATACACTGTGACAATATCACTTACAGACATTCTAATTTACAGTCATGGAGATTTGTGCTCTACACAGAGGCCACAGAAAGCACTGTAATGGACTAACACCTTCCACATCTCCCTTCAGCTGTCACAGACTCCCATGCAGTATACTCCATTATAATCCCATAGCAGTTCTGTTCACATGAATACCCATAACAGTAACCTTCACTAGGGACAGAGTGCTGTGAGCTGGTTGACACAGTCCACTGGGGCCTGAAGCAGATGACAATAATAGGGAGGGAGTAGGGAGCTTTAAGTACCATTATTGCCATCATCCATGGGACTTAATTCTGGACTTTCAGTATAGACAAATAGAATTAATTCCCAGACTGACTTTCCAATTTTGACTGACCAATCAAGACATCCTGTGTTGATACTGAAAGCTCTTGGAACGGGGTGAAAGCTAACAAGTATCTTAACATATGGCATTATTTCTTCCATTTACCTTCTTATTAATCATTTAAATACCTAGATCTAATCCCTCACAAAGAGTGAGGAGGGGGTCTCACCTAACTACAGAAACTCATCAGTATCACCTGCCCACCAAATTACGTGGAGTCCCACTTCAGATGGCCATAATCTTACAACAGTATGAACAGACTATGTAGTTTAAAGTAGTTCTACAGCTGTCTGTAATTGACGGTCTACATCAGCTTACATTTTCACATGCACCAATGTTCCTAGATTGCTGTTGCCATCTCTTGGTGTATTTTAAATCTATTTAGTAATTGGGCTTTGTGTAGAGACTCCAAAAATGTGTAAAGTATTGCCCTTTCATCCTATTTCGCTTGATTAGAAGTGACAGTGGAAGGAATAATGTACCATCAGGCTGAACATGCTGATGGATCTAGTCCCTGTGGGAGGTCAGCCAGAGGATCACACCATCACCAACGTGTTCATACTCACCACTTTAAAAACCTCAAGTGTTGTATACAAACTACAAAAATGGCACCTGGTTAATACCTCACTCTGGGAAGTGATGTTGGGTATTTGAAGCATGTATAACTTCTTTACTGCACCATCAGTATCATCTTCTATTGGCTCATACCCATCAAATGCTCTGCTTCTATTCATCTTGTCCAGCTCTGTTAGCACTTTAGGGCATACACGATTCAAGAAGGCAGCTAGTTTCTCATAATCTACATTTTCAGCTGTCATCAACTCAGGCTGTACATGGTCTGTCTGCACCTGGAACCAATCAAGCATTTATGTATTTGTAACAACTAGCACTATCCACTTTGGTGAAATTACATTCTTCTTCAAGGCAGCATGCAAGACATCACGAATACCATGGTTAAGTAGGTTGTTTCCTGCTTCATAGTGAGGTGATGCTAGGTTCATATCTCACCCCCAGAAACCAAATGTACTGACACTTTTTGTTGATTTACTCTTTTCCTTCAGGCAGATGCCAGTATGCCACTTCAAATTAGACCGTAACCTTTTTGTTTCACCTATTTCTGGTTCATTACTCACATAATTAGATTGACTTCCTTTTCTGGAGCTGGGCTGGATAACCACAGATTTCTGGGAGAAGTAGAGTCATTCTTTGTTTATTTATTTCTCCATAGCAGAATCCTGATTAGTCTGGTCCCACCCAGCCTCATATTCTACTGGAACTGGGAACCCTTTCCCTGCAACTAAACTAGCTGGGATGTGAAGGTGACCACTCACCTCAGTGTAGTACCATGGTCAGAAGATGCAAGGGAATATACCTCCATTCCCCTACATGTGTTTATGGTGTGATGTTTGAGCATGCCCAGGAAGAACTACCTACCCACTTTTTCTAGAGTATCAAACAATGATGCTCAAAAACCATTACCCACAGTGTCATACAGCACTCTAGAAGCTATTTTCATGTAATATTCAAATAAACTTATTCTACTATTTCCAGAAGCTAATGCTTTTCCATTCCCAGTGTAGTACAGTACAGTACCATGAAACTGTAAGTCCACTGTAGCTGTTTTCCAAGTTAACACATATTCCATGCAGGGTATTTAAAGTAACTGGTAGGGTAACATCAGGATACAGTGCATTCAAAGGGTTATCACTGTTGCTTTCTAAACCTCTGTACTATAGTTAAGTTATTGCAGTTTGCTCTAGTGCATTTGATCTTACAAAGAATGGATTATTAAATCCAGGACAGCAAATTACGTTCTGTTACCTCAGCACTTTTAGAAACTGTGCACTGTGTTTCCTGATCATTGTATGAAGAATCTGCTGTTTGGACCCCTTCATCGTGCAGTGCCCTGAAAGATGCATTGTGTAAGGTTATGCATAATTCTGATTTCACACAGTCATATTTACTCAATTCTGGAGACAAATTCAATTTACCACAAAGAATCTGTGAATCTTGAAACATGTCTGCAGAAGACCCTCATTAGACAACAGAGATCATGGTACAGAACCCCTTCAGCAGCATGGGTCACCGAGGAGAAACAGCAAGGGGGTCTGATGGACCCGATCATAAAGGTCTATCAGATAGGGTAGGAGAGACCCTTGAGCTTGGTTGCAACCCTCCTAGGAGAAGAACACTCCAAATTCAAACCAAGGGTAGACGATGCTCTGGAAGCTGTGGTGAAAGCAAATCATATAAGGGAGTAAACCCTGACTAAAAATCCTGACCCTTCAGGTTGAGGGTTTTACAACGGGCTAATCCCCCAGCTAAGTGAAAAATATATTGGATTTGGAAAAGGAATATAGAAATTGGAATGTGGAATGTAAGAAACCTATTTTACTCAGGAGCACTACAAGTGTGCCATAATGAATTGTCAGAGTTAGACTTCAACGTAGTAGTGCTTCAGGAAACTCAGTTGGAAAGTGATATTCAAAAATTTGAAAACTTTGCTTTATTCAGTAGTGGATTAGAATGTAAAAAACATGAATTTGGTTGTGGTTTTTATGTAAGTGGAGAATTTTTAAAATATGTTAAAGATTTCAAAATTATAAATGAAAGAATAAGCTGTCTGAGATTAAAAGCTAAATGGTTTTCATATACTCTGATAAATGTCCATGCACCAACAAATGAAAAAACAGAAGAGATAAAAGAAGAATTTTACAAATTATTAGAGCAAAATATAAGTCAAATAGCTAGGTCAGATATTAAAATAACACTTGGAGATTTTAATGCAAAAGTTGGTAAAGAAATCATATACAAATCCTCCATTGGCAATGAAGGTTTACATAATGAAACTAACAACAATGGAATAAAAATGATTCAGTTTGCAATATCTCAAGGTTTAAATGTAAGAAGTACAACATTTCCACACAAAGATATTCACAAAGAGACATTATATTCAGCAGACGGAAGGACAGTGAATCAAATAGATCATGTTTTAATTAGTAATAGATTCAGGAGTGCAATAACAGACATCAGAGCATTAAGAGAACCAGACATTGGATCAGATCACAAAGATAAATTTTAAAGTGAAATTAAGGGTACAAACTGGAAATAAATATAATGAGAAAAGAAAAATTGTTAATATTTTTCAAAATCCAAAGTGAAAACAAGAATATGCTATAGAAATTTATAATAAGTTTGAAATACTGGAAAATTTGGATGATGAAAATAGTATTGACAATAATATTAATGAAAAATGGGAAAACATTAAAGCAATAATCAAGGAAACCAAACAGCAGCTCACAGAAAAGGATGAAGGCACAGAAACATTTAAAATAAATGGTATAATGAGGAATGCAAATTTGCTATAGAAGAAATGAAGAAAGCAAGAGAAAGGTGGTTGATAAAAGGAAGAAGGGAGAAGGAAGAGCAGGAAAATCACCATAAAAGAAAAGAAGCTCACAAAATAATTAGGAATACGAAAAAGACATACATGAAAAATGTAATAGAATTAATAGAAGAAGATCAGAAGTACAGTAACACAAGGAAAATGTATCAAACAGTAAACCAATTTCAGAAAGGATATCAAAATAAATTTAGCATAATTAGGAACAAAAAAGGAGAATTGGCAATGAATACAAAGGAGAAAGCAAAAATATGGAAAGAATGTTTTGACAAATTACTGAACACAGAAGAACCAAGAGAATTAATTAAAAAAGGAAATAAAGAAATTAGCGAAGTTGAAGTAGAAGAACTCACTATAGAAGATGTACAAAAGGCAATAAGAAACTTAAAAAACAACAAGGTGGCTGAACTGATGGAATACATCCAGAATTAATAAAATATGGATGAAGTAAACTACTGAATAGAATGTATGAACTAGTAAGACAATTCTTGGAGGAGGAAAGGATACCGGAAGAATGGAAAGAAACAATAATAGTTCCTGTACACAAAAGAGGAGACAGAGATAGGTGTAAGAATTACAGGGGAATAGCACTGGGAAATGCAGCGTACAAAATTTTGTCGAATATAATATTGGAAAAAAATAACCATATATTGAAAAAGTTATGGGGGACTATCAGAATGGATTTAGAGATAGAAATCTGTAATTGACAACATATTTGCAGTGAAACTAATAGATGAGAAACTTTGGGAGTATAATCAGAGTGTACAGTATTTATTTATTGATTTTCAAAAGGCATATTACTCTATACGTAGAGATACACTATAGAAATGTATGAAAGAATTTAAAATTCCTATTAAACCAATAAATATGTGTAAAACAAGTGTACAGGAGACAAGAAGTGCAGTTAGAATAGAAGGAACATTGTCAACTTTTTTTATATAAATAAAACAGGCCTGCAACACCAATATTATTTAATTTGACATTACAAAAAGTGATACAAAGCATAACAATGGTTCCTAGTGGTATAAAGATTGGTAAAGAACAATTGAATATATTAGCATATGCAGGTGATGTATTAATTGGATAAAATGAAATAGAAATAAGAAAACTTTTTGTAGAAATGGTAAACATTGCCAGAAAGTTCAGACTACAGATAAACCAGGAAAAGACAAAGTAGATGATAACGGAAAGGAAAAACAGTTAAAGAAAAATAAAATAGATCATCTGAAAATAAAAAATTACAAATTTGAAAGAGTGGAAAATTTTAAATATTTAGGAGTTATACTTAATGAAGATAACAATAACCAAATAGACTTGCAAGAAAGAATAAAGAAGGCTAACAAAACATTTTATACTACAAAATTTTTTTTTAAATAAAAACATCAAAGAAACTAAAATTAAGACTAAAGAGCACAATAGACAAAATGTTAACATACACATCAGAAACTTGGACACTAACAAAGAGAGATAGAAAGCAATTTAACATTTTTGAAAGAAAAGTGTATAGAAGAATTTTAGGCTCAGTATATGACAATGAAAAAGAAAATTGGAGGATATTAACCAATAAAGAAATTTATGCAAAGTTAAAAAAACCTACTATAATAGAGACAATAAGGTTAAATAGATTACATTGGTTTGGGCATGTACAGAGAATGGAAGAAAATAAATTCCCAACAGAGTATTATATATGAATTTGGGAACAACAAGACTGAGAGGTAGACCAAGAAATAGATGTCAAGATGAGGTGAGAGAGGATGGACAAATAATTGGTGGAGAAGGGTGGCAGGAAAAAGTACATAACAGAGAGGAATGGAAGTAGCTCCTGAGAATGGCAAGGAATCATCACATTCTGCACATGCCAAAGGAATGAATGATCATGGTACAGCTTCAATACTTGTGTTACAAGTGAAAATACATACCTAATTTCTGAATACCTCTTTCACGTATAATTTACACTGTGATTAAAATATATTAAATATATCACACAATTTAATGATTCTGTTGACACACAGGAAAAGTGACTGGTGCATCAGTCTTGAATATTCCGAAAGTTTTGAGAATTATAAATGCATTATAATGGCCCTTATGTCTGTACACACAGTAAGCATTGTGGCAGTAGGGTCTTCTGAATCAATTAAAAGATATTTTATGTTGTAGTAGGGTCTTCTGAATAACTAAAGATATTTTAGAGCAAACTATATGAAACAAAACATCATTTTCATAGTGGTCTGAGAAGGTATAATCATGCCCATAGTATGAAAGTGTAGTGTAATAGAACTGCCTAAGGTAAACAGTGAATTACACTCTCTGTCATGCAGACTTAAGGTTGATACAGCAGTGCTGATGAAGACTTCTGGGATGTTACACTATGTCAACTGGTAGTTATAAACGTTTCACAGAAGCATGGCCTTGGACTGCTTCACCCTGCAGACAGAGGCACCAAGTTCTTCCAAACCGTTGGTAATCATTGACCACTTAGCATGGTGTAATATCTCAGAAGACTTTGTCATCATATTTCTTTATCCATTTAACGTGTCTGTCACTATTTCCCAACCCGTTGCCCTGTAGACCACATTTAATTTGGGACCGACTGGATCATGCTGTTACACTTCTGACATATATGGCAGGTACCCATTTTGAGTCTCAACCAGCACATGACTACCCTGTCCTAGGTTTTTCGTGGTTTTCATCAGGCCCTCAAAACAAATGCAAATCGAGTTTCCTGATTTAAGCCACCGTTGCTTCCACCGTGATTCTGAATACTCATTAATTCTCCCCGGGATTGGGTGATATTTAGTGTCTTATTCTAACAGTTTTGCTAGCACAGACTAGAAACAAACGCAGTGGCCTTTCACATGAGAAACATCCCCTAATTTCCCAAGACCGATCGACGAGATTTAGTAGCTCCCACTCACATCGTATACTGCAAGCCCTCGGTTCCAATGATATCCCGTAGTTTGGCTATTTCGTGTGAGATTTTCGTAGTCTTTCTTCATCCCTCACCTGGGTAAATCGTCACAATCGCTTCCATCCCCTTTTTCCAACTGTTACATTATTTAGTTTAGAGTCTAACCAAGCAACATCATTAAATACATCAGGGTAACTAAAATACATGATTTGAAAACAGTCTACCCTGCACACATCGTACGAAACCAGGGGAATTCCCATGCTGTACGGACACGACTGCATGCAATCCGTCACCAACTCGCGGCGGTAGAGCAGGAAAATTATACCTTTCCGTTTTCCAACACGAAGGGAACCCAACGACGTCAAAAAATTCATCTGAAAACATGTTGTCATTAAATGTGCCGTTTTCCAGTAATCAGAGGTAATAAGTTTATCTAACTACTACTACTACTGACAAACACTGCCACCTAGTGAATATTTTGTACCTCTTTGTTTGCACGTGTTACCATAGCAATTGTAATCGATATTATTTGCATTATCTAGCAGGCTCTGGTTTCTGGCGGAATACGTAAAGGAAAGCTCTGGGGACGGTTTAGTCCATTGATCATTTATGACGATATATGAAACTCATTGATATAGGGCGGGCGACAAAGATTGTACTACGATCTATTCGTTATCGCACAGTATTAAAACAACGGTAACGCCACAATGCGGGCCCTGCACCAAACATTTCTAGTAACTCTTGCGACGAAAGTAGCAGTAGACTGGTCGGTAGTGCAGCCAACTACTAATTTCACTTATGTAATAAAATCAACAAATGTGTACGTATAAAATATGTTTCATCACGTTATTAATTACTAGCATGTCTCCATCGCTTTTGCGATCATCATCGGCGTAGCTTTACAAGAGTACAAAGAATACAATAATATGCCACATGGAATATCAGGAAACACTCTATGTTAGAATAAATGCCTCAAACATTGAGTATTAACCTACACACTTTTCTTACTACTCTTTTAATGCTACCCTGATGGTGATGACAAAAGTGATCTATACATGTTGGTAATTAATAACGTGTGATGAAACATATTTCGTACATATGAATTTGTTGATTTTATTACATAGGTTTAAATATTCTCTAATGCATGCATATGGAACATATTAGGGCAAGCACTATGTCAACCCTTCATGGTATTTTGTACTCACCACCACACTTTTGTCATTTATTGACAGGCACATTTTGATGCCAACTAAATGTGGTAAATGTGTGTCCATGTGAACAAAGATTTCATTAACAGCTACTGAAAAACCTCTTACTGAAATATACTTGACAGTGTGAAATACATGTCGTGGAAATGAAACTGATATTCATAATGAGTAAGTGGAGGTAGGACAGGCAAATCTTTAACATTAATTTCTTTTGATCACAGGCATTTGTATTCATATTTGTAAATGTACATATAACCACACACGTCACTGCTTTAAACATTAAACAATTCATCAACACAATAAATGGATTGTGCTTTGAACTATCATTTCATTGTTGCTGAAAGGGAGGCTTATCAGAAATTAACACACTGTCAGAATGTCACTAATCGTTCCTCCATAACCAGACATTTATGATGAAAGGGACTACACTGAAGAGTACTGGTTACCAACCATAGGCAGTACATTTGTCTGCAAACAACACAGTGCGAGGTGCCTCAACCCAGACTAGGTCAATACCATTTCACAGAGTTATCACAGTTTCATTACATAAATCATTTTGAAACATACATGCTATAAACACACATTAGTCACAAAGAAAGGCACAGGTACATAACACAAATCAGATATTTACATATACGCAATTGCCGAGATCACTTGCTGAAGTTCAAACCAGCACAGTACACTAGCCAGTTGAAAGTAATGCCACTTAATTTCCAACCACACATGTGACTGCAGTGTAGTATTGTTCATGAAGTCACGTGTACTGGAGTTCTGTGCCTAGTGTAAGGTGCAAAGAACACTGCTTCTCTCGACCAGGGAAACAGTACATTTGTTTGTAAACAGCACAGTGCAGGGTGGCTCAACCCAGACTAGGTCAATACCATTTCACAGTGATCACAGGTTCATTACATAAATCATTTTGAAACGTACTTGTTATAAATACATATTTGTCACAAAGAAAGGCACAGGTACATAACACAAATCAAATATTTACATATACACATGTTTACAACACATCAGTCACAGGTATATAACACAAATCCAAGCCAAGTGGAACCACTGATCTGTTCAAGCGTATCCCTTCAGGTGTCGTTAAGTCTGTCGGCAAGAAGTGATCTCAGCATAAAAAATTGTAGTGAAGGACCTGAGCTTCCCCCATTGTGCACAGTCTTCCGACTTTCTTGGCCCACTTTTCTGCACTGTAAATAAAAAAAAAAAATTGTTATATTACAATCCCAAAATAAAACGCAGTTCATGCATGTGTAATCCTCGATAATGAACATTTAATGTGCTTAATGCATGTTTAATTAAAAACTGAGTTCTGAATTTGTCAT
>Ga0209755_10007934_pt1 | contig 11446 bp, 6 predicted proteins | sample TergutCo191P1_FD_187301 | JGI IMG/M metagenome (GOLD analysis project Ga0209755, IMG submission 187301) | Cornitermes sp. P1 segment gut microbial communities from Petit-Saut dam, French Guiana - Co191P1 (SPAdes) (version 2) | ecosystem: Host-associated > Arthropoda: Insects > Digestive system >...
GCTATGATGTGTTACTTACGCAAACATGTGCAATCGTTTGCGTCGTTGTTGCCAAGTATCACCTGACTGCCATAACGTTCTGTCCGATCAGACATGGATTACCGTCCGATGATGTAAATTATAGAGAGGCATCAGACAAGGAGTTAAAACTTTTCAGAAGCCTTCTGTGCGACCTGCAGAGCAGTCAATAGAGAAGTAACCCCCATACTGTGACTTAAGTCCGGTACATGCATCAAGAAGCCTGGCCAGTCCAAAGCTATTTGTAGCTTTTCGCAAGATGTCAGATCTGTATCAGTCGGAACGAAGGAGGTAGCGCTGGCACAGCACAGCGTAGACGAATTACATTTCAGATGCAATAAACTTAACATTTCAAAAAGGCTCGACTGGGAAGTGGAACCCGTGTTTTTTCCACTACACAATCAAGAGCGTTTTTGACTCTCCGATTCTTCTCGCCGACTGCCGACTGCAGACTGCTGACTGCTGAATGTCATTTTTTTTGACTCCAAACAAAACAAAACAAAACAAAAACACGGTAGCCAGTGTGGGTGTGGCTGAGAATAATTAGCAGAGCAGTTCTGTTTAACTGTTAGCAGAAACAGCCTACCAAGAGTTTCTGTGAAAGCGTAAATGTATCAGTATGGTGTAACGCGTTGTATTTGATGAGCCTTGATTGCTTTGGAGAATATGACGTTTTTGTTACTTAATGCCTAGACGGAAACGTTTGTTTTCGTAAAAGCGTTGTGTCGGGTAGCCATAGTGACTACTCCATCGTACGAGGCCGTAACATCTCGGCTGTTCAACAATTGCCATCACACCCCGAAGTTCGTGTATGTGTTCCCATGAACATTCCATAGAGCATTCTAGTGTAAAGAATGGAGACATTAAACTTTTGGCGCCGGAATTATTATTTTTTTATTGTAACACACCCTGTATATAGAATGTGAATAATACAGGGACCAAATACTGTAGAATTATGAAACAAACTGCATTTTGAAGATAAAAAAACGAAGAGTATATACCATGTTTAAAATATTCAGTACCTATATTTGTTTAATAAATATATGAAATGCAACGTTTAGAGGTTAGCGGTGCGGTACGACCACTATAGTGGTCGTTAGGCGTCAAAGGGTTAAACAGTGTCAGTTCTGATTCTTATGTACTTTCGCTTTATACTCTTTAATGTATCCATCCTCTGTATTTTACCCTCTGAAGATGGCCACATGGTTGGCCGAAACATGTAGGAGGTCACTGTGTATATAAACCAATTGCAGTATTCTTGTGTGCATTTGTTGGTATCAATATATGTATATATATATTCGATTGTGCTGTACTACAAATCGGAAGGTCGCTGGTTCGATCCCAGCTGGTGTCAGTGGATTTTGATTGACATAAAATCCTTCCGATCGCACTATGGCCCTGGGGTCGACTCAGCCTCTAACAGAAATGAGTACCAGGAATATTTCCTGCAGGTAAAGGCGGCCGGTGCCTAAGGCTGACAATTTTACCACCATCCTGTGCCGTTGTCATGAAATCTGGGAACCTTAACTTCCTGGAACCCTCTGGGCCTGTCCAGGCCTGTAATGGGGCTGCTTTACCTTTACCTTTTATATATTGGATTAATGCATGGATTATAAATTATATAAAATTCATTGCCGTGTTTACAAAAACCTGTCTTTGGGGTTTTTACTTGTTCAGATTAATCGAAAACATTTTCGAGTTTAAATTCTCCTGTGATCCATCCAGTCATTACCTATTACGAAAACATATGGCGATGTATCCCAGACGATTATGCTGCTATATTCATGGCTGCTTGAACATTAGATCTAACCGACATCAATACGTTCGTGGTTTGTTGGATCATCCAACTGATTTATTGGCTTAAGTGCTGTCCGAGGTTTCGTGTGCGTTTGTTATCTTCTCTATTCGTGCACATTTATTCTCTGTTAATTTAATCAGTCTACATTAGCCGAACAATTTTGATATGTCATTTTCTTCATCTCGATTCTCTACCGTTTATCAGGTTCCAATCTGCATAAGCATCGTTGCCATGTGCTTTTGTTGGTGTGGCACCTGTGTGGACGTTTGTTGATTGCCAAGTCCCTGAAGCCATGCTGGACTATCGGTCTCTAAGCCAGGGTCTTCAATGCACCAGTGAGATGTTCGAGTCACTCTGTTAGAACAGGCTAACAGTAGGTGTGAAATTATGGGTTGAGTTTTAAATAAGTATAATGCACGTTCTGTTCTTTATTTTTGGAAGTCTGTACTGTATTTATTTCAGCGTAATGGAGAGCGTTTTGTCCTCTTTATAGTCAGCGATAAAGGCTGTTGTGTGTGTGTTCACCATTGTCCGAAGGGTGTGTTCAAAAATTCAGGCAGTGTGGGGAGATCGAAGACTCTTCATCTCGGCGTATGTGCTTTGTGTTAGGTTAAGGGCGTGGAGAGATAGTTCACACTTTCGGTTTCAGGTACACGCAGGTCTGTATACAATAGTGCACTTTTACTTTTCGACTGTACAAACTCTTTCAGTGTTGCAGACATCAACAGTAGACCTCGCCGAGGTATGAAACTTTTAGTTTGAAACATATTGTAATATAAATAGAAGTGTTTTTTTTCCGGCTGTGTCTATGAACATGATGTATCCTGAGTTGTGATGCCGTATAGTTTGGTACCGGCGCACTAAATTAGAGACGAGCAATGGTCATTTAATCTTCGTGTTTCAGAATGCTTTAAATTTAATGAAATGCGAGGAATGTAGTATACAGGTAGATCGTGTAAAAATTAAATTTTCTTTCCGTCTGTTGTGTCGTCACATATCACCATCCATTCTACAAATTTCATTAAATAAAATATCTCACTATAAATGTTTCGGCACATTCTGCGCCTTTTTCAGGCTGAAGAGCTTTTTGTGACATTGAAACCCCTCTGATGGCGTAAAGTGCCCATAAGTAGAAGGGTAAGCTCATTCCTCTCGTAATTTCTCTTTTGAAACGTCCATAGTCTCTTGCAAAGCGAGTTCTCCACTAAGTGCGATCTAGTGCTTCCTCTTTAAATTTCCAGTGTACTCTCGTTTCCTTAAAGTCATCCAGTAGCGGCTTATGCCTTCGTCGTCCTCTTTCCTTCTCTTCTATCCCTTCTTCAATAACGTGTTGCAGAAGGCAGTTACTGCCCAAGGTGTCACCAATCCAATTAGCCTACCATCTTTTTATTTCACATAGGATATTCCTTTCCTATTTTAATCGTTATAATACTTCATTTTTCATACTACCGATCCAACTGATCTACATCCTTCTGGGATAAGCTGTAATGTATTATAAAAGTAGCAGTTTAGATGTTTAGTCATTACAGACATTCCTCCGTTCTTTAAATGTGCTTTTTTGTTCTCTACTGTATTTCATGCGTGTCTCTTCGTCATTTGCGTCATAAGAGTTTTTCTTGTGATTTTAAGGCCCTAGTCGAAGACATCGATTTGTTTCTATAATAATAGGGCATAAACCACAGAGAAATGCGAAGTAGCAAATAGTACGGTTGGGATTTATGGATGTAGTGGCTTAATTTTTGTTCTTGCCAAGAACGTCTCTATCGTCACTTACATCGCTGGACACAGGCAAACCTGAGGCAAGATGACGGTGTAGATGTATTGTCCCGGAAACGCTGATTGGTTGAGAGACTGTTAAGTGGATGAGTGGTTTACTGTGCTAAGGGCACACAGTCATGAACCCACGTACTAATGTTTCAAGTTGAATACATCTTCGGGAGTCAGACACCACAAGCATGTTACTACGTGCCAAATACCCGGGGCGCATACGTTTCCGCTTTATTCTCCTTGTGTGCCATGAAGATCCACAGGGGGCGTAGAGGAATAGCTCTACTCTTTCTTTAAACTCGGCGCTGGATAGGTTAGGTGGTCGACGCTACGCATCGGTTGTTTTACGCCCGGTGCAGAGCCCCGGTGTCCATTGTATAGGAGGCTGGGTGGGCCTCGGGGCCGGTCTGGACGGAAACTCTCGCCCCCAACAAGGTTTCAACCCCGGACCATGCAGCCAGTAGTTAGTCGCTATACTGACTACGCTATTCCGGCTACAGACATTCCATATTACCAAAATTACTCATGTTTAACAATTGATTGATAGCTCATGTTGCGCTGATTTGACACGTTTAGTCAAGCCCATGCCAGGCATCTCAGGCTTGTAGAAATACAAGAACTAATATTGTAGTAGCTTGTCTTACCGCTGAGGACAATTAAAGCGTTGGTAGACAATGACACAGTCTATAACAGCCGTTCATACCCCGGGGCCCACGGTCTCCAAAAGTGTGTGTTGACTTCAACAGATATCACTTCCTCTATTTTATGCATTTAAATGCCTTTTAATTTTAGAGAATGGGTCCGTAGGTTTCACAAGCCCTTCAGAGAGTTCTGTGGCACAAAGAAGGTTTTAAGAACCCCTGGTGTAGAAGGGGGAAAAGTAAAACTTGTCTCAATGCCGAATTAGACACGACGCCATCAGGACTTATGAGGAGTGGAGGTGTAGCCCACGCATTCGTAATCTCTGATCGAGGTGGAAGTAAATTTTGCCTTCCGACCGCTTTGACGTTGGATAAGTGTCCCTAGTACTGCTGGATGGGAATAGGAAATTTTCTGATCTAGCCAGAAATGGAAATCTGATAGTCCAACCCACGGCTGGTCACTGTACTGACTGAACTACCCGTCGCATTATATAGCATGTTATTATTAATATTACGACGCTGATCAATGAAGAAGACGAGTGATTTTGTAATGTCAAGTTTATTCTAAAACTTCAGTATAGGAGTATTTCGGAATCAAAATGTATGCTGCTTGTCAGGTAGGCGTTGATACCTTTTGGATGTGGCATTGGCCGCTTGCCGGACTGACTGTGCCCTTTCTATTCATCTTAATGGATCATCTTGACAGCTATAAAGTCTGCCATTACTACCGTCTGTGAAACGTTACGGCTTCTTAATGAATACAACGGTTTGATTTCACAACCAATAGAATTATTTACGTTACAGACCTCCACTGCGAGATAGATACGAGCAATGAGATATATAGCCCATTATAAAATCTACTCTGGTCGGTTTAGAGTTACAAAGAAATATAGCCCCTCACATTAAAATGGGAATTGTAGTACTTTTAATTCTTATAGTCACTGCTTTTAAACTCAGTTTTATTTTGTACAAAATCTCACTTAAGTATTACGGAATAAAATTTTATTTCATGGCCAGTGCATTTGGTAGAGATGTAGATGTTACCTGAAGACTTACGCCACTCCGTTGGTTTATTGGCTACCAGTCCTCTTACGAGGCTGTACAATGTCTTATTGTGTAGGAGGTTTAGTGTTGGCAGTTTTGTTGAAGCTGGTATTGTCAAGGAATTTCCATCTCACAGGCGAACATTCTGTACACACTTTATTCCCAGTACGCCGGGGCCTTGTTTTCCGCCGTGCTTGTGCTCCTGAAAAAGTGGACGTGAAACACAAAGGCGTAAATAGGGCGTTAAACTGATAATAAGAAGGTGTAAATTAAGAAGCTGTGTAAATTGGTAAGTGACGTTAAAACAAAAAGGCGTGAAACAAACGGACGTAAAAGTCGGCTTTGGTGTACAGTGCTGTATACGTGAACATTTGTGTTTGCAAGTTGACAAGGTACCAAATCGTAGTCAGATAAAATTAATGAAATATCAAATTACTGTATTAATGAATTTATTGATATCAAATTCGTAGAGTTGTGTTACATTACGTCACTCTGCTTTGGTTGTATAAAAACCCTTAGGAAACGATAACGACACCGATTTTGAGCGTGCTGTATTTTTAATTGAAAATTTGTCGTTTTGACTTTGTTTTCCAATTTCTGTGTATATAATTTTGAGCCTGGGTAGCTCAGTCAGAATAGTGCTTGCACTGCGAGCCGGTTGCCTATAAAAGCAGCTGTCTACGCCCGAAGTAGACATAACTCTCCCTTCTTCACAGCTTCCAGCCGGCTCTGGGGCTGCTCTTGGCCTTCAATAGGTACCGTTGAATTGATCCGTAATTAGAGTATGACCGGGGGCACACAGTGGCGCGGTTGGTTGAGGCACTGCGCTACAAGCCGAATGGTCGCGGGTTCGATTCCCGATACGATCCTTAACATAATTCTTCCGTCCGCACTGTGGCCCTGGCGTCGACTCACTTTCTGAGAGAAATGAGTACCAGGAGTATTTACTGAGGTAAAGGCGGCCGGTACGGAAGGATGACAACCTTACCGCCTATATGCGCCGATTGTGATGAAATATGGGAGCCTCAGCCTCCTGGAACCCTGATTGATTTACCCTTATTTTTTTTTAATTAGATAATGATCTTACACTGTACTGTGTCTTAAGAAGCGTCGACATATTTCTACCACACTGCACGGCGTCACATCCCGTCAGTTTTTGTTCTTTTCGCAGTAGCCCAACGTTGGCTTCATATGCAACTTAAATCACATTTCGCTTTTCTGTCGCGTTTGCAGAAAACGTTGCACGTTAGTCACACATAGGCCACACACGGCTTCATCTGTAACATTATCTCAAGGGCGAATAAGAACGAAATATAGAAATATGCAATTTCTGACTTAGCAATACGATCTGCCTTGTAGAACGGGTTTCTGTGAGAAATAATTTTATAATTTCAATGCATGGACATTGGTGCTAATGAGGTGTGCAAAATTGCACGTAATACTCAAGCGAAACGCGTGAACTTTATCGGAGTGTACCTTTGTCGTCTTGTTTCAAGGTATGTCCGTTTAGTTCCTTAACTGTGTTTTCGTAGATCGTGTATTTACCCAGTATTTTGGGACTATTTTAAATACTTGCTATTTAGTTATATAACCTTGTATGAAAATGAGAATCAGGACGTGTGTAATGTCATGTAGGTTTTAAACGATGCTATATTTTTCTATTTTAATGTCACATTTAATTTTATACTACCTGATATTTTAGAGCTGTCCTGAATAAAATTCTGTGCTAGCATATAAACGTAGTTCAAATGAGCATGAAGGACAAACGAGCTGGACAGTTTTATGCAAACCTTTCCAGATGATTAGAAGTGACAGTTACAGAGATATCGATCTTACACGGAATATGACCAAACGACTCTGCGAGGCCAGCAGCATTGCTTCACTTCGTTGCGACTCAAGCTGTATAATAAACTGCAGACCAATTTCAGTTCTTGCCGTGTTTCAGGGTACAGCAGTGCAGGGTTCTTCTTTTTTTAGGCTGAACGAAATTGACACAGCTGTTACTGGACTGGACTGGACTTGGGAGTCCAAGGCTGTCCAGCCTTTCCGTCCTCACTCTACAGTACTTTTCTTTTATTCTGTGTCTTTTGGACTGCGATCTCTTAATGGCCGTACTGTCCATCTCTCAGATGATAGGCCAATGAATATGGAAACACTGACTGAATGTAACACTGGCAAACATAGTTTTTATCGCTTGAAAGATGATTTATGTTTATTACGTATTTTTTTTCAGGCTGATTTCAAATATGTTATTAGAATTGCTTCATCACAAAATAATTTTTTTGTGGCATATGTTTTAAAATGCAGTTTTACAGAATTTAGTTTTTTTTTTTCACCTTGCCAGTTTGTTTTAAATATGGTTCAGACACTTTATTATATTTCAAGCACAGTGCGGGCGTGAAAACGTAGTCACAACGAAGACAGTAGGCATGTCAGCCCAATCACAGACAGACGGACAGACAGACTGCAAACTCAGACATGTACTGAGACGCAGGAAAAGCACGGAGAGCGATTTAACCAGGACATTTCCACCATGAGAAAGCGACACCAAAGCAAGTGGAGTTGCAGTATGCTGGCTGGGCATTGCTGGGCACTTGGACGAGACGTTCCACACGCAAAATGTAGCAGTAAGCCAACCGCTGTTGCTGTTTATGTAATGTATATACTGCCTGTAATATAATGTAAAATCAGGTTTTGTTCAAAATTCAACTGCGCGTCACTTAAAAACCTTGCCTGATATGAACAAAAACTGGCAACATATTTATATTCAAAATTCGTAGCCGGTTTGGACGCGCGCCCTGAAACTAAGTTCGCCATCCGTGATATATATATGTCTTCGATTCAGGAGCAACGAAACAAGGAAGAGGATAAGTGAAGTGGATTTAGACGACACAGATTGTGGCGCTTGTCACTCGACATACCTGTAAACCGCTTTCTCAGCTTCGTGCTCCCTCACGACTGTGATCTTTACGTGACATAGATTTAGTTTCGCGAATAATTTACAGCGTAAAGAGAAATATCTGTAGTGGTCTTAAATTTGTAGGCCCCACTGGCCGTCAGCGCGACATTTCATTTTTTTTTCTCTCATTGCTTTAGTCATGTTTCCGCCATGATGGAAATAAAGTTCTTTGAGTTAACAGATACTGCGTGTTCTGGAACCTTCCTACAGTGAAATTACGTTATGGCCCTCAGTGGATGTGGGCCGGGTAGCGTAGTCGGTATAGCGACTGGCTACGGGCTGGACGGTTCGGGGATTGAATCCCGGTGGGGGCCAGATATTACGCACCTATCCAGACCGGCCCTGGAGCCCACCCAACCTCCTGTACAATGGGTACCGGGTCTTTCCCGGGGGTAAAGAGCGGCCGGGGCGTGACGCTGACCCCTCACCCCTTCTAGTGCCTTGTTCAAGAAACAGTAGAGCTATACCTCTACTTCCCGTATGGGCCGTACGGCCTGTACAGATCCTCAGTGCCTGTACAAGGGCGCACTTTACCGTTACCTTACCTCAGTGGATGATGCAGATTTTCACTGTACGCGAATTCGAAAATGTTTCTTGCAGCATGAAGTTGCTGAGGAAGCGGTATTGCAACGGTACTTGGTCAATAGAAATCAAACGTAGCTGTGAGACAGCGTGTAATTATAATGTGGTTAGTATATTGTCTAGCAAAATAATGCTTTTCATTTAATGCAAATTTCCCATTTATTAGTTTGTTTTCCTTCTGCCTGATGTGACAGCCACGCTTTTCGTTCTGTATTTCTCACACGTGGCAGTGAAGTTCAAATGCGGGAACATTTTGAAATCAGAATACGGCGACAGATACCCTTTAGGTGAGACAATACAGCGTTTGATTTTGATAGTGTGTTTGCTTTCCAGCGTGGACTGTAGATATTTATTATTTGGCAATGTAATCTGCGTTACGCCGGGCCTAAGTTCATAGTGAGTGTGACGTTTCAAGAAGTATGGCGACGTCACGAAATTCTTACGTAACCCTCCAAATAAGATTTTAGATAAAATACGCCTTCTCTTGAGTTCCCCAGATTGCTTAGCAACCAACAGGGCCACTGCGTGTAATAGCATTTTGTGCAAAACGTAAAGAGCCATACAAACCTTCAGGAAATATTCATTAAAATATAAAAGTAATATAAGACGAATGCGTTAATTAATTCGAGATCAGTCTACGTTAAAACAATTAATTCCTTGGAGCGGAGTCCGTCAGAAACGTCATCGCTCTGGTAGCCAGAGAGTCCGCTTTTTGTGGACTCCGAAATTTAATTAAAGGGGCTTATTTATGCCGAGACTGCGGGTGCATTTAGCAATCGTCAGGTTGTCACCTGCTGCTGTAATATTTCGGATCATCAGTTGACAGTGACAGATGTGCATTTCTACAAAGCATGTACATAAAGTTGTAGTTTCATAGCGTTGCTTGTTAACTTTATGGTATAGCAGTTTATTGCGACAGTGGACAGTAATACAGAGAATTCTAATATTGTTTGTCACACGCCGTCCAGATTACTGAATAAGCGTTCTTTCTTTCTTTCTTTTGGCGCAACAGCCCCCAGTGGGCCAGGGCCTCCTCATTCACGAGGTTTCTAGATCACACACAACAACGCACCACACTCGGTAGGACTCCTCTGGACGAGTGATCAGCTCGTCGCAGAGACCTCTACCTGACAACACACAACACTCACAACAGACAGACATCCACGCCCCCGGTGGGATTCGAACCCACAATCTCAGCAAGCGAGCGGCCGCAGACCTACGCCTTAGACCGCGCGGCCACTGGGACCGGCACTGAATAAGCGTTGTCTTGTATAAAAGATTTTTGGAAAGAGCTCTTTTATTTCAACCTGGCACAAAACTTATAAGATTCTTTTAAAATATGTAATTAGGAAGGGCAGCCCACGGCGAAAATATTGTTGATTGGTTTCACTTCACGTTATTTTGGAAATTGAACAAGAATATGAATAATTTAATAACAAGAATTTTAAATATTTATAAGTAGAAGTAAAACATTTTATGCCTGGGGAAGCCCTTTAGAAATATAGCGTTTTTTATGGTTTTTTGTGCTATATCGTCTGATGATTTACTCGATCGATCAGTCATTCAATCAGATTTATTTGTTGAGTCTCAAGTGCATTCATTTGCATGTGGCTGCCAGCACCAGCTTTCACCAGGACTCTTCCCATACTCCTGAGCCGATGGAATCATTTTTTAACTTACGTACGACGGCATCAGCAGTCAGCTCTCGGCAACTAGAAATTTCGCGACATGACAGAACGAAAGCGACGGAATTTTTGCGCTGCTTTTTCGTTCCCTAACTAGATAATTTCCAATCTGGAAGGCGGTCAGTTCACTTTCCGGCCACCCTACTCGCAACAGAAGCAAGTCATTCAACTTCTGAAGACTGAAAAACAAGTGACAGTGCTTCTGTCTATGCGGTTCCCCGATTTCTGACGGAGCGTGCGTTGTTTGAAAGTCCCCATGCTTTGCCCGATGTCCTGGTAACAACAGTATGACGATGAATCCTGTGGAGTATTCGTGGTATGATGTTGACTGGGGGAAACGGAATTTTCGAACAGAAACCGATTCCCAATGACAATTAGTCCATCAGCGCGATGGAAAACTTTTTCTTCCGGCAAGAGGCCGGCAACTGACAGTCTGATGAGTTAGTGGTGTTTAGGAATTGCAAGAAATAGATGATTGTGCCCTGTGGACTAAGAGCAGAGTTTCTGAATGTTACTGCAAGTGGTACAAATACTTACCATTTGGCTTGAAACTCCTAATAGGAGGCTGCCTCAGAGCCTGGACGGAGTAATGCTGCAAAGAATATTTATTTGCCTGCTGGTACTCAAACCCCTCTTTTCCAGCACCATGTCTCTTTACTGTGTGAGCTGTCTGTTTGAATCCAAGGGACAGACTCTTTCTTAAGAAGCTGAGAGTCACTCAGTTGGTCAAGAGTAACTCTGTGTTTTACGAAACTTGATTCAAGACCGTGTTTACAACAACTTTCCACTGACAGTAATTTAAACTTTCCTGATATGAGTAGGGCGGTTTTTTTTTTATAAATTTGTTTGATACGAATCCGAAATTGGTTCGGTGGAATGGGGAAGCTAGGCAATTTTCACATATTTATTAGCTGTGTGTTACGAGATGCAAGCTAGCCACACGATGAAGACT
>Ga0209755_10007935_pt1 | contig 11446 bp, 5 predicted proteins | sample TergutCo191P1_FD_187301 | JGI IMG/M metagenome (GOLD analysis project Ga0209755, IMG submission 187301) | Cornitermes sp. P1 segment gut microbial communities from Petit-Saut dam, French Guiana - Co191P1 (SPAdes) (version 2) | ecosystem: Host-associated > Arthropoda: Insects > Digestive system >...
GCTGTAAATTATTTACACTTACTATCTTGCCCTCAAATCATATATACATGCTCTTGATCTCTCAGTTCTATAGTATAGACTTTCTTAATTATACACACACACTACCATGGTATGAAAGACAATACTTTCCCAGCATTACCAACCTAGCAGAGAATTTCCAAAATTGAAGTCTCCAACACTATGAAAATCAAAAGCAACAACAGAACATAATTACTACTGAGCAATCACTAACATCATGTGTGAAGAAAAATAGCATTTAAATGTACAAAGTTTAAATTTCATCGTCACAATCCTTAATAACTGACAAACAATACTTCAAACAGCACAACAATACTTTCTTCACAAAATCATATCCTCCCAAAACAAAGCCAGGAAAATTAATTCAATGATATAACAGAAATTAAATTACACACCTGAACAGATGAAAAATTCTAAATGTCAGTTTGTGTGTAAAATAAACATGATTGTGACAAAACCAGTTTAGATCCATAAATAAACTGAGAAATTATGGAACTGGATCTTGAGTGCTGTAGTACAAATATGCAAAACAGAAGAAAAAAGAAGATGAGAACAACAATATCGATGATGATGATGATAATCATATAACAATGATGATACATTCTCACAGATATTCATTTAAACAAAACATACCCTACAATTTGAGTACATAATCATTTAAAAATGCTCACATTACATAAAATAATGAGATGAGTCAGTCAAACTTTATACACACTTGAAAGAAGTTTGCATAAAAAGTTTCTGAAAATAGAAATTGAAAGATTCATTCTACTTGTAGATCAGAATTTTGCCAACTGCTTTTGAAGAAATGTACACTCTTTCATCTCTTTAAACAAAACTGAGTGACTGAAGTCTCTTGTAACACACAATTGTGATATAAGTAATAACTTGAGAACTGACAACACCCTGATAACACAAAGCATACAGATGCCCAATAACGTCTTGCAGACTACAATTCAACCAAGTCAAACCTACCCCATATGTGAAAACTGTCTCTTCCGCACATAATTTGGATCATGATATTGGGTGATTTGTAGTCTGGAACTCAACACAGTCTAGTTCAGCATTTTGGTTGTGGCAAACCTTCTTTCATTTCTAAAACTCCCAATTGCAACACAGTATCTTTTTTCTCCAGAACTGGTTTTGCTTTCATTAAGTCTAACTTTTCAGACATTGGCTTAACTTTTGAAATACTTTCCCTCTTACCTGAAACTGGTTTTACTTTCAGAGTAACATTTTTTTTCTCTGTAACTGCTGTAACACTAACTTCTGGTTTCCTTGACAGAACAATGCCAGTTGGTGTCACAATTGTAGTGCGTCTACAGGCAGTACCAGAGCTTGTTTTTGGTAACAGTGACACTGATATATTTGGTTGCTGCTTGCTGCTGCCAGCATGTTGTGTCACATTTTGTTCCCACAAACCTGAGCCATTTTCAGTCGCTAAGGATCGGACATCACAAATCATGGGCTCAAAACATGAACTTCCTTGCTGCTGCTGCTGCTGTTGTTGTTGTTGTTGTTGTTGTTGTTGTTGTTGTTGTTGTTGTTGCTGCTGCTGCTGCTGTCTTTGATGTTTTTGTTGCTGGATTGCTTGAATGTGGCGTATCTGTGTCAAGCCTGGCACTATGGAGAAAGATTTACCACCAGCAGTCACTTGGAGAACATTTGGTACCCTCTTGCTCTGCTGGAAGTGGGTTACTGCTGATGTAGCATCTATGAACACCTTTTGGGGAGCAGGAGATGGGGAATTTTGTGAGAATGATGTAAACACTGGCATAGGAGTTTGGGATGAAGAACCTACTGTTGAAGACACTGAAGTAAAAGTCACTGGCTGGGGCAATATACTGATACCAGACATTCTAGTAATTGTTACAGGTCTACTGGAGCCATCAGCAGCCGTAAGAATTCCACCTCCTGGCCTTCTTTTCAAAGGGAGATCAATTACAGGTACTGAAGTGGCTGCAGATGTACTAGAGAAATGAGGTAAAGAACTGCAAGCAGACGTGTGGTGAGCAAATGCAGAAGATGGATGTCCTTCATAAGCATGAATACGATTTTGAACACTGTTCACGTAGGTCACAGCCCGGGAGCTAGCATTAGAAGCAAGAATTAATTCCCCAGATCTCCAATATTTTTCCAAAAGAATAAGATGACGGAAGAAACTTGAATGATTACCATATGGGCGCTGAAGTTGTTGGAACAAACTCTTAGTGTCCTTATCAAACTGAATTGTAGCTGTACATTTATCCCAATCTCCTCGCCTGTTGTTTGATGTTTCTTCTTCCTTTCTGACATGGAACTGAAAGTCTGCATGTAATGGAAGTTCTTCCTCACCAGGATAGAATGACCGGTTGAGTGAATCATGTATTGGAGTCACTTCGAGACCATCTCGTTCTGGAAGGAGTAAGGACCTGCTGCTTTGTCCTTCACTTTGGTTACAACTCAAGCTGCCCATCTTAACACTGCCCAATTTCAACTTCAGTTTTGTCGGTTTCACACGCTCTAACTTCAGAGTCTGCCTCTGTGATGAACCAAGATCTTCAAATGAAATCAAGTTTGAATTTGAAGTCCCATTACCTAAACTACTGTAATCAATCATGGGCGTACTGGCACCTGATCTGTCGACTGAAATGTCACCAAGGCCACCAAATTCTAATGTGGGTGGACCAAACCCATCTGTCAGACGCTGGTCCTCAGACTGAGATGTTGGTTCACACTTACTCTTGGTCCCATTTACATCATCACCATCTACTTTCACAGTCGCTGAGGCTGAAGATTTGGTTTTCCGACGTTTTGGTTTTGGAGGCACTTGCTCTGCAGTTTCTTCATCCATCTCTTCTATGTCATGGAAATGGAGGAGCCTGATTAAAGAAATAAAGCATTTCTCAAATGCCCTCAATGACCTCTAAATTAGTTAAAGACTACAAATGGACTAAAGTTTCCTAGATGTCATACTTTAAACAACAATTGTGAACTACGTTATGCACTATTATGTCCATAAAATAAAAATTAATGAACTGACTATTAAACACACACTAAAAAGTCTTCCACAAAAGCAGAGTTCCTTGAATGGTCAAAAAAGTCCCTTTTTTTAAGGAACCTGAATGATCACCATTTTAGTCACAAAAGTCCACAAAATGACTGGAATCCCATCAACGTTGGCATATAAAACATCTAACATTACAAAATAATTTCACATTCTCCATTCAGTATATTATAATTCAGTAATTACAGTTCAAACAAACAAATGCACTCAACTTTATTAAAATTATAATAATGCGAAAAAACACCAACCTCTACATGTTGTATAATACTGCAATTTTAATAAAACTGAGCACATTTGAAGGACTGAACTGTAATAATTACAAATCTTTAACTTCATGCTTAAATGAAGTTCTCTCTCATATGATTAAATGGTTTGCAGCTAATAATTTAGTTCTAACTTTAGATCAAATGAATACAGTAAAACTCAAAACAAAGAATTCATCACATTCAACATTATGCACTGGTTACAAAGAAAAGTATATAGAAGACAGTGTGAATACAAAATTTTTCGGTTTGCCAATTGACAACCACATAAATTGGAAGAACCATACTGAGCAAATGATTCCTGAGTTAAGTGGAGAATGTTATGCCATTAGGTTGATGGTCCATATCTGTAACATTAACACTGAAAGCAATTTAGTATGCATACTTTCATTCTATTATAAAATTTGGAATATTTTTGGGGGGGTAACTCTTCCAACAGTGGGAATATTTTCATTTTACAAAAGAAAGACATCAGAAATATGGCTGGTGAACAACCCAGAACCTCATGTAGAAATCTATCTAAACAATTAGAGATTTTACCTGTTCCACGCCAGTATATACTTTCATTATTGAACTTCATTATCAATAATGTGGAATTTTTTGAACAAATTCATCTATACACAGTATTAATAAGGAATATCTTCATAGACCAAATGCCAACCTATCTTGTTTTCAATAAAGTACATTATACACTGGCATTAGAATTTTCAAGAGTTTGCCACCTACAGTGACAATCCCCAAGAATGACAAGACAAAATTTAAAGTAGTAGCATTAAAAAGATACCTACATACACATTCCTTTTACTCTGTAGATGGATTTTTTTATGTATAAAGATGAAATAAAACACAGTTTTTGTAAAATGTTTGTAGTACTTTACACTGTAAATTTGCATATTTGTATGCATGTATGTAGGTATGTATGTAATATGTATGTATGTATGTACGTACGTATGTATGTATGTAGCACTTACAATAAAGGAAATGGGCATCATGGGATTTGAATGACCTATGACAGAACTCCCAACTTAAACACATATTTTACCATATTGTCTGAACATGGTTAGTTTCAGAATATTTGCTGCTACTAACTGAGATCATGTGTTTGTACATTATATTGTACATTACATGCAGTGAATGTCAACAGCTGTTCTACAGTAAGGTATAGCAGACTGGATAAGATAGCTGTTGGTATGAACTGCCATTACATGTGCCATACAAAGAATACTATTCAATGCTAATGCTGTGCAAATGACTAACTTGTCAAGCTGTGTGACTCATTTCTGATAGCCTGCTCACTCTGCAGTCACTTACATAGCTTATTTACACATAACAACAAGACTTCAGAACAGCCCAGTTTCAGAATCTGCATTCAACAGCAGAAACTGAAATTTCATCTCCTCCTTTATGAAAAATGTTAATACTTCCACTTCATCATGAATAGAAAGAGTCAATATAAAATCATCAATCCAACATGCACAGCAATGAATTCTTAGACATCCCACCAATGATCAATTAGTAATCTAAAAGATGGAGTCCAAGCAGAGCAAAGTATTGCCTTCATGTAATCACAATTTCCAAATGGAAGCACGGAATATCTTATACACTAGGATAGCAACACTTTATTGATGGGCTTTATACGTGGGTCATTTCAGTAGTTTCATGTATGGTGGCAGCACCATACAATGCTTCACATGACTGAACTCAATTCACATTGTGTGGTGCTAGAGGCACTACTGCTGCTGTCAAAAAGGCGCACTGCCTTGTGACATAAGTGGCTGATTAGCTGTGGATTGGGAAAGACTGCACGGCAGTTTCTTGCAGACAGACATGAGAACATTAATAAAATTTAGGTTTATGGACACAGGCTCCCTCATATAAAACTGTTCACTGATGGATGACTGCCAATAAGAATGGCCGGAAAGAGACATACCATGCACGCAGTGCAGCCCTGACATCAGCGACAGATAAATGCCACATGGAACAAATGAAATCTGTCTCTGAATGTACACACAGTATTTCAAGAGTGGCAACTGCTAAAGAAGTTGGAATCTCTCCAGCAGATGTTTACCATATCCTCACCAACAGCTTGGGGAAACAAAAAGTTTGTGCAAAGTGGATTCCACATGTGCTCAATGATGAGCCAACTACCATGCATGTTATTCTTGCCTCCACCCATCTGCAGAATTGGAGAAATGAAGGCAACGAGTTTCTCGATAGCAATGTAACAGCTGACGAGTCATGGATGCATTCATTTGACCCTCAGCTGAAACAACAGAATGCTGACTGGCATGCCCAAATGCCACCAAGGAAGAAACTTGCACAGCACAGTTAAGGTGCTCTCAAAGTCAAGCACCCATTTTCTTCAGCTGCAATGGACTTGCACTCGACCATCCCATGCCAATTGGTATGATGGTCAATGGCCAATATTACCGTGCGATCTTGCAGGACGAAGTGAGCCTGGTTCTTCACTGTACACAACCAGAGCTACTTGAGCATGGTATCATTTTGCTCCAGGATCATGCAATGCCTCATCGCCATTGTGATGTGCAAAATCTGATGCAACGATGGGGCTGGGAGGTGTTGGACATCCTTCTGACCATCCAGACCTGACTCCATGTGAATGCTTGTTGTTTGCAAGTGTCAAAAAACATCTTCAGAGTAAACTATTTGAATCGGAAGACAATATCAACACTGCTGTCACTGCCTCTTTACATTGTCTGAGCAAGGATGAATGCAGAGTTGCAAGTGATAATTTACCACACAGATGGGAAAAGCTTGTGGACAATAGTGGTGATTACAATGACCGGAGGGCATAATATGTAAACATTTAGTAACATATGAAGTGCTGTAATCTTGTATTTTGTAATTACAATAAAATCATACACAAAACATCTGAAATTACCTACACTCTTACATTATAAAAATATGCCATTAACAACACAAGATTTAAGGTCCAGAACATCTGTATGGTGCGACAGATAGGTTTAAAATCATCCCCATAACTCCTTGTCTTTTCTCAGGAAGCAAAGTATGTGGATTACGGCCTATATGAGAACAATAACTTGTTTTTCATTTCATAATCCTCCTTAGACAAATTGTGTTTGGTACCTTTCAGAACAAAAATGCCAGAGTATGACCCTGACAGATGTACCAGCTGTCAACTGAGCCAAAGTAGCAATGATAAGAATGGAACGTCTTAATTTGTTAAGCTACTTCAAGCACTTACTTCATCTAGTTCTACAAAAACTAACCCTTTGGAGACCAAAGTGACTAAAGCTGACATGCAGTGTGATGCTGAGAAAACCAAACATCCATTAAAGCTGTCTTCAAGAAGACAGAAATGGGTGGCCACTTAAATCCTAGGTCAAGGCACAGTACACTAGGTACTTAAATCCTGTGCTTTAGGGTTAACCATATGCAATCTTACTGAGTTTCCATGTGAAAGGGAAAATAAGAAACAGGAAAAATTGACCAGTTCAGAGGGAATTAAAAAAGAATAGAAGTGAGGAGTCACTCTGGCAAATTGCTGTTGAGTCACGCAACAAGATGTGATTGCTATGCTATTGCCCTGTATATGGGTTACATATACACAACACAATATATATGTGTTTGTCAGCTGCTCTGGCACCCTTACCACTTTAAGGTTATCAAAGCTTGAAGTAGGATGATTGGGTCTCAAATTACAAACACAAAGAGACTTCCTGACACATTCTTAGAACCATACAACTGCAACAAAGTACCCACAGATTCAGATACCCTCTCTAGTTCTGTAACTACCTTCAGTTGCAATCATGGCTTTGCATACAAGTGTTATGAAAGATGATAACCTTTCATGTGTCATATGCAGATACATATTCTGATGTGTCCAATGACTATGAAACTGAAATTTTGGGCAGTGTCAGTGATGTCCCCACAACTATTTCATGTAAACAGTTGCCTTGGAATCATAGATTTGAAAATGGTAATCGATAACTCTGAGTCTGTTGTTGAGGTTGTGAGTTCAATCACTGACGATGTTACTAAACATTTATTTACGGAACAGTCTGATCTTCATCGCTGTCAACATTCACAATGGAATGTATCACTTAGAACACTGAAGTGGTCCAATATCACAACTGATGAAACGAGAAAGTTTTTGGGACTAACAATTATGATGGGACAAGTCAGAAAAGACAATATAAGAGAATAATGGTCAACATTCCCCACAATTTCCATATCCACCTGTCCTCACACTATGAGTAGAAACATCTTTTAGTCTATTTGGCCAGCCTGGCATTTTAGTGAAAATAGCCAGCAAACACAAGAAGCTTGGAGGCTATCAATACACAGCCTGTGTATGAATATTTTCTACAGAAATTTAGGTCCGTTTACAGTCCAAATCAAGAACTGTCACTTGATGAAGCCAAGATCCCATGACAGGGTCGCCTGAAATTTAAGATGTACAATCCAGGGACAATAACAAAACATAGAGTGCTGGTGAAAAGTGTGTGTGATGCATTATCAGGTTATATGTAACAGTGAGATATATACAGCCAAGAGGGAGAAGTTGGAGGACATGCACTTTTACAAAGAAACTTAGCCCAGAATCATCACATCCATCTAGACAATTTTTATAATAGTGTGAGATGTGCCAAAACATTGCCAGACAGCAAGGCAAGGGTTTGTGGCTCCATGAGGCCTAACAAGGGCATTCCACCTGACCTAAAACAGGAAGCCAAACAATTCAAAAATGAAGTCAGTGTTCCGCAACAGTGATGAAAACAGTCCAAGTGTGGAAGGACAAAAGACTTCTGTGAAGGATATGCATGATCTGTGATGCAACAATACTGAACACAGGAACAAAAGAAATACACACCTGGAGAAAAAAGAAAAATTATGCTGTTGTCCAGTAAAATAAATGCATGAAGGATGTAGATAGGACAGTTCAGTATCTCAGTTAGTACTCAGTTCTGATAAAACTGTCAAATGGTCAAAAAATGTGGTATTGTATTTGCTAAGCTGTGCAATCTTCAATGAATTTTTTGTATACTAAACACAAACATGATGTACAAGAACTTCCTGCATAAGGTTGCAAAGTTGTGGATACCTCAGATCCAGAATCTAACTGATTCCAGTTTTGATAAGTTGCAATGACTGGAGAAGCAGCCAACACCAAGGAGGTCTTAACAGGACCCCACCAGGCAGAATCCACTGGGAATTTCAGCAAATACAAACTGGACAAAACTGTTGCTGGTGGGATGGGCAAGAATAAGTATCCTGCAAGTCAGTCTAAAGTGTGCGCTGCACATACGACGTGAAGTGAAACTGATTACAATTGTAAATTCTGCATTGTTCCGCTTCAAAAAGCGGTCTTGTTATGAGAAATAGCACTCAACTACGAAACACTAGACTCTGTATATGCAGCTCCTCTGTATTGGGTTCATGAGTATCATCTATACAGTCAAATTGTTAAGTAACAATAAATTCAGGGGTTGAACATTTAAACAGTGAAACTGTTCAGGAACTAGGGGTATTTAATTAAGGGGCTGTCCAGTTGGCAATGTTTTAAAGAACTTACTGAAATGTGCATGCTGTCAATGTTTTGAAACAAGCTGATACAATGAAAATAAGATTTCAAAAGTCTTTCCCCATATCAACAAAAGCATGATTTCTCATTGTGGTACTCAAGTACAGTGCGCATGTGTGTGTGTGTGTGTTAAAATGTTTCCTCTTAATACTCTATGTATATGATTCTTAAGCAGCACCTGAAGAAAGTTTCTTGAATTCAGTGCTGATCATTAATTCACAGGTCAACTGTAGATACTCGTATATAAAAAAAGCGTACTGTACACATATGGAGCACACTACTGCACGATGTAAGAATAAAGATGGTAGATCTATGGTGTTGCAAAGATTTCTTTCATGTGCAACTAGTCTGAACAATTGGTATCACAGCCTACATTAGTAACTTCAATGACATTAAATGAAGTGCCGATGTACATTAAGTTGTGATATCTATAACTGCATGTTCTACAGACAGAAGCCTCAACAGACTACTCATATTAGATGTCAAGACATTATCATGAATGTCCACCAAGAAATTTCCCTATAATTATGTCATAAGTTACCTCTTCCTGTATCCCTGGAAGAACAGTTTGTGGTTCCCTGCCAGTTGTGATGGATCTTTGTATTTCAACCGCACAGAGGAGAAGTAACGGCACAATTTGCATACAAATAACTTGTCTGACAGATGCACTGGGATGCCATCACTGGCAAGAGCTGCATTCAATTCATGCACGTCTGATCCAAGAGGGTACATCTGGTTGCGAGTGAGTCGTCGCTTGCAGATCCCACAAACCATGAAGTAGTCAATCCAAGAGTAATGTTTTATACACAATGGGAAAGGTAAATGTTGAGGCATCTTATCCATGTCAATTCGAACCTGCACAATGAAATATTATCATTACATACAGACACATATGTGCACACACATACCAACACAGCATTGGTAAGTACCATATTTACTCGAATGCTAGACTAGTTTTTCCCTGAAATTTGGCACTTTAATATGTGCGCTCATCTTACATTCACATAAAAAGTGCCGAACTGGACCACAACAAACTGGATCGCTCTGAACCAGACCACAGAGAGCCAAACCAAGACCTGCATCGCCAGATCATCATGTGAGATCTGCTCTCTTGCAGGACATTAAGCAGCATAGAGTGGTATTTCATTACCGGCATTTTGGAACAACTTATCAGCCCTATTTTCAAAGGTCAAGAAATCCAAAAGAGAGAGCAGAGCACGACTAAAGTTAACTGAAAATCTCTCTCACTCCCTCTTCTCTCTCTTTCTCCCCCTTCTCTCTCTCTCTCTCTCTTGCCATCATCTAATTCTTTAAAGACACACGACGGGCTCTTCTTCCATTTTCAGGCAAAGAAGCACCAATCCTGATGTACCCATCACATTGAGCTATTCTTAACCACTGCACACCACAGGCACAGTAACATGCTAAGATATGCACCTGAAAATAATTCTAGTCCATGGGCAGGAACAGAAAAATGGCAAATGGAAAATTAAATATTAACTGGAAGGCTGAAAAATAAAACCAGGACCAATTCACGGATTAAAATCCATTAAACAAAGTCACGAAATCAGACTAACCAGACCACCAACACAAAACAGAAGAACACATGTATTTAAAATTTTGAACACCACTAACACCATCTGTGGAGAAAACTGTGCATTCTTGATTTCAAATTGTGCATCTTTGTGGGTTCAAGTGAGTTTAACCATTAGGCACCATGCGTCCTATATATAGGACAGACGCACCACTACTCCCCAGAGTGTGCTTTTTATATATTTAGTCAACAAATATATTTCATTATTTTTTGGACTTTCACCACCTTCGTTTATTCCTCCACAAAATGTTGTGTATTTCCTAATGTTACCCTTCTTGGTTCATAAAATATTCACACTGCACATAAATGGTGTGCTAAACTGTAAACGTCCAGCTCTAGGGCCAAAGGGTTAATGCATTACTTAGTCAATGTGGATCACAATGCCATGGAAGCACATCTCACCAGAAGTGACTGCGAAGTGCTGCATATCCATTGCAATGGATGGGACATATGATGACAGTTGTGGAATGGCAGTGAAGAGGATGGGAATATTAGGAGTTAGTGTGAGGAAGATGAAGGCACTTACTGTGACGATAGAGACAGTGACACTGATTGGTAAAGGTAGACAGAATCTGACATGGTTTCTACATTAAGTGCATGTTATTGATAGTAATAAACTTTTCTGTGCAGACATTTTATTTTTGTGGGGTCATCTTAGATTTGGAAAAATACATTTTCCTTTGGCAGACACATTTTATTTTGGGAGTCACCTTAGATTAGAGTCGTCTTGCATTCCTGTAAATAAGTTAGTTCCAAGTTTTAATTTTGTGCTTCCGTGCATCATAGTATAACTCAAATGAAACACCAACTTGATGCAACACTGTGCAGGTTTTATTTCTGCAGAGTCACTCTACATGTTTCGGGCGCAAGCGCCCATCATCAGGAGTATTTAAAACTAGTACGGCAGCCACTGGTACACGTGTTATCGTTGCATGTAAGTCATCACATCTCCTTATTAG
>Ga0209755_10007936_pt1 | contig 11446 bp, 8 predicted proteins | sample TergutCo191P1_FD_187301 | JGI IMG/M metagenome (GOLD analysis project Ga0209755, IMG submission 187301) | Cornitermes sp. P1 segment gut microbial communities from Petit-Saut dam, French Guiana - Co191P1 (SPAdes) (version 2) | ecosystem: Host-associated > Arthropoda: Insects > Digestive system >...
TTATAATTTTAGAAGAAGTTGAGTTATTGCGCCTTAAATTTCAGTCCTGTTGCCGCACCGAATTATTGACTCGATACTTGATTTACAGAAAAGGGCCGTACCTTTTGATACAGCCCCTTTTGCGCACGGTTGCGGTTTTGCTTGCTGCGGGTTACTCCTCCGCTTTTAGGGTAGTAGCGTTGGTAGTGCTTCTGGGTTGTTGTTTAAGGTTTCTAGGAGCTCTGCTGCGCTTAGGTGGTTGGTGTCGTGTTCTGTTATGTACACTAGTTGTTCGCGGGCTGCTTCTAGGTCGCCTAGGGTGATGAGTGCTTCTGCGTAGCGGTGACGTAGTGCGAGTCCTGTTGGCGTGCGCTCGATTTTGTCACGCATGAAGTCTACTGCTTCTTCGATGTAGGCTCTGCCTTCTTCACCGCCGGTAATCTGTCCGAGATTCATGTAGAAAGTTGCCACTGCTAGGTAGGAATCAAACTCCCAGGGTGACATTTCTACTAGATGGACTGCTGCCTGCTTTGATTCCTCTAGGAGCGCGGAAGCATTTGGTGAGCCATTTGACATGTTAACGAAGGTATAGTGTGTCAGCAGCACGAAATAATCTAGGTAGTAACGCTCGTAAAAAGGATTGAGCCTTACGGTGCGTTCTGCGTCCTGCTTGACTAGGCGAAGGGAGTTTAGATCTGCTTGAGAAACCCCACCTGCAACTAGTCCTGCTGGCCTGGCGTAGGCTAGGTCAGCCAGAGCAAATCTGGTCGCAAAGACTACGGGAACGAACAGCAGCAAACTAAGCAGTATTGCAGTCGGTACGGCAAGTTTACTTTTGTCAAAGTTGACTTGCGCCGTTTTTGCAAAAGGCACGAGGAGACAGCCCATGAGTATCCACAGGATAAAGCTGGTACCAGGTAGTGCTAGTCCAAACATGAGTGATACGTTGTAGGCAATGCAGCCACAGATGATACCGATGAAAAGAATCCTGCCGGGTGATGCCTGTTCGTTTCCGCGCTTGAGGCAGCTGCGGATTGCTAGGAAGGCAATCCAAAAAAGGATAGCGTAGAACAAGATAACGCCTACGATGCCAATACCTGTGGCAAGTTGCAAGGGGAAGTTGTGGACGTTGTCGGCAACCGACCTAAAGCCTGCCGCCTGGGCATATTCAGGGGGTGCATAGTGGCGGAAAATCAGCCTGAACGTATCAAGTCCAAAGCCAAAGATGGGTCTGTCTGCAATTGCCTGCAAGGCTGCGTCCCAAATCTGGAAACGGGTAAGGGCACTGCCGTCGCCGAACTCGAATATCGATACGAGGCGCGTCCAAAAGTTCATTACCGCGTCAACGCGGGTAAGCGAGTAACCAATAAAGGCTGCTACTACTGCAGCGATTCCACCAGAGAAGTAAAGGTCTTCGCGCTGGGGCTTTACCTTTTGGACAATCATAAAGAAGGCAAAGATCACGATGGTTACGGCGAAAGCCACCCAAAGTGAGCGCGCAAAAGCCGTAATCGCTACCGCCGAGTTCAAAAGCAGGGCAAACCAGTAAAATCTGCGCCACTTTTGATTTTCTTCAGAGAAGAGCAAGCCTAATATAACGAAGATACTAAAGGATAGGAAACCTGCTAGTAGGTCGGGGTTTCCGTAGGTTGAAAATGACCTAAAGGGCTCGAAAGGTAGCTGTCCCCAAGTTAAGGGATCCCAGTTTGCAATGGTGCCTTCTCCCCCTGCGTGAAAAGGATTAGGGATTGCCTGCATTAAGCCATAGCCTGCAACAACGATACTGGTAAAACTAAGCATTTGTGCCAGCTGGCGTATGCGCGCTCGCGAGGTTGCATACTGCATGGTTAAAAACAGTAACATGGCGTAGAGCATGAAAGACCACGCCCCGTCATAGCGGCGGTACTTGCCTAAAAATGCTGTGGCAGGGCTGATGGACAATACTGTTGTCAGCAATATCCACGCGATGAAGACACCGATGAGGATATAGACGCGGTGGTAGCGTATTTCTCCCCCATTGCGCACGACGTCCCAAATCCAGGCTATCATGACTGCCATAACGCCAACGCGCAGCACAAAGACCTTGACCCCGTCGAAGCCATCAACGAAGTTCAGCCCCATCCAGGAAAGGGGGCCATTTGCCATGATGATGGGCACAATGACAATCAGTGCCAAGATGAGTACCCAGGCAATCTTGCCCGCGCGAGTGTGTTCGCGCAGGTTAAATGCGGCCGCAGCTCTTTTTGTTGCCGCTGCTGCCTTTGCAGATTCTTTTGTCGCGTTCTTTTTCGGTTTCGCCATTAGCGAGCACCCTTCCCAACGAGAACTACTTTGATGGTCTCTACTATAACCTGCGCATCAAGGCCGAGGCTTTGGTGATACAGGTACATGAGGTCGTATTTTAGCTTACGCTCTGGTGTTGTTGCGTAGCCGCCGTTTACCTGGGCAAGACCTGTGACACCTGGCTTTGTTCTGAACCGTTCTGAATAGCCCGGTATTTCCTTGATGTATTCTTCAACGAAGACAGGACGTTCTGGGCGCGGCCCGATAAAAGACATCTCTCCGCGCAGGATGTTAATCATCTGAGGTAGCTCATCAATGCGGTAAGTGCGCAGTCGCTGCCCTACCGCCGTGATACGCGGATCATGTTCGGTGGCAAGTACTGGGCCAGAGCTAGCCTCTGCATTTTTTATCATGGTGCGAAACTTGATAATCTTAAACGGTCGCTGATTTAGTCCCGTACGTTCTTGGCGATACAGGACGGGACCGCCATCAGTAAGCAAAATGGCGATTGCCGAAACCAGCAGAATAGGTAAGGTTACTAACAGCAAAAGCACCGCGCCAATAATGTCAATTAAGCGCTTTAACCAGCGCTGGTAGCGCGGTGGTGTACCCGAAGCAATGCGCATAAGAGGAATGTCACCAATGATGGTCTGCGTGTGCCCAATGAAGGTCTCGTACAGTTCCGGAACAACGTCAATGGTTAGTCGAGTGTGTTCTGCCAGCACTAGCTGTTCGATGAACTCGCGCTTACGATCAGGTGCTGCAATAATGATGCGATTGATGTCGCAGTTTTCGATAATGCTGTTAATCTGACTGAGCCCTACGCGCGAAGACACCTGGTCAACCAGTTTCCATCCCCATTTTTCGCGCCCTGCAATACTGGCTACTAAATCATTGGCAATGTCATCGCTGCCAATAACTAGGGTGCGCTGCTCTGGCCAACTAATACGCCCAAAGCGCAAAAACAACAGGCGCCATCCCAGCATGAAGACAGCACATAAGGCAAAAATGACCGGCAGGGTAAGGCGCGGGAAAGCTACGGTATAGGCACCACCCAAAAAGGCAAATGCCGTGAGCCCTATGGTGCCAAGGATTGCCGCTGGCAGCACCTTTGCCGTAGTTGACCAGGGAGAATCTAGCTGCTCTGGGTCGTAGAGGTCATAGAGCCACCCACAGGCAAGATAGGTCAGCGTCAAAAACGGCAGCAAAAACAGGTAGGCATCGAAATTGCTTTGCGGAATGTAGCCAAAAAAACGCAGCAGCAACGCAGCAAGCACTGCTGCATTGACAGAAACCGCGTCAGCAAGAACAGAAAAGAATCTAAAGCGAAAGCGGGACATCTAGCCCAGCGCCTCCTCGTAGACGGCAGTTACGCCTTGCACCATTTGCGGGATGTTAAACTCTGCAAGGGCGCGCTCCTGTGCCTGCTTGCCTAGGCGCACGCGCAGCTCATCGTCACCCAGCAGCGCATTGAGCTTGCCTGCAAGCGCAGCAGCATTTCGCGGGCTGAAGGTCATGCCCGTGACCCCGTCAAGATTCGCGTAAGGAACACCTGTCTTTAGACGCGAAGACACAACAGGCGTGCCAGCGGCGTGAGCCTCGATTTGCACCAGCCCAAAAGCCTCCGAGTTTTCCGTGCTAGGTAGGGTCAACACGTCAGCAGCGTGATACCAAGCAATCAGTTCGTCGTTGTCTGCATAGTCGATAATGTGGACACGGCCGGCGGTGGCATCGTCTGCACGCAGCGCATCAAGAACGCTGCGGTCAGGACCTTTGCCAATAATGACAAAATGCGCGTCAACCTGCGGAATAGCACGCGCCAGCACCTCGACACCCTTGTAGTAAATCAGCCTGCCGACGAAAAGCACAATCGGCTTGCCATCTGGGGCATATTGTTTGCGGAGCAGAGCTGCGCGATTCGCTGCCTGAGGAGCATTCGCAATACTCTCGACCGGCAGGCCAAAGTTTACCTGACGGCACTTCTCTTTGCGTGGACTGAGCCAGGGCGAGTTCTCGATAAGTTGCGGTGAGGATGCCATGATAAGTTGTGCGCGGTTGAGGAACTTGCTAAGAAAGGGGCGATAGAGTGCCAACGCCTTTTTTTGGCGCACGATGTCAGAGTGGTGGGTTACCACGTAAGGTGTGCGTTTCGAGGCCATCTGCCCCACCCATTCGAACTCCCCCCAAGGATAGGGTGAGTGGAAGTGCAGGATGTCAGCACGACTTGCCTCAAAGGACAGAACCTGCCCTAACTTTCGACAAACGGGCGTGGAGGCACGCTCGAAGATGCGCGGCAAGCGGACTACTTCGACACTGTTAAGCGTTTCTTCGCTGTAGCACTCTTCCGTGTTGCTGACGACAACGCGTACCTGGTTGCCTGCTGCAGCTAGGGCTTCGGCAAGGTCGCGTACGTGGAACTCGATACCGCCGACGTGGGGCGGGTAGTATTTGTTGACCATAACTATGCGCATTAGCGGGTCTCCTGCACGAGGAGTTTGCCTGCTTCGAGTAGTTCGACCAGGCGTGCGGGGCTTTGTGCTTCTGCGTAGATGCGCACCAAAGGTTCAGTGCCAGACCCTCGCAGTAGCAACCATTCGTCATCCGGCAGGAGAAACTTTGCACCGTCAGTGTGGATGTGTTCTCCTACGTGAGCATTGGCGATTGTGGTAGGTGCCAGCGTTGGGAGAACAGCGCGAAATGCTGTCATGTGTGCAGGTTCAATTGCAAGGTCGACGCGCTGATAGTAGAGCTTGCCGACACGTGCTTCAAGCTGGTCGACCAGCTCCTTTAAACTGTGTCCCGTAGTTGCCATCATTTCTGCAAGCAGCAGCGACATCAAAAGGCCATCGCGTTCGCACACGTGACTGGGAATACCGATACCGCCGCTCTCTTCTCCGCCAATCATTACGTCGCCTTTGAGCATTTCTTCGTATATCCATTTAAAGCCGATGGGCGTGGTAACAACTTCTGCGCCTAGTTCGCGGCCTATGCGGTCGACAAGAACCGAGGTGGACAGCGTTTTTACGATTTTGCCTGACTGGCCGCGGTTTTCGACAAGGTGCTGGGCGATGAGGGCGATGATTTTGTGCGGGGATACAAAGGTGCCCTCTTCGTCAAGCGCGCCTACGCGGTCTGCGTCTCCGTCGGTGACAAAGCCTGCCTGCGCCTGCGCGCTGCGGACAAGGTTTGCCGCCGCGTCGGTCCAGGGCGGGATGGGTTCTGGGTGTAGGCCGCCAAAGGTGGGGTCTGCGTCGTCGTGCAAACGGACTACCTCTGCGCCGAGTTGTTCGAAGGTGTCTGCGAGGTAGCCGCGTGCTGCCCCGTAAAGCGGATCAACGACCACTTTTGGCGCTGCCTTCGCGATAAGGTCGTCATTGACGAAGTCGCGCAGGGCTTGCAGGTAAGGCGTGTGCAGGTCCTTGACAGTCACGCTGCCAGCGGACTGGCCTGTATCGCAGGCGGTGCCGGTGCTAGCTGCGAGAATGCTTTCGATTTCATTGGTGAACTCTGCGGGAGAGGCTCCCCCGTCGGCCATGCGCACCTTAAACCCCAGCCAACCTGCTGGATTGTGGCTTGCGGTAAGCTGCACCCCGCCAATAGCATGGGCGTCGCCTCGCACTGTCCAGCAAAGCGTTGGTGTTGGGATATAGCGGTCAGAGAGGACGACATCGAGGCCGCAGGCCGCCATCGTATCTGCCGCGATACGAGCAAAGTCCCCAGCATGTGCACGCGTGTCATAGCCTAGGTAAATGCGCGGACGGGGTGACCCAAGGTCTTGCGGAGTCGCAAGAAAGCTCGTAAGAAAAACGTGCGCTGTTGCACAGGCTACAAGGCGTACGCTTTGCTCATCGAAACCATCGCCGACAACAGCACGCCAACCATCAGTACCAAAACTAATCCGTGCAGGTAACAATAGACAAACTCCCCCGTATAAAATTGCCGAAATTTGCTCAAACCATTGTACCGCATCACCACACAACACCGTGAGTACTCCAGGTGGTCTAGATTGGTGCTGGTTTTTGGAAATGGAAGCGCAGCGTAGCTAGACCTACGTGAGCATTCCATTTCCAAAAACCAGTGCCGAGATAGGCCGCCTGGTGCGCTCACTCGTGGGTTATTGCGTCTCTGATGCTCACCTGTGACGCCCTATACGCCGGCAGTAAGCTTGCCACTATTGAAATTAGCCACACCATTGCTAGCCAGATTGCTACTCCACTCCAGGAGAAAGTGTAGGCTAGGTTCATCTCTAGTGTGATGCGCAGCGCCATCATTAGGGCGTAGGACAGAGGCCAGGACACTATTGCGCCGAAGAGCCAAGAAATTGTGGCTACCACTAGGCCCTGTGTAATGTAAATGCCAAATACTGACAGGTGGCTTGCACCGACTGACCGCATAATGCCTATTTCGCGCGTGGATTCGATGACGGTCAGCGTCATCGACCCCGACAGTCCAATGACCCCTACGATTGCAAGGGCACTTGCCATGATGACCAGGAAGGTCGACAAAATGTTAAGGTGCTCGCTTGATGCCTGCAGCTGGTTTGCTGCAGACTGTGTCGAGACCACTGTGTAGCCCTGGTCGGAGAAGCGCTTATCTAGCTGCACGTTTAGGCGGTCTTGCAAGCCCTGGCGCTCTAGCACGTGGGCAAGCGTTGGCATCGAGTACTGGCCGCCCTCCGCCTGTACGACAACGCGCGTTGCAGCCCCCGGTATGCCCATGAGTTCTGCCAGGTCTTCGCGGTCCATGTAGAGCATCGCGCCTTGCAGCGAACCCGTAACGACACCAGTAACAGGCCTTTCCACCTCTTCGCCGCCTACTTTTATGCGCACGGTTGCTGGGGGCATGAGGTATTCCTCTGTTACAAAGAGTTCGGTATTGATGACTACGCCCTGCTCCCCCGGTTCGGGCGCACGCCCGTATTCGTAAACGAAGTTTAGTACCTGCGTGTCGACCGGGACGCCCAAAGTCCAGAAGGAATCGTTGACGGTGCCGTCGGGACGCATGAGCGATATGCGCGCGTCGAGCCAGGTCTCTGCGTAGATGACAGACTCATTTTGGTAAGCAATGCGCTCGAGGTCTGTGCTGTTTGCGGGCAGGGCGAAGCGCACCTGCGAGTCGTATTTCCACCAGCTACCTATCTGGTCGACGGTCATACCCAAAGACGCGTGGGCAGAAAACACCGACATGACAACGGCAGACGCCAGCACCAGCGTCGTCAATGTCAGCGCCAGCCGGCCTTTTCGGGAGAAAGTCGAGCGCAATGCCAATGCTGTCGGGCGCGGCAAGAAGCGAATGCTGCCTAGGAAGCGGTCAAGCCAGCCGCCGCCAAAGCCGACGGTGTTTGCATAGGACGACAGGACCTCTACGATGGGGCGCCTGACGCCTTTCGAGATAGGGATGAGCGCGGCAAGTACCGGCAGCAAGATACCGACGGCAAACAGCAAGGCGATGACCCAGGGCGGATAGGTCATGTCTGTTACGTGGAAGTTTAGTACTCCTGCGGCGTAGTCAATGAAGGCATAGCCAAACAGAATGCCTGTGGGAATGCCTATGACTAGCGCGAGCAGGCCGTAGCCGACGACCAGCGCAATGTAGAGCGCTGAGATTTGCCGTCGCATGCCCCCGATTGCCTTCATGATGCCTAGTTGGCGTGTCTGCTGGATGAGGATTGCGTTTGTTGTGGTGATTACCAGAAAGCCTGACAGCGCAAGTGCCATAAACGCCATAAACAGCAGCAAGACGCTGACAGCCTCAAACAGGCTGCCGAAAAAGTGCCAGCCGGGTTCTGGGACCTCCATGCGGTCAACGAGGATGTTTGCCGGGTCAAGATGGCGCTCCTGGATGGAGTTTGCGATGCCTGCGACCTGGACGCGATCTAGATCTGGGTCGACGCGCACTAGAATGCGGTTGACTTCTTGGGGTAGGTTCAGGTTTGCTAGCGCGTCCATGGTGACGAAGGCCTCGACCTGCTCGAAAAACATAGTTGGGATGGCGTTGAGGTCATGCGCAAAGCCGACAATTCTAAAAACGCCACGTCCTACTCCCGCTTCAATGAGGATTCGGTCGCCTATTTCAAAGTCATAGACTAGCAGGGCGCTTGCTTCAACAACGATGTCTTGTGGGCCGGGCGGCCAGACCCGGTGTCCTAGCGAGAAAAAGTAGTTGACGTCGGGGCCGCGCTCGAACTCGTCGCGGTCCAGTGCCTGCAGGTTTAGGATTTCGGCGTCTTCGCCCGGTACAGGCAGGGTCGCAAGGGCTTCTTGTTCCGACATGCCGTCAGGCACGCGCACAAAGCCGACGCTGGTCACGCGCCTGCCGCTGACGCCGTCAACGTCGTCGCGCGCAGCAATCTGGTTCAGCACGCCACCCACACGCGACGAATGGTCGTTGAGCGTGTACGAAATCGAAAACATATTGCTGTTTGCAAGTCCGTATTCGAATTCGCGGAGCAGGACTTGGCGGGCACCAAGGGTAGAAGCGATCGCGAAAATCCCTACGGCAATCGACAGTATTACCAGCAACGTGCGTGACTTGTTTGCCGTGAGGTCGCGCAGCACCTTTGTGACGCGCGGCGGGACGTGGCGCTTTGTGAACCTTTGGGTAAAGGTGGCGCGCAGCTGTGAATCTACCTGGTGTTTAGTTAACTTTGACATCGCCTGTGATTTGGCCATCCGTTACCTGAAGGCTACGCGTGACGCGCTGTGCAAGGTCGTTGTCGTGGGTCACCATGACGATGGTCTTGCCCTCATCGACGAGGCGTTCAAACAGGGTGAAGACGGCGTCTGCTGTCTTGCTATCTAGGTTGCCGGTGGGTTCATCTGCGACAATCAGGGGCGGGTCGTTTGCAAGGGCGCGAGCTATCGCTACGCGCTGCTGCTGACCGCCGGACAGCTCTGTCGGCAGTTTGTAGGCATGCTCGCCCATTTCGACTTGCTCAAGGAAGTGCAGGGCGACGTCGGGCCTGTCTGCGCGGGCGTGGATATTGCAAAAATCCATGGGCAGCATGACGTTTTCAATGGCTGTCAGTGTTGGCAGCAGCTGGAAGAATTGGAACACCACGCCAATGGTAGCGCCGCGCCAGATTGCCATGCGGTTTTCATTAAGAGTATGGATGGGCGTGCCGTCAATCCAGATTTCACCTGAAGTCAGGTGGTCGATACCGGTAATCATGTTAATAAGCGTCGTTTTGCCGCTGCCTGATTTGCCAATAAGGCCAACGAACTCCCCTGGGTAAACCTCTAGGTTGACCTCATCAAGTGCAGTAAAGCGGATTCCTCCTGTTTCGTAGACCTTTTGTACGTCGCGGAGGGTAATCAGTGGTTCACGTGGCGCGCTCTTCATTCAGCCAGACCATTTTCAACAATAAGGGTCGAGATGGTGCCATCAGCAATGGCCTCGATAATAAAGTTATTAACAAAGGTTGTCAGGTCGGGACTGCTCAGCCTGGTTGCGATGCCATATTCCTGCGGGTTGAAAGAATCTGGCAAGATGACACGGCTGTCGTTGTCAAAGCCAGCAAGGATTGCCTTGTCAACAGAGAAAGCGTCGACTTCGTTTTGGGACAGGGATGTTACGCAGTCCTGATTGGTGGGGAACTCGCGGAAGTTTACGCTAATGTCATAGCCCTTATCTGCGATTTGCTGCTCGATTGCTTCTTGCGTGGTCGAGCCCGTGGTGACCGCGATAGTGCGCCCATCGAAATCAGCAAGGGTTTCAAGTCCAGAGTCCTGATAGACCAAAAGTCCCACAGAGTCGGTGAAGTAGGGCTGCGAGAAGTTCCAGTAGGCTTTGCGCTCTTCGCGAATGGTGAAGGTGGCAATAACCATGTCAAGTTGGCCTTCATCAAGCAGTTTGCCACGCGTATCTGCCGTAACGGCCGTGAACTCTACTGCTGCAGGGTCGCCAATGATGCGCTGTGCCAGTAGGTGCGCAAGTTCGATTTCGAGTCCCTCATACTGACCTGTTGTAGTGTTGAGTAACCCCAGACCAGGCACGTCACTTTTCACGCCTACGCGCAGGGTGCCGCGATCTTTAATGGCCTGAAGTTCTGGGCTGACGACTTCGCCTGTCTGCTCCGTAGCCTCTGGTGTAGCCTCGGCAGAGTCTGTGCTCGTCGCACAGGCGACCAGCCCAAAAGTAAGTCCCAAGGCAAAAATAAGCACCAGCGCTAAGGCAGGTAGTAGTGGCAGTCTCTTCATCACGTGTCTTCCCTTCACTTTTGTAGAACATGATGGCATATGCCACGCGTATGCATGGCATCTCACCTGCTATTTTACTCCCTTGCAGCAACTAGGCGCAATAGAAAGCCCTGCAGCTTCACATCTATGGGTGCTAGGAATGTTCCCTGCGGACTAAACCAAGGAGAATGAGAAAAGGGGAAGTTCTAACGTAGTAAGGCTACGCGAACTTCCCCTTTTCGATACTTCGGCGCAAAGTCAACGCGCCGAATGCGTTTCTAGCTTACTTTAGAGATACTGCAGCTCCAGCTTCTTCTAGCTCTGCCTTGAGCTCGTCAGCCTTTTCTTTTGCTACACCCTCTGCAACTGGCTTTGGAGTACCCTCTACCAGCTCCTTGGCCTCTTTTAGACCAAGACCAGTGATTCCGCGCACAACCTTGATTACAGCAATCTTGTTGTCGCCGAAGCCTTCAAGGATTACGTCAAACTCGCTTTGCTCTGCTCCGCCTGCGTCATCTCCGCCGCCTGCAGCAGCACCGCCGCCAGCTACTACTGCCATAGGGGCCGCAGCGCTTACGCCAAATACTTCTTCGAGTTCTTTTACAAGCTCTGACAGTTCAAGAGCCGGCATTGCCTTTAAAGCTTCGATAATCTCATCACGTGTTACAGCCATTGTTATAGTTCCTTTCAGTAAATGTTTTCATTCATGCCCGGACCTCTGTGCCCTGGCGATTATTGTGCAGCCGCTGACCTATGCAAAAGTCGCAGCCACAGGTACCTTACGCAGCCTCTTTCTGCCCTGCAAGAGCTGAAAGTGCTGTGACCAGGCCACGATTCGGTCCAGACAACACGGTAACCAAACCACGTGCCGGATTGCCAATCGTACCCATAAGCTTTGCAAGAAGTTCCTCGCGTGAAGGTAGCGTTGCAAGTGCCTTAATCCCTGACTCATCAAGAATTTGGCTCTGCACCAGACCACCTTTCAGTTCCAGTGCTTCATTAGTCTT
>Ga0209755_10007937_pt1 | contig 11443 bp, 9 predicted proteins | sample TergutCo191P1_FD_187301 | JGI IMG/M metagenome (GOLD analysis project Ga0209755, IMG submission 187301) | Cornitermes sp. P1 segment gut microbial communities from Petit-Saut dam, French Guiana - Co191P1 (SPAdes) (version 2) | ecosystem: Host-associated > Arthropoda: Insects > Digestive system >...
TGCCAGCATTTCCGTTTCAAAGTGTGGTTGTGCGATTTTATCGCGAAGGAAACCCGCTACACCGCCCAATATTGTAGCGATTAAGAGAATCCACCAAAATTTTAACGCAAAACAGAAAAAAGATTTAAGCACTTTTCCAAGCCACAAAAACAGATTTTTCAGGCCCCTGCCGATACCAGCAAACGCCTTTCCTGTTACATCAACAAGGTCGATTTCTTTGGGGTCTGTTAGAGGTTGTGGTGTTGGGTGTTCTGTCATAAGTGTTGAGGTGTTTATAATTTTGACATGCAAAGATACGAATTTTTTTTATTATCGACTACCGTTTCACAATTTTCGCCATCCGGTGACCAGTGCGTAAAATATAATTTCCCGTTGGAAATTGTGACATATCAATGATAAATGTATCGTCCTGTAGAGACGGGGCGTACCCCGTCTCTACGAAAACAGGTTGCGAAAATACGCGTCTACCATTCATATCAAACAATTCCACCACATCACCGGATTGCCAATCGTGAACAACGTGCAATATGTTTGTTACAGGATTTGGGAACACCTGTAGAGACGCATAATTATGCGTCTCTACAACATTTGTCGCATTATTTGTAAAACTCAAAGGTATTCTATGCAAAAACGAATTTCCTTGATTTGTTCCACTCAAAATAAGCGTGTCTCTATGTGTTTTTTCCTCAAAACCATCTTTGGGCGTTATGCTAATTGTTGCCAAATAACCGCCATTTCCGGTTGGTGTTTGTGTCAATGTAGAAACAATTTCAAACGCCGAAAGCGTTGCGTTTTGTAAGGTTGCATTTAAATCCATCATCTCGCCATACGCCACAAGCGTGAAGGTTTGTGGAGAGTTTACTGATGTAAAATTGTCGTTGGCTGGTAGGACGTTAACTTGATTGTAAAGCTCGTTAAGAAGTGCGAATCTTTCAACAAAATACATCTTCATTGCATTTATGGCGTTAGGCGTAGAGTTTTCATCAAGGGGGTAACGTGCGTTGTGTCCCCAGTGCAAATTATTCAGTCTTGCACTCTCACGAAGCTTTATCTCCATAGAATCTATGAAGTGGTACATATCATTTCTTATCCATGTGCTATTTGCATTCCAAATTTCTTTCCATCTCACACGGAAAACAGGATCTTGTAAAAAACGTGCCCAAAAAACATGGGATGGATACAAGTGAGAATCAAATGGGAGTCGATAGTACCAACCGCCAAAAGAAATATCAAAGTCCCAAAGCGGTCCCATCCGAATCGGAGAATTTGAATTTTGGCGGTGAAAAAACACGCTGAGAGGAAATTCCCTAATGCTGAAATCTTGTTCGTTGGTAACGGTGCGAACCAACATGTGTTTTATCCACGAATCCATATCAATCAAGTCCCGATAATCATTTTCGGGAAAGCTTTCCGAAGCCACTAAGCGTGTGAGTTTTTCCCAATCGTTACGCACAAAATTATCCACGCCAGGTGGTATCATTCCATTGTTCGGAAATTCTGCGAAGTCTGGCGATTTTATCAAAATCGGAAGGTCGAAGTCAGTTGTTCTAAATCCTGGATCACCGCCAGCAGACGACGTATCAAACCTCCAATCTAACTCTACCAACCAGCCTCCATTTTGCCCATCAACAAATGGCCTTCCTGGTACATTTTCTCGTCCGTCAGGATCTGCTTGCCTGTGCTCCGTAAAAAGATAGCTTCCTTCAAAACTACCGTTCAAATAAAGATCAACGTGATGAAACGTTGGCGTACATTTTAGTCCCAAACGATAACCTAATTCAAACGCAAACGATGTTCGTATCAACGATTCGTCAGCGTGATTGGCCAACAACACCCAGTTTCGTGCTTGCGGAAGTCCAAAGGGCGATTGTTGTTGATTGTTTCGAAAGCGTATCCGAAACGGCTGTTTCGGTTGCATCCACGTCCAATTTCCTCGCCCCCGAATTTGTTGATTCGTTAGTGGGCCAATATTATTTTCTGGATTATTCGGGTCGGATAAAGAAAACGTCATCGTTGTCCAAACCCCCGTTGAACTGTGATGAATGGTTTGACCGTAAGTGTTGATATGTATGACAGGTAGTCCTGTTCCCGATGCGTGTGCAAAGGCTGTTGCTAATGCTAAAAAAGCAAGAAGTAGTGATTTTTTCATTGTTACTGTTTCTTAATTATGCAAATTTGCATAATGCTTTTTTGCATAATTTAGAGTTGAGTGATAAACAGTTTAAAAAATGGATCTGCAATAAAATAATTTTGATTTGTTTTTTCAATAATTCCATCGTTGATCAATTCTTTTGATGCCCGCTGTAATGTGGCTGCAGAAGGCAACCTATGTTTTTGAATATACCCCATAGAAAATATATTCTCGCCTTCAACGGTCAAGGCTTTTAGCAGTTGTTTTCGGCTTTGCGATTGACGATCGAAAAGCTCCATATAATAATCGCCCTTAAGCAAGAGTACGTTTTTTGCACACTCGTCAACTAAGTTTTTATTAACCTTTTTTAGATTATTAACGGCTTTTTGCCAAATCTCAGAAGCCAACAGTTGTATATAGTGTGGAACATCTGCAGCAACTGCTATCAGATGTTTTGCGGTGCTTTCGTCGATTAAAATTTTTGATTCTGCAAATTTGGTTTGTAGAAAATTAATAGTGTCTTGCTGTGGTAAATGCCCGATTGTCATTTGCAAAGCGGAATTGTAAAACGCTCTTTTTTTGTTGCTAAACATCTCTCTAAGCAAATGTGTTTTGCTACCGAAGAAAAGATAATTTGTTTTGTCTTGCTGTTGGGCTTTGCTACGCAAAAGTGCTTCAAAGTTGATGTTTTTCAATTTTTCGACTTCTTGAAATTCGTCAAAAAACACAATCACGCGTTTGTTTTTTCCAGCGAGCCGTTCGGGCATATCCAAGAGTTGTGAAATCACGGTTTCATCAATGGTTGAGCCTGCAAAATCTATGGAAAATTCGGGCGTTCCGTCTGATTTGAATGTTAAAACAGGTCGAATTCGTTTTATTGTGGCCGAAAAAATCTGTGCAAATCTGTTCTGGCTTGACATTTTTGCCGAAAGGGCTTTGGTGTATAACCGAACAAACGATTCTGACGAAAAAACCGGCATAAAATCAAAATAAATACAGATGAACCCACGCCGTTCAAGACGCTCCATCGCCTTGAACACCAACGATGTTTTCCCAAAACGTCGCGGTGCATACAACACCATATTGTTGCCTCCAGAAAGGGTGTCAACAATGCGTTTTGTTTCCTCTTTTCGATCGTAAAAGTTGCTTCCTTTTGCGATTGTGCCGTAAGAAAATGGATTCATAATTTAAGTATTTCTGCTACAAAGATACGCATTATTTTTCAATTATGCAAATTTGCATAACGCTTTTTTGCATAACACAAAATGCGTTTTATTCCGAAACAAAAACCAAATCGTCTTTCGGTGGGTTTACAAATTCAAACTGAATTGTTCTGTCCAAACCTTCAGATAGTGTATGTGGTGGTTTGAAGCCTGATGCTAAAACTTTTTCAGCATCGAATTGCGTTGTTGCACAAAATTTCTTGACACGAACGCTACTGATTGGTAATTTTTTTCCAGATAGTTTTGCCAAAATATCAAAACAATATCCACCAAGCATTCCCAAGAAATATGGCACTTTCACAGACGGGATTTTTCGTCCCAACGAGTTACCTACAACATCGATCAATTCATTCATTGTTAAGTCTGGTTTATCAATGTAGTTGTAAGTTTCACGACCCTTTGCAGACTCTGTCAAGTGCGATAATAATGCGACAATATTACCCACATAAGCCATTGATTTTTTATTTTCGCACGAGCCAACTTTCAAAAAACGTCCCGACGAAATTTGCTTCAATAAATTGTAAACATTTCCTCTGTTTCGTTCGCCAAAAATCACGGACGGACGAACAATTGTCAATATTTTTTCGTCGCTATTTTTACTGTACCATTCGTGTAAAATTTCTTCCGCTTGCCACTTGCTTTTGCCGTAATGATTGAACGGATCGACGGGATGTTCTTCGTTCGGATTGTCTTTGTTTAAGCCATAAACCGCAACCGAACTTGTAAAAACAATTTTCTTTACACCGCAAAAATCCATTGCTTCCAACACATTTCGTGTGCCATTGACATTCACATCGTAATACAGCGAAATTGGCGAAACATCATCACGATGTTCGGCCGCAAGCAAAATCACAACATCTTGGTTTTGCAACACTGCTTTCAATTTTTCTTTATCCCGAACATCCACAATCGTTGTTAGTTCAGGATAAACAGGGCTTTGTTGTTTGTCGATGTTTGTCAGTTGATAGGCATTATTTTGTTTCAATAACTCTATCAATCTCGTTCCGACAAACCCGGAAGCTCCGATAAGGGATATTTTCATAACTGATAAATTTTAAGATAGCCTTCAACCATTTTTTCAATGGTCAATTCTTTTTCAAAAATTTGCTTTGAATTTTGAGCCATTTTTTCGTAAAGGTTTTTATTTTCCAAAATCTCTACGATTTTTTCAGCAAATAATTCGGGATTATTTTCCAAGCAATACCCATTTTCACCATTGCGTACAATCTCTGAAATTCCACCAACATCAGATGCGACAACAGGTTTTCCAACACTCATTGCTTCAATGATTGTCATCGGAAGCCCTTCGTAGTTTGATGGAAGCAGACACAAGTCCGCAAGCATATTATATTGAGCAGCATTAGGTATTTCTCCCAAGCAAAACACATTTTCAGGTGGGTTAGGGGGAAATATTTTGTTGCCAATCCAAACAAAATTATAGTTCGGCAATAATTTTGCTACACTCTCAAAAAGCGAGTATTTTTTTTGAGGATCTATTCTTGCGATGGTCAATATTGTTTTTTTTTCGTGAGCAACTGGAAGTGCTTGCAATGCGCTATTCACGGAAATAGGCGAAATACCATTATAAACCGTAAAGATATTTTTTTTGATGTTTTCCAAAATCAAATTGCTATAGTCATAGTTGCTAACTGCGACAATAGCTTTTGCTCTACCTTTCAAAAATTTTTCAATGGGCAAAAACTTCCGATAAGCGACACGTATAGAGTCAAACCCGTGAACCGTGTAGACAATTTTCTTCTTTGCAAAAGCCAATCGTCCCAAAACCCCTATTTTTGAGGAGTGTAGATGCACAATATCTGGTCGATATTTCAATCTCAACCAAAAAAGTTTTAACCAAACAAAAAAATCAAGAGGCGAAATGCTTCGCTTCAGCGATTTTATTTTTATCTGTTTTACTCGATCGTCCAGCTGTTCCCACATTGCTCCATCACCACCAGCGATAACAAAAACTTCGTGTTCGTTTGCTAAATTATTTGCAAGATTGAGTACAACAGACTGTGCACCTCCCAGTTCAGAAAGTGTTATGACTTGGAATATTTTCATAGCTTTATAACATTTTGGATAATTTTAATCACTAAGTTTTCCCATTTTTCCCTTTAATCCGTCGCGGTAGCCTTTCAAGCTATATTTAAGATACATTTTCCTATCTGACGACAACACCATAAAAATACAAAAACGCAAAACGTTAAATGTAAACTCACGCAGTTTGTACCCCCAAGAAATATACGGACACCGCATCATATAAATGCTGTTTCTGTACAAATAATATCGCCTTATTGGGCTATGCACAGATATGGTTCGACCAAAAACAGATGTCCGCTTATCGCCAACCGTGTGGCTCATTTTTGCACTGGGTGTTGCATACAGTTTGTATCCTTTATTTCTCGCTCGAAAACTCCATTCCACATCAATATAATCAATGAATAGTTCTTCATTCATTAAGCCAACATCGTTTAGCACATCAACACGTATCAAGCAACCCGATGCAATTAGAAATGATGCCTCAACCGGCTTACTATCTGGAATTATACGCTTAATAAACGGGCCGATGTATCTTGTAATCGGATAAATTTCTCCTGTTTTTTCGTTGTAATAAATTGGACCTATTGCCCCTACTTTGCTGTTGTTTTCCAACAGCCTGTTCTCCTCCTCCAATAACTTAGCAATGAAATCGTTTTCCAAAACAGAATCGTGATCCAAAATCAGCACGTGCGTACAGTTATTTTTTTTCGCCTGATTGATGCCTTGATTTTGAGCATCGCCAAGTCCATTGTTCGTTTCGTTTTCAATCAGCATCACATTTTCTTTCTGTGAAAACGCGTGTTTTATTTGCTCTATATTATCTGAGCCGTTATCCACATATACAATTCCTTCAACTTGATTTGCAAGCGAATCGTATTGTCTTTGCAACAAAGCAATGTCTGGATTAAATGTGACTACAATGGCGTATATTCGTGTTTTCATAAGTTTATGTTTATAAGTTCATTGTAAATACCAAACGTTTGCTCTGCCGTAACTTCCCAAGTAAATTTATCTATATCAAATTTGCCCACCGTTCTTTCGTTTAACGCTCTTAAAACTGTTTCTTTTATGTTTTTTTTTTTCAGCGGATTAGCAACATACGGTTGATGTTCAAAATACGTTTTAATCGGTATAAATCTACTGTCTGAAATGACTATTGGACAATTGTTGACTAACGCTTCGATATTCACTAAACCTGGCGACTCCCGCAAAGATAGTAACACATGCAATTTTGCATATTGATAAAAATATTTGATTTCGTCATGAGGTACCGCATCAATAAAGTAAACATTTCCTCTTGCTGTTGCCATTTTTTTTACTTTTTGAGAATACTCTCGATCGACCTCTCTGCCCACAAACACAATAGGTATCTCTGGATTATCACATAGCGCACCTATTAAATTTAGTTGATTTTTTGCATATTCTATTCTGCCTACCTGCAAAATATAGTCGTTCGGAATGCCGTACTTGGCACAAAATGCATCTCGAGAACACCCTTCTTTTTCAGAACCCGCTATTTCTTTTGTGGTGGCGTTAACAACCACTCTGATTTTTTTTATGGCCTCCTCTTTTTTTCGTATCCACTCAAGAAATAGCCTGCCTTCCTCTATTGAGTTTGGAGCAATCATATCCGAGTTATCAAACATCCATCGAGCATTTTTTCTGAAAAATGACGAAACACCTGTTGGTCTTGGTGAAAAAACACCAACTGTTTTTATTAGCTTTCGCTGAAACTTCATTCTATGTTCAGACATAAATTTCGGATAACCACCAATATCGCTGAGTATCTTTGTTGAAACATAAGAGTAGTCCCAATAAATTGGAGAGGAAACAACTTTTATGCCCAGACTCTTCGCTTTGAAAATAAACTGTTTGGATATTTTATACGTAACAAAATTGAAAACATGTACAATGTCATAAATTTGAGTAATCTCTTTTGGATCGGTTACTATATCTATGCTTACAGGATATGCCTTTTCTAGGTATTCTTTTGTTTTCAACATTTGAACGGCATCTCCGCCTAACGGATTGTCATAGTTTGGTCTATTGCAAAATGCTATTTTCATTTTAGTTTTGTTAAGATTTTCTAATTTCTTTTGTTTTTGAATATTTGGATCCTCATTCTCTTGTATATGGCGACAACCTTATGTTGTGTTGCCTTCGTGTTTCTATATCTTTGCTTCTGTCAAAAAAAAGATAGTTTGTATAGGGTACATATCTGTGATCGTGAGTTACAAGGTTTAGCGTTTGCACGAAACCAAATAAAACAAAAAATGCATAAATAAAATACCACTTCCAGTCTCGCTTTAACGATCTCAGCAAAAAAAGAGTACCAATAATAAATGCTGGAATCAAATATAGATAAAAACGTTGAAGTATTTTCATTGACATTCCCCACGGAAATAGCACAAAGAAAAGAAATACCATGTTAAAAATAAATTCATTTCCACCAAAATGCTGTTGTATTTTCTTTCTCCAAGTAATTAGCATACCAAACGATAAAAGGCGAACAATTAAACCAAAACCAAGCTCTCCCCGAAAGCTATAATCAAGAAAATAAGGCAAGAGGCGCTCCTCTATTGCAGGGATAGCATTTGACAAAGGCACAAAAACATTTTCTATAATAAAGTCCATTCTAAATGCCAGAATGAAGGACGTTACCACAACAATTACCCACGTTCTTGAACTTATTTTAGCATTAAAAAGAATATAAACCAGAAGCATTATTATCGCTGAAGTATGAAAAGACATCGCTAGCAATACCAACAAAAAGAATTGAATGTTCTTTTTGTGAATCAGTTTTTCGACAGCAATTAACGAAATTCCAAAAGCAATAAGGTTTCTAAACGGACAATCTATGAACAAATAAAATCCTGCTGTTGGCAGAAAAAAGACAAGAAAAAGAAAAATATTTACTTCAAATAACCGAACAAAACGAACCAGTAGTAAAAAAACAATTACTTTTACTCCTATATGAAACGTCCAAAAACTTACGCCTAATCTATAAAAAAGTGTCTGAAAAAGATAATATCCAATTTCTCTTGATTCTCTTAAATGATTAGCCAAATCACGGTCATAATAAAATATCTCATAACTAAACCAGTCTGTACCTGTTGTATATCCAAAGCAAAGAAAAACCGTAATTATTGCCAATGCAACATTTTCTGTTTGTCTGGAAAGTTTTAGGCAAGACAGCAACAAGCAAAAAATTAATAAGAGAAAGTAGATGATCATCGATCCAAAAACTCTGTTATTCGTTCACACGCTTCGCCATCTCCGTAAGGATTGTGTGCTTTACTCATTTTTTGATATAAGTTTTGATTGCTCAAAAGTTCGTTGATATTTGAAACGATTTTTTCTTTGTCTGTTCCGACCATTTTTACAGTTCCTGCATCAACGGCTTCGGGACGTTCTGTTGTTTCGCGCATAACCAAAACAGGCTTTCCCAAGCTCGGTGCTTCCTCTTGCACACCACCACTATCAGTCAAAATCAAATAACTTTGCGACATCAACCAAACAAATGCTGGATACGCCAAAGGTGCAATCAACTGTACGTTTGGCACATCTTTCAGCAAGTCGTAAACCGGTTTTTGCACGTTTGGATTGAGATGCACCGGATAAATGATTTGCGTGTCTTTGTTTTGTTCGGCAACCTGCTTGATAGCTTCGCAAATATTCAAAAAACCGTCGCCAAAATTTTCACGACGATGACCCGTAACCAGAATTATTTTTTTGGTTTCATCAACCAGTTGTTTGAGTTGACGAATTTCGTCATCCTCGTAAGTTTTCAATTTTTCTTGTGCCCACAAAAGTGCGTCAATCACGGTGTTTCCTGTAATTACGATGCTTTCCTCTGCAATATTTTCGCTCAATAAATTTTGCTTGGATTTTTGTGTTGGTGCAAAATTGTAGTCCGCAATACGAGACGTTAACTGTCGATTTATTTCCTCCGGAAACGGTGCGTATTTGTTATAGGTTCGCAAACCTGCTTCCACGTGACCAACTTTTGCATTTGCATAAAACGCCGCAAGTCCAGCAGCCGTTGAAGTTGTTGTGTCGCCGTGCACCAATACAACATCGGGCTGAAATTCTTCCAAAACAGGCTTCAATCCTACAATCACATCGGCTGTGAGTTGATACAAGTTTTGTCCTGGACGCATTAAATTTAAGTCGTAGTCTGGCACAATTTCAAAAAACGCCAACACTTGGTCCAACATTTCTCGGTGTTGAGCCGTAACACAAATTTTTGTTTCAAAAACGTTGTTGTGCTTTTGAAATTCTTTGGCGAGAGGTGCCATTTTTATGGCTTCGGGGCGTGTCCCAAAAACCAAGAGTATCTTTTTTTGTGAATTCATTTTATCCATCAGTTTTCAATTTTAATAACTTTGAACCACACGTAAGTGTAAGAAAAAACAGCGTGCAATATGTAAGCACAAAGAACGGCAAGTGCCAAGCCCATCGCTCCGTGACCTAAATATCCGACAAAAAGTAGCGTGAATAATAAGAGCCAAATCGCCCACACAAAATTGAGTGTAAAGCCCCACCACATTTTTCCTTTGCTTGCAATAACTTGCCCTAAAACCGCCGCAACTGCATTTGGAATTGTCGAAATAACCAATATTCTGAACGTTGTTACATCTGTAAACCCTACGCCATAACTTCTAAGAATAAAAACAGCGAGTAAGCAAAAAACCAACGATGCCAAAACGCTTATCGTAGCGTTAATCCAAATGTTGACATTCACTATTTTTTTGTATTGTTCTGCTGTTCCTTCTGCCAAAGTATTGGAGAGTATCGCAATAACCATTCCTGCGATGGCCGCTGGAATAAACAAAATAATCAAACTCCACTGTTCGGCAACATCATAGTTTGCGATAGCCTCGAATCCAACATGTTGCACAACAAACGTTTTACACCACCAAAGCACAGGAATTACAAGAATAGCAGACAAGGCCGCAGGTAGTGAAAACTTCCACAAAACAGAAGCTGTGTCTTTGCTAATTTTGATGCTTTTCAACGCCTTTTTGGGGATACTTTTTTGAATGGAACGATAATGTAATCCGCACAGCAAAATAGCTCCCAAAACCAATCCACCTATAGCTCCGTTAATACCAAGATAATAAGCCCCTACAATAATCAACAGCGCTTGCAAAACACCTTGCAAAGATATGTTTACAGCAATGGTTTTGAATCTCTCAAGTCCTGTGAGAACGCCACCAAGTGCACTATTCAAAGCAATAAAGAGCAAAGCTACTGCACCTAAACGTATTTCTGGCATGAGATGTATGGCGTGTAGTGATCTTTCAGCAATGAGCGGAGCAAAAAGAAAGAGTAGCGCTGAAATGAAAAATCCAAATCCAATCGAAAAATAGTATGAAATAAGATATATTTCGTGTGCTTTTGTTTGATTTGTGTTTCTGTACAAAGCAATATATCGTGACGCTGTGAGTCCAATGCCCGCGCCTGCAAACGCAGAAAACATAATGATTGTAGAGCGGACCATACTTAATTCACCGTACGCTTCAACGCCAACAATACGAGCAACTCCAATGAATGCAAGCAACAAAAACCCACTCCCCACAACTCTACCGCCAACAGACCAAAAAGCACCCGAAACCAATCGCGATGCAATGTCTGATGATTTTATTCGACCAAGTATTTGTTTTAGCATATTATTCTTTTACATCCCAACGCCCAAACCGTTTTCCGCCAGAGCGTTGGAGGAGGTTTTTTTGTTGTAGGTTGGTTGTTATGGTTTTTGCGGTTCGTTCTGATTTTTTTAGATGTGTGGCTATTTCTTTTTGAGTTGCTTGTGGGTTGGTTTTCAGAAACTCCAAAACCAAATGTTCGTCCAAAGTGCAATCCAAAGTGCAAAAATTGCACTTTGGGAAGTGCTTTTCAATTAGATCCAACCAATAATTCTCTGTTTTTCTTTTATTTTGCTATTACGAAGTTTTTCGTAGTCGTGAATGTTTTATGTTGTCAATGTTTTCCGAAAATACTCTATCGTCTCCTTCAACCCCTCATCCAAAGCAACTTTCGGCTC
>Ga0209755_10007938_pt1 | contig 11443 bp, 8 predicted proteins | sample TergutCo191P1_FD_187301 | JGI IMG/M metagenome (GOLD analysis project Ga0209755, IMG submission 187301) | Cornitermes sp. P1 segment gut microbial communities from Petit-Saut dam, French Guiana - Co191P1 (SPAdes) (version 2) | ecosystem: Host-associated > Arthropoda: Insects > Digestive system >...
GAAGTAACATGTGCATTTATGTCATAGTGATTTTTACGATGTGTGAAAGTACCGAACAACGCATTTGCATCAAGTTTTGTTTTAAAATCGGAAAAACCGCAACAGAAACATATCAATTATTGCAGCAAGCATATGGTGAAGATGCAATGGGTCGTACACAAGTGTTTGACTGGCTCCATCGATTAAAGAGGGTAGAACCTCCAATGAAAGCGACCCCTGCTCACGACGACCATCAACATCAAGAAACGAGGAAATGATTGCTAAAGTTAGAACAATTGTTCACAATAACAGGAGACTGACAGTATGAGAGATAGCGGATGACTGTGGGATCTCCGTGGGCTCATGTGATGCAATTTTAACTGACGATCTGCACATGAAACATGTGTGCCCGAAGTTTGTGCCACGTCTGCTAACAGATGACCAATATGCGCAACAACAGACAATTACCCGTGATTTGCTTGAGCATTCATGTGAAGACGTGCAGTTTCTTAAGAACACTGTTACAGGTGACAAGTCCTGGGTCTACATGTACAACCCGGAGACAAAACAGCAATCATCACAGTGGAAGGGTCCCACGTCTCCGTGACCAAAGAAGGGGCACCAGATGCAAAGCAAAACAAAGGTCATATTACTGGCGTTTTTTGATTCTGAGGGTATTGTACACCATGAGTATGCTCCCAACGGGCAAACAATTCTATGTGGAGGTCTTGCGGTGTTTGTGTGAATCTGGACCCTGCACCACGACAATGCGCCCGCACACACTTCACATCTTGTGCAGCAGTTTTTGGCCAAACATGGCACCGCTCAGTTGCAGCAACTGCCATACTCACCAGATCTCACACCGTGTGACTTTTTCCTTTTCCCAAGGCTTAAGAAAGTTCTGAAAGGACACTGATTTGAGGCAACGGAGGACATCAAATGAAATTCGACGAAGACACTATTAGACATCCCGAAAGAAGAGTTTGTAAAATGTTTCCAACAGTGGCAGAAACGCTGGGCGAAGTGTGTAGCGGCGGAAGGGAACTATGTTAAAGACAATTAGGGTTAAAACCCCCTAAGTCTGGTCAAATCTTAATGGAGAGAACTTTTTGTACCAGAATAACTCAGCGTAACAGAGACAGGGAAGTTCCTTTACAGATGGTGCATTTAGTGTTAAAGTTTTGTACACTGAAACCTGGTTTTTCATTCCTGAAGGGACTATTTAGACTATTTAGCAAGGAAAATGAGGTACTAAGAAAATTAAAATGTATATAACTATTAAAATTAAACATCCTAAATTAATAGTGGGGGGGAAACAACAACACAACCCCACACACACACAAAACCATATTTTCTATTGGTATATTATAAGACATCAACCCTGCATTAAAATGTTACACACAATACAAAAAAAAATTTTAACATGGCTAATTTGCGATTGGTCAACTTCACTACCGCTGTATAAACTACACTAGGCAACTGCAGCACATAAACAGATGTCTGTCATGTGCCAAGTTCCAGATGTGCCCAGGCAGGTGCTTCCAGGTGCACAGATCTACTCTGCTGTTGTAACTGTGAAGCCATAGAAATGTATCTGTACAGAAGGACAATAGAGGAAACTGAAAATTATACATGAAAAGAATTTATATTTCTGATTTCCAACTACAGCACTTAAAATGACAGCATCAGGCCAATTTATGCCCTTTTAAATGTATAATCAATGAACTGGGCAGTAGTAAAAACATACCTTCTATGAATATTGAATGACTGTCTTACAGAAGTTTTGGTGGGACTGATAAAAATATGTATAGAATCAAGGAAAATGAAGATTCAAGACACACTGTGCCCAAGTTTATGTGAATCAGTTTATTATATGTTCCATATTTTACATGAATTTGAGATAACATTAAATTTATTTTCATTTCAGATCAGTATGGCAAGAATGAACAACAAAATTTCAGGTAAAGCAACTTACCTGCATCTTGATTGTATGCTGCTACAATAGAACGTTTCCAGTCATTTGCATTCTGTATTTTGAGAAGATCTGCAGGTACTAATTCTCGTAACATTTGCCTGGACAAAGCAATGAAATGAATGTAAATATTAATATCGTATATATTTTATTAGTACTATACACCTACGCATGGGCCGGGTAGTTCAGTCGGTATAGCGACTGACTACAGGCCAGATGGTCCAAGATCGAATCCCAGTGGGGACAAGATTTTCCGCCCATCCAGACCGGCCCTGGGACCCACCCAGCCTCCTGTAAAATGGGTATCATATCTTTCCCAGGGGTAAAATGGGGCCAGGGCATGCTGCTGACCACTCACCCCCTTCTAGTGCCGTGGTCATGGAAGAGTAGAGCTATACCTCTACCCACCCTCTGGGCCACACCGGGCCTGTAACAGAATTACTTTTTTCACTTACACCTACGCACAATAAAAAACCAGTTTTAATCAACTTACTTACTTAATTACTTCCTTCACTAGTGTAGTTGCTATGCAGTACTGCAATATTATATAATAACAAATAATGTGCCACAAAATACTGAATAATGTAAAGAAATTCTGTCTTGAGTGTAATTTGTAGATTTAATGATGTACAATGTTAACAGTGAATGTGGGGAAAAATTTTATGTTCTCATGGCTGTAAATAAGAAGACCTTCAGGGATATGATGCTGACATAATTCAGTACATGGTTACTGAAGTTTTTGAGGAGCCTTTGACTCCATCTTACTCCCCACCAAGGTGGGAGCAGCAGCCATAATTTTAAAATGTTCGCAGATATTCAGTTTAGAAACATTTATCTTTCAAACTTTAATCCGAAAATCTGAAGACAGAAGACCACTCAAAACCCCCGGCATATTTTACAGGACAATATAAAAATGGATATTGAATAGGATATAAATAACCAGAATGAATAAAACTGCCTCATAATACATCCAGGAGTGGATTGCTGTGAACATGATTGAGATCTCTTGGTTTCTTTAATAGATGGAGAACTTCCTGACTAGCTATACAATCATCAGATTTCTAATGACTCTGCTCTGCTGATATTCTTAATGTAACTGTGACTGAGTTCTGATGGTAGGAAATTCAGCCATCGTTAGAAACGACAAACAAACCTAGCAAGAAGTAAATGTCAAATGTTAGGAGTACACTTCTGGTGGAAAATCATGTACCTGTGAAAAGTACATACCTAACCCTTTAAAGACAAAGTGCAGACTGTTTTATCTAAAGACCCACTTCATACCGCGCAGTAAACACTTTTCATCTCAGTTATAAAAACCAATCAGTTTATGCTGTAAGTGGTACAAGTTGTTGGTTTTTTCAGATAAATACAAAACACATTAATACAGTGTGGGCAGAACATACAGTTGTTGGATGTTAAACTGGTGGTGCATCGTGTAACCAGTAGGCTTTAAAAGGTTAAATAATTATTATACAGAGGTTTCTGTTATGTGAGGACACACAAACACACACACAGTCCCTTAGTTCTGTGGCCTCAAATGGGCCTACCACAAACCCTGATCCACAGCAATGATGGAATAATGAATGACAGAGGAAAATACACGAGTTCAAAGAAAAACTTGCTCCAGTACCAACCGCTTTGTCCACTAAAAATTCCATGTGTACCAACAAGGACTGAATTCCAGCCTCCAGAGTAACAAGCTGGTGCCTTGCCATTTGAGCTATGGCATGATCTTAATATAAGACGGCCAGTAGTGCTGCAATGATAATGTGACTGAACCATGAAATGGTTGGTGAATGATCGAACAGATTCAGAGTAAGGATTTAAATGTATGGTTCTTTCAAGGCCTGTGACAGAGGTTGATTCATTATACAAATATTGTGTTGGACACTGTCTGAGTTATGCCTGACATATGCTGGGAGTTGGCTCTACACCTGGCTTAAGGAAAACAGAAGTCCTTGTACTGACAGATTTTTTAAAATTCTCTATTTAATTTTAAGATAGCGGCAAGTGCTGGAAGTGAACCTAGGATCCCTTCAAAATATGACATTAGTACACTAACCTCATGTTAAGTATAATGGCAAAAAATCACTTGAGCCAACTCCTGGACAGTGCCCATCATAATACCAGTATAACGAGTTTACTGGTCCTCTAATAAACCCCTGACCTCTCAGCACCTGACCACTTCTCATAGGATGACCTGAAAAGCCACACATACATTTAACTAAACCACAAACCACTGAAGAGTTAGATATATGCATCTACAACAATGCTTGAACAGATGAAAACTGTTATGCAATGTCATAAAAATTTCCATGCATGTGCTCAAGATTAATTAACTTCTGCAAGGAGGCACCTTCTACACTCCATACACTACATTGTAATTTACTGAAATTTTACACTAACATGATACTGGTTGCTCAGATAATGTAATCAAATTGTGAGAAAAGCAGACAGCAAACAACTTACGGAATTGCTTGCAGTTCCTGTTTACTTTCTCCAAATCTAACTCGATAAACCAGTGCAGCTAAACGGGAAGCTTCATCTTTGCTACATTTGTGATACCCTGAAATATAAGCAGATTATCCATAATACACCATCTTACTATACTAAACAAACAGAATCAGCTACATACACAACCAGAAGTCACTACTGTATTACCTTACTCACTGTTACCTTCCAAGTATCACATTTTGCAAAAACTGACAAACCTTCCAGTCATATATATTTTTTTTTAATTCTTTAAGACCTACACTTTGGATTGCACTTTTATAATATACTCATTAGTAACTAACAAAGTAACTAACTATATGGAGAAGAGATTTTCTTGAAAAGCAGATAGCTGATCAACTAGCCAAGACATTCCTAATTTTTTATGAAAGCCAAAGTTCATTACTATCTCCACAAGAGCTCAGCAATTTACCCTATCCTGAGCCCGATGAATCCAACCAATGTCTAGCTAGCTATTTCTTTAAGATCCATTTTAACACAATCATTCCATCTACGCCTAGATCTCCAGGTACTCTCATCTATTTTCTTCACGCTTGCTGATGATTTTCTGTATATTTCTAATATCTCCCATACATACAAGAACCTGGGATAGCATAGCCAGTACAGAGATTAGGCTAAGGGCTGGACGGTCTAGGGCTTGAATTCTGGAAGGGGCAAGAGATGTTTTTCTTCTCCAATACATCCAGATCAGCTCTGAGGCCACGCTGTCTCCTGTTCATTGGATACTTGGGTTCCTTTCCGGGGATAATGTGGCTAGGCATGTAGTTAACCATGCACCTCTATCTAGTGTCAATGTAAGGAAATTAGTGCAGTAGTACTGTACCTCCAGTCACCCTGTATGCCTCTGTGGCCTGGACAAGGAAAACTTCACCATTGTACCTGTATCCATGTGTTTATCACAGTGATTTTTATGAAAAGTACAACTGTGGAGCTCCTTATTGTGCAATTTTCCCCACCCACCTGTCACTTCCTCACACACATGTCCAAATGTTCTGCTGAGTAACACGTTCTCTAACATCCGTGACATACAATCATCAATTCTATTATTTCCAGTTGGAAAAATGAAATAGTGTTCCAACTTGTCTCTCATACTTCTGTTTTATTTATGTATGGTTCATGCACCAACACTTTCAATAGCTCAGATTATATAGCACTGAACAATGATATAATAAACAAGCAATGAATAGGAGAGGGTATTGAAGGACACAACAGGGGCCTAATTTAAGCTAGGTCTGCTACTCCAGCAATTCCTAGAAGGGCTGAGAAGCACTATGAGAAACTCACACAAGCCAGCCTTCAGGCTGAGGTTTGAACACAGGCCCTCATACACAACACATGCTACCTACATGAATAGAGTGGTTGGCATTTTGAGTCTACACCAAAATTTAAATGTTCAAAACATTGAGAGTGTTTGGGGCTGGATGAAGTAGAAAATTGGACAAAATGATAGTGAGATCATTTGGGGTTGATGTTCACTCAAGATATCATTATCATAATAACACCTTTCATTACAAACAAAAAATTACTACATTTAAACTTTATCTTACTTGCTCTGTAATGCTGGTACCTCCATGTATGTAGTTCAGTCACATTAAATTTAAAGGATTTTAAAACTGGAGGTTCATAGCTTTATTCATAGCACGACTTTGCAATATATAAATATTCTTGACAGAAGTAAATTTTGAAAAACTGAATACCTCTGAGAAGTTTTGGTAGCTCCTGATGAAAGTGAAAGATAAGGTCAGAGTTTCTGTCCTTTCCTGGAACTGTATTCGTCCACAGCTTCTTCATGAAGAACACCTGATATGTGAACTGTGGTGAAGTACCTGTAAACAGATAAGCCTGGTACATTATTTAATGAATATTTAATAACACTATATCAGCTGTATATATTGTATAGCTTAGAATGAAGTATATGGACAATAATAAACAGTGAAACAGAAAGTGGGGGGAAAGTGAATGTAATGTGCAAAGTACTACTCACACACTTCATTTTCATTTCTAAATAACAAGAATGTCAGGGCAGGAAAACTAATCATACAGAACATAGCATAAAAAACATGAGTAAGAGAAGCATGTTTTGACTCTTGTACATGCAACATTATGTAGTAACTGTTCAATTAAGGTAACATAATATTCATTCCTTTAAAAGGGGGATGGAAAGACAACAGAAAGAAAAAATTTCATACAGTACTGATGCAATAATTATTACATTATGAGTTAAGCATTTAGCATTAGTAGAAGTCTTATATGCCAATGCATTGTGGTCTGAATGGCTCCACAGTGTTTTATAACCATTAAGTATTTTGTAACTTTCTAAGGCAACAGAAGAAAGTAATAAATTAATATACTCATCACATATTTAGTTATACCACACTTTTTTTTTTTTTCTTGAGGGATTAAGCAGCTACTTGTCTCTAAATCCTCTTTCAAGAATCTCATACTCCTTCTTCTTAATCCTCATCCTACACGTTTGTAAACTCATGTTATCTTTTGCTACATTTCTCCAGCTTTCACTCATTATATCTGCACAGTCTTACCATGCAGTAATCACTTCAACTATGTTACCAGCCTTTTTTTTTTAACATTTTGTTGACCGTGCATCCCTGCATAATCTTGTAAATAAAGCCAACTTGGTGCACAATTTTTCTTAGTATGTTTATTTCTTTTCTCTACGTGTTTCGAGTGATTAAGTGCCCATCATCAGGAGAAACAACTGTATTTATGTGACACTTTGTACTTGTTATTGTGTATGGATGACTGTCTGGTATGCAGGGTGGAATTCCACCCTCCATACCAGAGAAAAGAAATAAACATACTAAGAAAAACTGTGCGCCAAGTTGGCTTTATTGACAAGGTTACCAGCCATCTCGAATATTTCAGTATTTCTTGTTTCATCTGACTGTGCTTATCTAGCCAAGGCTCACAATTTCTTTTTCTGATACTTTGATCCTGCTTTTGTCTTTTAAACACCAAACTCATATTTCACACATTATATTTTCCCCGTGTTGTACACATACATATTGTATGTAAGACAAAAAATATTTGCATATGCATGGATGTCTAAATTGTGTTGCATTTTTAGTGTAAAATAAAGAGGCTTTATTGTAAAAGAACACACTGGTACTTTGATTCATCACCTTCTGCCTTCAACCCAAAATTCTATATTATTTCAAAAAATGCCAAATTACTCACCATCCCTTGAGGGACGTGCCTTTTTTATCCAGTCTGTCAAGTGTCGAACAAAATCAAAAAAGAAGTCTCCTTCTGGCACTGAGATCACTTTGTCTGCAATCTTGACAAACAAGCTGAAACCTTCACTAGACCTCAGGTTCAGGCGCTGAGATATGTTTTGACAGAAGTCCTTTGCCCTTGTTGAGGAATCAACCTCAAATGCCTGTAAAATATCCAAACACTGATAAAACGAGAATTGCAAGTCAATTATAAAAGGTTCTAGAGATGGTTTATTACACTACACTGCATTACTTGGTTTCTGAACTGTTCCACCACCATCAGTTGTAATCAAAAACAAACACAACAATTCCAAAACTGAAGCTCTTCCTGTGCACAGGTGAAAGGGCAGGGTGGAAGCAGTTTACTTGGCTGTACCTTACATAAAGAGTTTTTTGTTTGCAAGATGGCGGTTGGCCAAATTCTTAGTCAGCAGACCACCAGTCTGCAAACAATAAAGTCTTACCCAAGCATCTAACACACAACATTACTTTTGTGCCAAACGTTATGTGAATGTAATGCACAATGTCATGCTCAAAATGATAAATGTCACAGAAATATATCTGCTGTTATGCAGTCCGCATTTAAATATTGGCCTTCTACACATCACTAGTGGCATTTTATTCTAGCATTGAAAGGTTAACGTAAGCAGACAGCCTTACAGGAAATCTGCAGCCCTTTTAAGACCAAACATTAAAAGTTGGCATACTGTTTTCTTGTACTGGTACGTTATGCTATTACTGCTAAATAAAAACCTTGCTTCATGATCAAATAAAAGAATAAATAAAGTTGGAAATCTTCTAAGTTTAATGAGTCTTACAAAATACAACATTCAAGCACTATAAGTAAGACAGTCATTTTAAATCAAAACTGAATGATACGCAACACTCGACCATACCACGTGCTTTAAATGAATGAACAATAATATAAAATAATATAAAATTAAACACCCTTAAGTTTTACAGATCAAACATCATTTTGTACAGATATGTCAAGCTCAAAATTAAAAAGTAGACAAATGTAAAATTTTACCATACCACAGAATTTACAATTATGATTCCTCACCTGTCCATCAACATGCGTATTTCATATAAAAATCAGTTCTTTTGAAGGGAATATATATGCCATTCTTAGTACCCTGTGACATTTAACAAGGCAAGAGCATGCAGTAAAAAAAGTGACTTCATAAACACTATTAAGTGTCATTTGGAGAAAAAAACAATTCAAATAAACAAATATTATGTTTGACATTTTTCTAATTACATGGGTTTCAGCTGTGAGAAAGGGTATTTAATTTATCAGAGAATGAAATGTATACCTATTTACAAACAAGCCATGTCTTCCTTTAGACAAGGGAATGTCAAGAAGCATTTGCTTAGCATGTCTCATTGCTTTCTCTTTTAGTGACTGATGGTTGATATTTATTGTAATGATCCATACCTCATCTGTATCATCTGGGAAATAGACCTTATGGAATATTTGTGTTGTTTTGTGCTGAATGGCCTCCACTTCCACCTGGTGGGGTGGATATTTCCTCTGTCCATTCCTAAGGGTCTTTTGGAGTCGTTGTAGAGAATCCTGTGATATGGGATGCCTTCGTGTTCGCAGAAACAAGGTCAGTTCCTTGAAAATCACAATTTACAATAATTAAACCAACATTTAATCATGACACAGTTGTATCTAATTGTCATGACCATATTACCATGACCATTATCCATATACCCAAGGATTATGACTGTAACAGTTCAACTTTACTTAATAACACATCTGACATTATCAATACACAGTTAAACTTCTTTAGAACAATTCATATTATTACTCTTTTATGCACTGTGCAACTCAGTTGATGGTCCTAGTTTTTACATTTAAAATGCCCACATTCCCCACTGAAAACATTCTGAACTCTCTTCCTGCACATTTATCTCAATTTTTCTGCCAACCACTGCTTTGCACAACACAATGTTCTTAAAAAAATCATAATGTGTAAACTAATCAACATCCTGAATGTTTTAAAGACTGGAATACATATTACAATTACACAACCACCAGTGTGTTGGTAGTATTCACGAAATGCAACTTTTGCTTGTATTGTGTGTGACATATAGCCATCAAGCAGTACTCTGCCACTAACAACAACATGAAAACTATAATGTAATAATTGTCACTACTAACTACAGACTCACTGCCATTATCATTAGTTATTTGCTTTGAGACAACAAATTTGGCAATAACTCTGTCAAATGATATTCACACTTGTTACATTCCACCACCAAAAGGAAGCTGAACTTTAGCATCAACTTCATAATCTTTTCCAGTATTAGATTTACCAACACATGTTAGCAAGTAGTACAAAACACAACCCTTCCATCATTTCAAAGGTATTCTAAAACTTACGTTTTAATTTCCTTCTGTATTTTTGCTATCTCAGACCAGTCAGATAAAAAAATAATGGAAATAACTAAGGGCCAATGGTATATGCAAATAGTAAATAAAACAGAGAGTATTCATAGCTCACAATAACTAAAAAATTATGGAGTCTGATAGGAAATTTCATTCTCTGTACTTCATATAAAGGCATGAAAAGAAGGTTTTCAATCTATATACTAGACACTTGCAACACTGATTGGTTATAACTGCCAATGGAGAAATAACAGTAAATTTTCTACCAGATTCCTTACACTGATATTAAATACTATCAAATCAGACAGAACAACAAGGATTTAATAACATTGTGATGGTGGCAATAAATAATATTGCTTTCTGGGATATGATGAGATGTGGTCTGATAATAATTTATTGGTGTTTTGGAGGAAAATGAAAAAAATTCTGCCAGACCATATGTCATAACATCCGAAACAACCCAGAAAAATTCTGTCAGATAAATGGTATGGTATATATGGTATTTCAAAATTCTGTCCTAAAATACTGCAGTCATTTAGAGTTGTAACTTTCTCATTCTGCAGTGTATTTTAACACTATGGTATCCTATTTTTTGTATCCCACCTTGAGTAAGTTCTGGCTACAGGCAAAGAGACCTGTTGCAAGCCACATCAGCTCCCAGCCACGTTCTTCACTCAGCCTGTTTCTGTTCTCTGTTAACTGCTTCATGATCTGGCAGTAGATCTCATCACGGAGAATTTCCTACAATTAAGTTATCAGACTACATTAATGTATTTAAAAAACATGGCTGCCAATAAACTGAACAACAATAACAACATACCTGAATATATGAAATTGTACCCAAGCAATATTTAGCACCACAACAAAGCCTCAATGATAACATATTCCAAATTACAAACACTTCCGTAACGCCATCTTATAAGATGGACATACAATACGTTATAACAACAGCACAAGAAAATCTGTCATAATGAGACCACTGTAAGTGTAAGAAAGACAAGAATAACCATGCAGCAGCACCTCTAAACATTGTATATATAAAAGACATTTTGTCACAACAAACTACAGTACTATCATGAGCAAAAGTAATGACATAAATACAACCCTAATAAAAGAAACACCACAAATGTGGTATTAAATGAAGTACAAATATTTCCCACACATCTGTCTTCTCACAGAATTAACCCTTATGAATACCAAAGCAGTACAAAATATATACCACTACTGAAGAATGTCAACATTTTGTTTAAGAACATGAGTAAGAACAGAGCTCCTCTGTGCCATGCAAATTTATCATTGTCAATATTCTATTATAATTAAGGGTTTTTTTTTGGGGGGGGGGGGGGGGGG
>Ga0209755_10007939_pt1 | contig 11443 bp, 13 predicted proteins | sample TergutCo191P1_FD_187301 | JGI IMG/M metagenome (GOLD analysis project Ga0209755, IMG submission 187301) | Cornitermes sp. P1 segment gut microbial communities from Petit-Saut dam, French Guiana - Co191P1 (SPAdes) (version 2) | ecosystem: Host-associated > Arthropoda: Insects > Digestive system...
CACAGCAATCTTCAAGCTATTCCTTCAGGAAGTGCTGGGATATCCATATGTTACCATGGTGGAGGAGGATGACCACTTCAACATCACCCACACAGTGCAGCGACTGAGTGGACCACTTACCGAGCGGGTGTGAGTGGCATATTTGAGGCTTTCAGTTAGGCAACATGTGCGTGTTTCAGTGTTAGAGAGTTACTGTGTTTCGCACTGTTGCAGGGTCCCATCATCAATGATTAACCTCGAAGTGTGGATACACGCTGACACCAACCTCATTGAGTTCACGAATGCATATCATATAAAGGATTGTGGAACAATTGCACCTTCAGGCAGGTAAGTTGTTTGGGGCCAACTGGTAATTGTACAGTTTGGACCTCCAGTATCAGTCTCTTTTGTTTCAGGTTTGGTTGGTTTGTGCCATTATCATTGGCACATCTGGTACCAGGCATGGACCATTGGCGCATATTTGCAGATGAGAGCACTGCAGGCTTGTTCAGTATGAGTGACAGGGATTTAAGCTATGTGCAAACATTCACAAGACACAATTCTACAAAAAAGTAAGTGCTGCTGGAGTTACAGAAATGAAGCAGTGATGTTGAAAGGTTGACTGAAACTTGGACTTGTGCATTATGTTGGTTTGCAGGTTTTACTGTGAGGAGGATTTCTGCACCACAGGCCAGTTCACACCTTCCCACTGCAACACTTCATGCGCAGTCCTGCTGGCAGGCCATCCTGGTGAGTGTTGTCCTCTTTGAAACCCATCTGTCCTGTTTCTGACCATTCATCCTACAATGACATGCCTAGAAAAACTGCAGCGCATGCCTTTTCATTGCAGTTTTGCTTATTTATAGTACCTTCCATTCACATTAAGACATTTTGTGCACAGTTCTGCTTCACAGTAATAAGCATCATGTAATGTTCGTTTAAACAAATTAGGCACTACCTGTTATTTATAAATCGTATTGTGATGTACATTTACACAATGGAGTTACTATTATGCTCCTCAGTAATTATTATTATTATTTTTTTTTGGTGCATTTAGATGACACGAGCTTTGTGGTGCAGCATATCCTGGAGATGAAACTGTTTGTGCGGGTTGTGTGGGTAGGTCCAAACTTGAAGTGGCTTGCTGACTCTCTAACAACCCGCTACCTGAATGAGAAGGCAAACCGTTCTCTTGTGCTGCTCAGCTATATGCCAAGCACCATCACAATGTGGGGCAACAGCAAATTTATGACTGTTGCTTTCCCTCTGTGTGAGACTCTGCAGTCTTCTCAGAGTGTTGGCTGCAAGTATGAGCTCCAGCGTCTTGTGAAACTGGTGTGGTCACAACTAGAAGTTGGAGCCAAGCCAGCATATGAGGTAAAAGACAACTTTCTCAGCATCTTGCATTGTGACTGGGTGCCTGCCTTCAGGTTAACCCTTATCCTACTGGGGTGGGTATTTAAATTTTAGCACATGGTTTATGAAGAGTGTGAATATTATTTGAAGGGAAGAAGATACGATTATTGAGTAAATGGTACCTTGTATGCAATGAAACAGAGATTGTGCAGTGTGTCTTAAAAGCGCGGTAAATTTCTTTTTTGCCTAAATATGTAAAGTTAATTTCTAGGGGTGTTATGCACGTACACAGGTCTTTAAAAGGTTTATTGTTACAAAAATTCATCAAGAAATTTTAGTGGCTTATGTTGGTATAAATGAATGGTTTTTATGCTCTAACCATTGACACATAACTATCTTTCTGAATCCTAGCTTTTGAAACATTTGTAATCTTATCAAATCTTCAAAGAATATTTTGTGCATAATGGTAAAGTTTGCTTTTTGCATTGTCGGATGAAAGTCGGGGAACATCCAGAGGTCAGAGTCTCCCTATAAAATGCAATGAAGGCACAGGAGTAGAGGTGGAGGTGTTGCTCCGCTCATTCTTTACATGGGTGCTAGATGGGGGTGAATAATCATTGCAGTCCTCCAGGTGCATTAACCCCAGAGGTACAAAGGCTGGGTGGACCCCATTGTTGGTCTAGCTGGTTGGTATCCTGACCCCACTGGGGCTCAAACCCTGAACCATCCGGCCTGCAGCAAGTCACTCTGCCGACTTTGCTATCCCGGCCGTGATGTGAAATATCAGCCACACAGAAAGTCAGGCTCCAATTGTGTGCTGCAGGCTGTCCACAAGATGTCCTTCTCACGTGCCGGTTACGCAAACTTGGTGGCACAGTACAATCAGCAGCCTGGTGCTGTGGACAAGATTGCTTGTGAGTGGTTAGTTCACAACAAAGAAAGCTGGATGCCCTGGATCCCAACAAGTGATGAGAAGAATGTGCTGTACATTGGAGGGATTTTCCCTATCACTGGTTCCCCCTACAGTGGAAAGGGGATAGTGAGAGGTGAGGAGGAGTGTTGCAAGATCTAAGGAGTAGGGTATAAAATATTAAGCTATTTTGGCATTGATGCTAAATGTTTGCTGTTTCCCATTCCATTAATGAGGTAGTCCTTACTGCATCATGGCAATGTAAACTTTGCATATGCTGTGGAGGAAATTTCACTACCATATGATATAGCTATTACACTTGGCATAGACAAAATACCACCTCCTAATTCCAGGAGACTTATTTGTGGTGATACAACCATTAAATTTGGTGTAGAGAAAGTGTTACTGTCTGATTATGAAATTAGTGAATTAATTACCAGTTTTGGCAGTATAACCTTGTAGTAGGTGTAGAAGAAGTCCTACTCCATGATTCCAGAAGATGGCACCGTATCAGTAAAACCAGGATGTCTGTTGTGGTCTGTCAGTAATATGTTTATTAGCAGTGCAGTGGATAAGGAAGTTATGGATAGAGAATGACACGCTGCCTTGTTGTAATGATAATTTATTCCAGGAATGTCATAAACTAGAGGAATAAACTCATTTTAGAATAAATACAAATAGAAACTAGCTCAAGAATAACATTGTTGGTTGGAACATATGGCATTCACATCCTTTTACTTCTGGAAGGATGAATAACCCTCTGCCTACAAATAGGACTTTGTCTCAAAGTTGTTGACTGTGGATCTCAGTAGGCATCTTCCTTTCTCATGCATAAGACATTTTAGTGTTCATTGCATTTCAGCCATCATCTTGTCATTATGGGCTTTCTTGTAGAAATGAAGATGAGCTACTGTGTTCTTACTAACCTTGGAATATCTCTCGGTTTTTGGGTCCTTATCTTAAAACTCTTTCACTCCATCCCAGTACTTTAAGAAATCCTTGAGTATCAAAGTTTTTAGCAGCTTGTACACCATCTCATTGGGTGACTGTTCTGACAACTTTCAGTTACTCTGTTTGAACCAGGTCTTCACTCTTGTCTTTTAAACATATACCTTGAACAGTCTGTTTGTATCAGAGGTTGTAATTCCAAGCCCAAGTAGTTACCCTTCATAACAGTCCTTTCATGCATTTTATTTTACAAGTGTTTTTTCTGGTATCCAGAGGAATTGGCAACACATTCAGGCCATAAATTCCTCCACGTATCACTCCTACAATAGGAACTGACTGCATCCCAGGTAATTGCAGTGGTGGTAGTTGTGTTCTTAACATTGAAGTTCTTGCAGATTTCCATCACATCATGTAATGCTGTTCTACCATATACATTTTCCTGTAATTAAAGCACACCAACTGTTTACACTCAGGTTTGTTTACTGCACCTCAAGTATTTTGTTGTATCTCTAACACGATTCAGCCCAGATGGGCCATTATGATTTCAATATAAAACAAGTTGAATTACCAAAACTTTACAGATATCATAATGTGAGTAGTTGTATCTTACTAGTTCCTCCATAGTGATGAAGCCGTATTGAATTCTGTGTATACATCATCTGTGGAGTTCAAATACTTGCCACTCTAAGACTGTAAGAGAGAGATGATGACACCACACACACATCAGCTTCCATGCAATTTCTGTTAAATAAGGTTTAGAGTTACATCTCAACCATTAATGTTTGCATGGATGTTTGAACACATTTTCCCAAGAGTACATTATATCTGGCTGGACTAGGTCTAGTGTTGATGATTTATTGAATAAGGCATGCCTTGAGTAATTTGATCTACTTTCAGACCACAGTTTTTATAGCATTCCTGTGTATGATCCTAACATAGTGATTGGTTATAACATCTGTTGGAATTGCAGTTCCATAATTTTGTCCTTAGTTAATGTAGATACAGATTTACATTTTCGTATTTTGAGGATTTTGATAGAGCTCTTTTTTATACTGAACTCACTGGCAAGGATTCAGCTGGCCTGAAACATGTTAGAGTCATGATACAATATTTTGGGTATCCTAACGTCAGTGTAAACAGTTGGTTCAGTTTTATGTAATGCTTCCATTTTAAAGTTGATTTGCTTTCAACATCAGTAGGTTCCAAGTATTAGAAGGAGTAATCATATGGTAGTACTACCCTGGTTCTAATTTTTCCAGTCCATGAGTTGTAAGATCATTGTTGTAATGAGGGACAGAAGGTGATCGTCATCATCTCATCATCTTACTCATCAGTATTTTCTGGATGATCCACAGCAATGTTAATTATCATCAGTACCTCATGAGGTAAACTAAGATTTCTTGTTTGACTTCAAAACCATGGTAATCATAGATTTTAGAAAACCTTTAAATTCGTTTGGTTTCTTAAGTGGTACCCAAGTGTCGGTTTTACTGTGAAATAACCCATACCTTTTCCTTCCAGAAGAGGAGTTAGTTTGTCCTTGGATGGTTTTGGCAAGTTATGATGAAAGTTCTGTTGGATGTCTTCTTCCAGAACAGTCCTTATCCATGACATCAAAAACTTCTTTTTAACTATGTCCATGCTTTTCAGTAATTCAAGAAAGCTTGCTGACATAAATCTCTGGCAGTTTGATACCAGATAGCTGTGGTGTTCAGGGTGTATTTTGACCCTCCATAGGCAGACAGTTGCCTGGATGGTATTTAAACTTTCAGCTGTTAGAAAGACAAATTTATTAAACTTGTTTGTGCACAAAGTCACTGTTTATTCTGAGGATTGTATGAAGCACATAACATACCCTGTAGACAAAATGAGTTTCTCAGTGGTAAGATCGCGTGTCTTTGTAGTTACTATCATATTTTGAATGGTTAGACTTATTAGCTAACATTAATAAGACATACCATCTAGTCCAAATTTATCTTAGGTCTAGGAAAATGCTCTGCATTCTTTTGATTTTAGCTGCTGAAATGGCATTGGAGGCTGTTAATTTGAATGACAGTGTTCTGCGAGACTACAATCTCAAGATGAAGGTGAACAATGGAGAGTGTAGAGCAGAAGCTGTCATGACGACATTCATCTACTATTGGCTGTTCGACATATACAAGAAGTTGGTGGGCATTCTGGGTGAGAAGCAATTACATTTAAGTGTGGAGCCATTGAATGGCCCATGATCATAACTATTCCATTCTCTCTCTCTCTCTCTCTCTCTCTCTCTCTCTCTCGTTCTTTATTTATTTATTTATTTTTTTTTTTTTGCCCCCCTGACAAAGTGTATACATTGAGAAGATGGTGCCTATTACCATCCCCATGCTTCGTCTCTCAAACTGCTCATAATATTTTAGCGAAATATGTTAATGGCAGTCCACACTAAAGTCCATATAACAATTTATTGTTGGTGTATACACTCGTTGACACGCAGAAGAAATCAGATTTTATCATTGTACCAAGAACAGCTCGTTGTGCAAGTATTTGTTCAGAACATGAAAAATGTAGAACTTGTGATGACATGATAATCATATCTTGATATAGCAAATATTTGACAATGTACAGGGAAACCTAATATCCGGTTCTATACTTTGTGTTACCTGTCGTGCAACAGTAGGTTGACATTTTGCATTCATCGACTATGAAGAGCCTTAAAGCGAGAAAATTACTTTTTTTTCTTGGGGGGGTTGCTGTGTTGGGGATGTCAGCATCAGGAACCGTAGAGTGTTAGGTGACAAGGCAATTGATGTTCTGGGAATTTATTTGTTATGCCTGAATCCTCACATTTGCCTGGGGGAAATGAGGAAAACCATGAAAAACCTCATTCATGATAGCCAGTATCCCAGCTGAGATTTGAAGTAGACATGTCCTAAAGTCTTAAATGTAACTGCTGTGACAGCCTTTTTGATGTGTGTAAAGTAATGAGCAGCATGTTAATAATACATATAGTGTGAAGAACACCCATTCAGTTTTGTTGTAAAGAACATTTGGTGTTGTCATTTGCACCAGTTAGTGGAGAGTTGCAAGCCCTTTGGTGAAGCAGGATGGTCAGTTATCAAATCATTTAGAGACATTAATGGTTTTCCAAGTGTTCTTATTGATTTTACTGCCAAAATACTCAATTTGTAAATTTCAAAATAAAGAGAGAAGTTGCCATTTGTTGCAGCCATTGTGGACCAAACTTTTCCCATTTTGAATAAATGTCATCTTCCAAGAGTTTACATAAACTGTTCAGAGACAAATACATGTGCATGTGCCAAAGGATTTTACTCACTCCTCCAGGAGCTTTATTTTATTTCTTGCTAAATATATTCCCATTTGTGCTTCCCAAGTCAGCAGCTCTCCTCAATGTTATGAACAAAGGTATCTGAAATATTTTTGGCTCTTGCTGCAGTGTAGTAGAGGTCTTTCATTATCTGGGTTTTTGTACAGTGTCAGTGGGTAGCTTGTTACTGGCATTTTACACATTGATGTTGCACAAAATTCTTGAAAATAAAAAACCAAAGCTATTTGACATAACCTGTTATTGTTTGAAGAATATTGTTGATTTTCAGTGTCAGCTGAGGGTGCTGGATGATCATTTTTATGATTTTCGGTCTAAAACTGAAGGGTTCTTTTCTTAAGCAGTTGTATGAAAGAGTGGTATGTATGTTACACTCAAAGATCAAAAATGCTCATTGAGTGGGAAAAAGACCACAACACGTTGTGGCATTAGAGAAACAGCTACAATGTGAAATTGCATGTTATGGCTGTTTTTAAAAAACCAGAACGCATTGTGGCATGAGAGAAAAAGCCACAATGTGAAATGTCTTTAAAATGAACTGTTTATAAGTTTAGTAATTTATCGATAAAAAATACATGTAACATAGGCCTAATGAAGAACAATGGTGAAGTTCATTTCTTTTTGCAGGAGCTGTTAGAATGGCACATAGAATTACACTTCATATTTTTTGCCCAACATTTGCACTTTTATCGATGTTGTACCTCTTACAATGGCAGCTTACAAATCCCTGCTTACTTCCAGACGTTATCATTGAGGTTGACCGAAGAGATAGTGAACTTGAGGGCACATCATGTGCCTCAGTGAAGTTGTTGTTGGCAGTTGTGAATTCATTGCGAGCATACAGCCGCGAAAGTAGGCCTTCCTTCATGCCCAACAGATAAAGCCCAGAAGAGTTGACATCGATGACTGCTGGGACATTTATTGGGGCTAGACATCCTCAATCAAGGTCAGGCACCCTGACGACAACGTTTGTCCCAATATCAACTGCTGGAAGTCGTGAGTTGGAGAGAGAAACCATTTTTTAAACTTGTTGTTCCTGACCAGATTTTGCACCTTCATGCTCAATGTTGATTCGATTCTTCCTTACACAGAGGCTGCAAGTGACTGTCAGTCTGAAACCCTCACTGTCTTCACTGTAACTTCCACAAATACCACAAACAAACTGGTCACACACTGAGCACTTGTGAGTGCCTGATGACTCATCACAAATCACACAGTAAATTTTTTGTTGTCTTTCTTCCCTACCATTTCTTCTGAAGTGTCATTGGTTTGATTTTCATCTTCATCTTTTCTATCCTGTTGGTTGGCCTCTTCCTTGTCTCGACCATTATTCGTTCCTGCATTAAATAGCCGTTCCAGTTCTTCTTCAGTTTTTGTTGAACAGTACATATCTTCAGTGAGTGGAGAATCCCCAAGTCCAATCCTCTGCTCTGTTCCAAACATAGCCTCATAAGGGCTTGTCTTGATGCCTGAATGCAGAGCTCGGTATTTCTTGCTTTGGATAAACCGTAGTTCTTCAGACCAGGTTTTCATGTTGTCAGACATCCAAGCAACCAGGATGTTTCAAACATCTTGGATGGATCTTTCAACTGATCCTTGACTTTGAGAATGTCTTGGCTTTCCATGCACAAGCTTCATTCCTGGAGACATATCGGCCAAGTTTTGTATTATTTTGTTCGCAAATTTGTGGCCATTGTTGCTCTGCTGTATGAATGGGACACCGAACATACAAAAGATGTCCATTAGTTGATAGGCTACTTCCTCAGCGGTTTGTGGTATTTTCATGAAGTCTGAACTCATTGTGGTCATTTCCTTTAACAGCCACAACACGACTTTCGCATCATGGCATATCGTCACATGCCACAACACATTGCGGTTGTTTGAAAACAGCCACCACACAGAATTTCATGTTGTAGCTGTTTCTCTATTCCACAATGCGTTATGGTTGTTTTTTCTGCTCAATGAGCATTTTCGATCTTTGAGCTTAACATATATATTCTCAAAAAAGATGCAGTGGATTAACATGGTGACAAAAAATTGCTATGCTGTTTTTTCTGTTATGAAGTTGTTGATACTGTTGCACATCAATTAGCCAAAATGTGCTGACATTGTTCACTCGGAGTTCCCTTCTCTTCTCTATTGTGAAAAGTGTGGCCCATTTGCAAACACCTTCCTGAATCTGTACTTAATGTACTGAAGAAATCTTAAAACATGTTGAATTTTTGCAGCTACAAATTTAACTACCATATACTTTCATAAGAATTTTGGAACCACCCAGTTTTTAAACTAATGAATGACTCTTCACAAGTGGACTGAATGAAACTCTGACAGAAGAATCAGAACTTGGCTTGATTTTAATAATTCCTGCAAGTAGTGTCTCTGTAGAAAGGTCATTCAAAGTTCTGAAATTAATGAAAGAATATCTTCAGTGCTTACAGCCGTGGTTGGTGGTGGTATCTGTTGAAAGGAAAGGAGCAGGTCAATCAATAGAGCATGGACTCCATGGTTAGATACAAGTGCTGTGCCACCTGTGACTGAGGAGGACCATGTATACAAAGCACACCAAGCACTGAGATTCTTAGTTGGATGTTTGATTCATTAACCCTCTGCTGATAGAGATGTCTCTTCATGTTTCCAGCCTTTGATCACCCCTTTGACAACCTTTGCTGATATACAAAGTGCAGGCTCAGGTCCTTAACCTTCTCTGGCTAATTGATCAGCTGTTTCATTGCCATCAATTCCTTTGCATCCTGGCACCAATATCAATTGAACCCTGTTATGTTCTGACAGTTTCACTAGGGACTGATGACATTCCCAGACTAGTTTGAAATTTATCTGGAAATTACTAAGCACCTTAATGGCCACTTTGACTATCAGTGAGGATATAGATGTTTCTACCTTCATAGCCCTTTGCCATATTCTCCATTGTGCATGCCTCGATGGCTGTATGTCTGTCTGGAATACTGTGGTGTAGAGCCCAAGACTGAAGCTGTGCCCCTTTTTAGAGTCCCATTTATAAACCCCAGCATCATCACCGTCACTGGTTTTGGACCTATCTGTATACCAGACCAGGCCTCTTTAATATCTGGTTTAACCTGTTCTGCCACTGTACATTATTTATTTCTGTTCTGCCATTCATGCTTGTTAGGAAGCTTGAATGGCATATTATATGCATATCAGTATTATTGTATCCATCCCTATAAGTAAGACGGGTCCATGCTCTATGTCTGGTGGCTTCGTAGCGTGGTAATATGTAGGTCATTTAAAAAGTTCCGCACCCTGCACTTGGTTCGGCCAGAAGGATGATGCAATCATTCTGATTTTCATGGCAGTTGTGAGCCAGACTTAAGTAAAGAACATTGTGTGCATATTTGCAGGCTACCTGGTCCCTATTCTGCAAAACAGGGCCTTGAAATGGAAGAAGAAACTAACTGGAGTCAGATCTTGCTCAGTGACCAGCAATCATACATTAAAATTGAAACTTTGCAAGGAAAAAACCCAACTGAAATTCATAATGCTTTACATGAAGTTTGCGGTGATAGTGTAGTGCATCGTAGCACGATGTCACGTTGGACATCTCATTTCCGTGAAGGTCAGGTAAGCATCCAAGACGACCCAAGAAGTGGGCTGCCAGTAACAGCAACAGATGACACATCTGTGGTTATTGTCAGCACTCTGTTGGAAGAAGATTGACTCAAATCATGTGAAGAAATTGCGCATGAAACAAACATGTCATCCGCTTCTGTTTTCACAATTGTGACTCAAACACTGCAGAACAGAAAAGTCACTGCAAAGTAAGTTCCACATCAGCTGAGCAAGGAACAGAGCAGCTCACAAGAGGGTCACAGAAGAACTGCCGCGGTGCTACGAGGCAGAAGGTGAGCAGTTTTTGAACAGAATTGTTGCCATAGATGAAACACAGATATGAGATTTTGAACCACAACAGAAATCTCACTCCTTTTATTGGAAGCATGCAACTTCTCCTCACCTGAAAAAATGTCGCCGCCAACAATCGAAAGTTAAGCTTATAATGATTATGACTTATGACAAGAATGGAGTGATAGCAACAGACAAAGTGCCTTCAGGGTCCACTGTAATGGCGGCATACTACAGAAAGTTTCTGCAAGATGTTTTGCATCCAAAGATTTGCCAAAAAAGTCTGCCATGTTCACAGCCAGTGTCCTCATTTTGCACGATAACGTGCGGCCTCATGCTTCAGGTACAGTATCAGAAATTTTGGAAAAGTATGAATGGCACGTGCTTCCCCACCCACCGTACAGTCCTGACATGAGCCCACCAGACTTCGACTTTTTCCCAAAATTGAAGAAACCACTCCGTGGGAAACATTTTAGAAGCATTGAGGAGGTGTCTAATGAGGTGACCCGAGTAATCTGCCGCATCAACAACAAAGGCATCCTGACAGGAATACAAGACTTGCCGAAATGCTGGACTGCTGTGATAAAGCACAGTGGAGATTACATTGAAGGCCTGTAAATGTATTTTGTAAAATAAATTCATTTTTAAAGAGAAAACGTACAGTGTGCGGAACTTTTGAAATGACCCACATAGTTGCTGGATATGGGCTTCCTCTGATGGTTATGCATATGTCAGTATATTGCTGCCTGGGCCTCTACCTCAGTTATCACATGAAGAGGCGGCAGTCCCAGGAGAACCTACATTCCTGCTGTTGGGGTCTTCTTCATCACCCCAGGTATAGCCAGACAGGCTAATATCTGTAGTTTACTTAGTTCCATCCTTCATTCTGTTCTCTAAGTAAACAGTATATGTCATGTGACTGTGAACATGTGATTAAATTGTGCCTACAACATTTCAGTTTCAAGTTTAAGCAAATAGACAGGTGTTGTGTAGGTCCAGCATGTTCTGACACAGTGGAACCTCTGGCTGGGGTCACAAAGCACTTCCAG
>Ga0209755_10007940_pt1 | contig 11442 bp, 8 predicted proteins | sample TergutCo191P1_FD_187301 | JGI IMG/M metagenome (GOLD analysis project Ga0209755, IMG submission 187301) | Cornitermes sp. P1 segment gut microbial communities from Petit-Saut dam, French Guiana - Co191P1 (SPAdes) (version 2) | ecosystem: Host-associated > Arthropoda: Insects > Digestive system >...
ACCACAATGTGTGTGTGTGTGTGTGTGTGTGTGTGTGTGTGTGCGCGCGCGCGCGCGCGCATGCATGTGTTTTGTGTATGTGTACATACATACATACATACATACACACATACATACACAGTGTTTCTAAAAACATGTTTGCCAGGACTTTCACATATTCAGTAACTCTGCCAGTATGCATACTGCATGAAAAACCACTGCATATATATAGTACACTACACATCATAGTTATTTGATAAAACTACATCAGTGAGATATAGGCAGAAAATGCTTCACTCTAATATAGTTCTTATTTAAAAATCCTTTTGTTTTATATTTTGTATTGGCTGTTGTGGGTACTGACAGTTATCACTGGAGGTTTCAGAACTGGGAATCTTCCTGCTCAATTTGAGGAACCCAAGATACCTGGTTTAGACCTCCACAGAGCTAATGCACAGTGCTGCATAAAAACACTTGCACACCCACGTTACATGACTTCACACAGGCAGTGGGCTACATGAAAACCATACAATGAAGCCCCCATATATTCCCACTTTACATACCTGGACTGCAGGGCTGAACACATTACTGAGCCACACAGTCTATTTGGGATGTGATTCTTCATTTCCTATTTATATATGACAGTACAAAATTTAAATTTAGTATGATGTCATTATACAACAAGTACAGTACTGCCATGTTTTCAGTATTCAATTCCTTCTTTATTATTCAAAGTTAATATGTATACCCCTCAGATTCATTTCAATTATCATAGTAATATAAGAGTAATTACAAAACACAGAAACTGCAACATACTATAGTAATACTTCGGACTGTTTTACGCTTTTACAGTAGCCTCATCTTCAGTTCACTTACAAGACTTACAGACTCCTGAAGAACTGAAATAGGATATAAGCAAAATGTATTACCAGATGAGAAGTGAAACCAGTGATATAATTAGCAATGAAGGTTGTATCACCATTGTGGATTGTGGGACAAAAGTCAGTCTTCAGGGAACTACAACTGCATACGAACAGTTCAGTTCACAACATTCAAGACAACCCTGTCCACCTGTTGTCATTATTTCAAAGACTGAACTTGAAGGCAGTTATAGCAACATTTTATACAGCATGAAATAAAAGAGTATTAAGTATAAATGACTGGGTATCCTGTTCCAATCCAGGAATATAATAATTATGTATCTGCTAAAAATCTGATACATGGAGCCCAGATCCAGTGACAGCAACCAGGAACACAGGCAGTCAGTGAGCTGCAGTTATTCGGCTACAGAACCTGGGGCACGTGGTTGACGTACATCTGCATCAAATCCTTTGGTCCCATCAGGGCCTCTTGGTTGACGGACCACTGTTAGTTTGGGTCCTGTTTCTTCTAATGAGATTGTTCGTAACCGGCTGATTAGTCGCTCGGGACGTTCTTGCCGTGGAGCATCACTGTAAAACAATTTTTTTCCCAGCTGCATTAAAAAAATTGTAAGAGAATATTCCAGTAGTATGTCCCAGATATGAAAGGAAACAGATTTTGATATAAGACCTAAAGGACAATAAATAATTTATTAAAAACTACTTAAAAAGTCTAAGAAGACATTAACGAGGGTTCTCCATTTTGGTATATTATTCTTGGAAAACTGCCAATGACTGGCAAAAAGTACAGTTGGTGATCAGCAGGGTATTTGTACTTAAAATGTTAACAGCATTAAAGGCTGACAATCTTATCCAAAAAGTGCAAGTAATTTACAGATTAATTATTCAAATTTACAGATTAATGTACCTTACAAATAAAAGGAGGCAAAAGCTGTCATTAAAGAGTTCATACATACGGAAGTACAAATGAGCACCCAATTTTGTTCTGAGCTAAAACAAAATATTGTTCTAACCTTGTAATGCCCAACTGTAACCACAAACACCATGCCTTGAAACACTATGCGTGATTTCACTCTTCCACCATGAGGCGGACAAGAACTGTGCTCTTCTGGGTTATTACACATCAAGTAGTGGTAATTTCTTACTGAGGTTTCAGGAAAACCTATCGATCCCATCCTCAGGGTTCAAGAACCCAATCCTTTTGGATTTTTACCAACATTTTGGGACAACCTCATCCTCAGAGCTCAAGAATCCAATCCTTTTGGGTTCTCGAACCATGAGGACGGGACCAACAGGTTGTTTTGGAATGTCAGTAACAAATTACCACGTGCTTCGTAATATCCCAGAAAAGCGTAGTTCTTGTTGAAACACTATTAATACTAAAAAATTCTTTACTTTGACACAGTGTAATTACATGTTCTGTAACATTTTCAGAATGAATAATACAAATAAAACTTACTTCCCTGAACAACATTAATTACTTGCTCTTTATAATGGACATGGACTGTCTGTTTTGTGGTGTGGGAACTGAATTTTTATATGTTATTTAGACAAAAGCCAGTCCACAAAGAATCAGAAATTACATAAAATGAAGTACAGTATAACTCAAGTATGATCAATACTCTGCACCTCCATACAGTGTAATACATATTCTTGTACAAAGAGACACTAACCTCACTTTGGTGACATTACAAGCAGAGGATTTGCCAGTACGTTGGTTGGTTACAAGAACAAATTCCACTTGGTCACCTGGCTGAAGGCTTATACCATCCTTCACTTCAGACATATGAAAGAACAGTTTCTTTCCTTCATCTACTTCATAGGTCAGAAACCCAAATAAACCTTAAAGTAACAAATATTAAATCAGCGACAAAAACATTTTGATGCAGAATAAAAGTTTCACAGTAATTACTTCACCTATGAAGAAACCAGTCACTTCATGAGGACGCAATGGATGTACGAATTGTGAATTTGTCATCTTAACTTCATGCAGGAGAGTCTATCTTGAGCAGCTAAGACTCATATAGCTGGTCAAGAAATTCCATGCCCTTTATGGAACCCTGCGATTTATTGCCTTGGTCACACAAGACTACCATTTGTACCTGTTTTAATCCAGATGAATCCAGTCTATATCATTATATACTATATCACTACAATATAGTTTAATAAAATGAGGTATTTGTGAATACCTTCATACTCTCTCCACAAAATGTGGTATGCATGCTACATACCCCACCTTTCCTAGCCTCCTTCATATGACAACCCGTATGATATAAGGTTCAAATATTGTCCTCAGCACCTAATTCTCAAACATCCTCAAGGTTCAAATATTGTCCTCAGCACCTTATTCTCAAACATCCTCAATCTAATGATGTCACATATGTAGTGGAATATTTTCACAGCTTAGGTTTTGTTTAAAAAACAAAACATTTTGGGAGCTGGCTCGACTGTCATTATCAGGTAAAATAAAAAAAAAACCGGTTGGGACCATTGGATGAAGTTACTATCTATCCTCATATAAGGACAAACTAGCATGCTGCTTCACTGGTTCCTCATGCACATCCAAATGCAGATTAGTTTTATAGTGAAAAATTATTTTTACAGAAGTATGAACCTGGTAATAGTAATTAGTAATAGATTCAGGAGTGCAGTAACAGACATAAGAGCACTAAGGGGACCAAACACGGGATCATTTCACAACTTAATGAAGATAAATATTAAAGTGAAATTAAGGGTAAAAACTGGAAATAAATATGACGAAAGAAAAATGGTGAATATTTTTCAAAATCCAAAGTGGAAACAAGAACATGCTACAGAAATTAATAATATATTTGAAATACTGGAAAATTTGAATGATGAAGATAGTATTGACAATTATATTAATGAAAAATGGGAAAACATTAAAACAATAATCAGGGAAACCAAACAGTAGCTTATAGAAAAGGATGAAGGCACAGAAATATTTAAAAATAAATAGCACGATGAGGAATGCAAATATGCAATAGAAGAAATGAAGAACGCAAAAGAAAAGTAGTTGATAAAAGGGAGAAGGAAGAGCAGAAGTATCACCATAAAAGAAAATAAGCTCACAAAATAATTAGGAATAAAAAAAAGACATACATGAAAAATGTAACAGAATCAATAGAAGAAGATAAGGAGCATAATAACACAAGGAAAATGCATCAAACAGTAAACCAATTTAAGAAAGGATATGAACATAAATTTAGCATAATTAGGAACAAAAAAGGATAAAGCAGAAAAATGGAAAGAATATTTTGACAAATTACTGAACACAGAAAAATCAAGGGCATTCATTAAAAAAGGAAATTAGCAAAGATGAAGTAGAAGAGCTCACTATAGAAGATGTAAAAAAGGCAATAAGAAACTTAAAAAATAACAAGGTGGCTGGAAGTGATGGAATACATCTGGAATTAATAAAATATGGAGGAAATAAACTACTGAATAGAATGTATGAACTAGTAAGACAAATCTGGGAAGAGGAAAGGATAGATGAAGATTGGAAAGAAACAATAATAGTTCCTATACACAAAAGAGGAGACAGAGATAGGTGTGAGAATTACAAGGGAATAGCACTGGGAAATGAAGCTTACAAAATTTTGTGGAATATAATATTTGGAAAAATTACACCATATATTGAAAAAGTTATGGGGGACTATCAGAAAGGATTTCGAGATGGAAGATCTGTAACTGACAACATATTTGCATTGAAAATATAAATGAGAAACTTTGGGACTATAATCAGAGTGTACAGTATTTACTTATTTATTTATTGATTTTCAAAAGGCATATGACTATTATTTAATTTGGCATTACAAAAAGTAATACAAAGTATAAAAATGTTCCTAGTGGTATAAACATAGGTAAAGAACAATTGAATATATCAGCATATGCAAATGACATTGCATTAATTAGAAAACATTTTGTAGAAATGGAAACATTGCCAGAAAGTTAAGACTACAAATAAACCAAGAAAAGACAAAATACCTGTATATGATAGTGGAAAGAAAGAACAGTTTAAAGGAAAATAAAACAGGACATTTTAAAATAAAAAATTACATATTTTAAAGAGTGAAAAACTTTTAATATTTAGGAGTTATAATTAATGAAGATAACAATAACCAGACTTGCAAGAAAGAATAAAAAATGCTAACAAAACATATTTTATGCTACAAAAATTTTTTAAAAATAAAAACATATCAAAAAAACTAAAATTAAAAAAAAATCCATAAGACTAAAGAGCACAATAATAGACAAAACATTAACATATGCATCAGAAATTTGGACACTAACAAAGAGATAGAAAGCAACTGAACATTTTTGAAAGGAAAGTGTATAGAAGAATTTTAGGCCCAGTATATGACAAAGAAAAAGAAAACTGGAGGATATTAACCAATAAAGAAATTTATGTAAGAGTTAAAAAACCCACCATAATAGAGACAATAGGGTTAAATAGATTACAATGATTTGGGCATGTACAGAGAATGGAAGAAAATAGGATTCCCAAAAGAGTATTATATATATGAATTTGGGAACAACAAGACTGAGAGGCAGACCAAGAAGGAGATGGCAAGATGAAATGAGAGAGGACGGAAGAATAGTTGGTGAAAAAGGGTGGCAGGAAAAAGTACATAAGAGAGAGGAATGGAAGAAGCTCCTGAGAACAGCAACGAACTGTCACATTCTGCATGTGCCATTGGAATGAATGAATGAATGAACCCAGTGTGTCTGAATTTCCCAGTGGTGTGTGAATACCAAAAAATATGTTGAACAAAGAATCTAAAAAATTTCTAATGTTGCTGCCATGATCTATGTCACCATACGATGAGACACTCTCAAGGTCGACAGTCTTAACTTATAATACACCTTAGTTTATAGTTCATGAGCACTCCTTAATTTCATGGAATCTAAGTGTTTCTATATACTGCAGGTACAGTTGCATACATAATTGGTCACATAAAAAGTCCTCTTGTATTCTTTAACCAAAATCTGATTATACATATATTTGTGCAGAAGTCTGGATGCGGCACTGAAACTTTATACACCTTGGGCTGTATTGTGGCCCACCTTACAAATATTTCTCATTTATCCTGTAAGTATTGCAAATGGTGGATGCGTTCCCTGTTTAACACTGCTCTAAACCCATGACTTATAAATTTATAACTTTAAATTAAGTAAACTGTTTATCAAAATTGGTGGAACACAGACGTGACTTTTCACTGTCTAGGTACTAAATGGACTACTGCTTGGCGCTATGTTTACAAACTTGCATTGTTCCAAATTCATCCCCACTTAAACTTTCTTACTGTACTCAACTGACTGACTGTTAAATTTCACTACTTCCTAATTGGTACAAAAGTTAAATTCTTAAATACCTTCTCATCACTGGCTACTAATGACTTAATGCTGTTTCCCGTGCCATAACTCATATGAACCCCACATGTCCTACTGCTTTTTCTTCATGTGCAAGTGACAGTTACATGGTGAATGCCCTCACAAAATTTAAGACATGCAAAAAATGTCAAAATGTAAAATTTCAACTGCTCCAGAAATTTCCCAAAACAATTAATTTTGACAGTGACAAGTGGTGAACATGCTAGCATACCATACCCACCTTAACTGTCTCTCTCTCTCTGTACCCTTTAAGCTGCTATACAGACAAGTTACTATTTCCTTTCCACAATAAACAACGAACTAATTTGAACAACTCTGCCTTATCTGCCAAATATAAATTTTAATACCTAATAAAACAATTACAACTCACATAATGGTTACAAACTGCAACTTACATTAATTCAACATGACAACTAACCTTTCACTGCATCAACAGTAGCTCTTCTTTTCTTGCGAACAGCCATAATATTGGTGGCTCTGTTGTCAGTGTCAACCTGGAAGGTGACTGGATCACCAGCCTGTAACAGTTCTCGTTTGTTTGCTAGCCCAGTTATACCAAATTCATACTCTGCCCCTTTCTCTTCTCCTTCTGCTGTGTTAACCTGAACAAGGCCTGCATATTGTGTCTGGTCAGGGTTTACACTACGTAGTGATCTTATTACTGTCCCTTCCAAAATTTCTCCAGATGCAAGAGGCAGCTCAATAGTTCCCTTGGGCAGAACACGAACATTCTCTGCAGATAAGCAGCTACCAGATGAACCTCGTGTACCCAGATTGTATTCAACCTCAACACCCAGTTCCAAACTGCTTGCCTCTCCCTCAAAATTGCTGCAAGAAGAAGCACGTAAAATAAAATGTCAAACACATGTCTGCACACCAGTGATATGCCTTCACACACCTAAATGCCAGCACACGCATGCTGAGCAGAATGGAATTTCATTTCTTTACCTGTCTGGGTATTAATTGGCACGTACTTTGAAATTTTCTGCCATTTGCAAGTTCAGTATTTATCAGAAACAGTTACACCACTGCATGTTTGGTTAATATTAAACTACCTTCACACAGATGTGTACAACAGGTGCACAAATCCCACAGCAACAGGTTGCTGCAGCCACTACATTTTTTATGGTGGTGCCCAATACTGGACGACCCTCAGTACTGAACTGATTTCATGCAACCCTTCCAGTGCCTGGAATTTTGAGGCGACTCCCAGGCTTTTGAAAAATCTGTACACCCATCAGGTATAATAATATTCAAGGAATATATATCCCTGTGTTTTTGCCACTATTATCTGTGGGCTGGAATTTTTAGTCCTTGTTTACATGCGGATATTTTGCACAAATTACAGCATATATTATCCCTTTTAAGCCAGAATTAAACGCCCAGTGTACTGTGCAAATGACACAGAATTTAAATGGCCACCCATTATTTTGCATGTTCTTGGCTGATGAATTTAGCAGATGTTCAGCTTTCTCAGCATCACACTATGCATCAACTATACCTAGCTTTAGGTGCCAAAGGCTTAAGCTGCATGAATTTTAACTGCTGATCTGTTTCAAGTCTTAAAAGTAAATAAGAGGTTTAATGGTAAAGGCATTTTCTTTTTCTGAGGTCATGAGCACCTTGCAAGGCTATTTTACATTTGGGTATGATTGCACACCATATTGTGTACTTGAACAGGACAGTAATATACTATGCAATCCTTAAACAGTGCTCACCAAAACTAATTTAGCACAAACAGTGAGACTTCAAGTCCCATGAGAAGCCTTGTGTAAATATCAACTTGAAAACCAGATTAAAATCTATGATACTGACAAAAAAACTGAAGGCCGGGAAAAATTAAATGCCTGCACAGAGAACAAAAAATAAGAACAGGTACTCTACTCACACAACTGCTGTACTTACATAGCATAATATAAGCAATAATTAATAAATCGGCATCCTTACCTGAAATGAAAGAAGACTTCCCTGTCATGAGCAATAGTTTCAATAAAGCCAAAACCATCCTTCAATGCAGCAATGAAACCTTGACACAGAGGCAGACTATATGACCGCCCTAATCCATTCTTTGTCTGATTCTGATTCTTGCTCACCACTTGCACATCAACAGCAAGCAGTTCCTTGCTCCGTTTCACCTGGCAGATGCTGAATTCCACCTTTAATTACATAACTAAAGTTACTCAAAACTCTTACTATGAGTGATGCTTGGATACCAATAGATGAAATATTAAACATCTTAAAGATGGACTAAAACACTATAACTGCCTATAGTTTTCAACAAGAAGTTTTAAAGTGTTCATGCAAACACTGATTGAGGAAAACACAAAAAGTCTTCCAAGAAATATGGCTAATCATTTGGCAAATGAAAACAAGAAATGTAGGTGATACAGAGAATAATATTAAAAACACAGCAATCAGTTGTGATAAGGCAAAAGCAATGCTTAATACTAATGGCTTTTTTATATATATATATATATATATATATATATATATATATTTGTACCGTGCATCTTGATATTATCAAAGTTTTATTTATTCACCAACCGAAGCACTAGTGTGTTGTCTTAAAAAACAATATTAAAATTTACATTACAACAGCTCCAACATGTTTCAGTGTTAAATCGTGCTTACTAAAGTAAGCACAAATTCATGTGTTCCCTGACGATGGTGTAACTGTTAACACCAAAACACGCTGGAGCTATTTTAAATTTTAATGTAAATTGTAATGTAAATTTTAATACTGTTTTTTAAGACAACTCACTAGTGCATCAACTGGTGAATAAATACAACTTTGATACTATTGGCTTTTGATTTGTCTGCAACATTCAGATTCAGGAATTGGAAGATTATGACAATAAACATTTTCATTTCATTATTTTTAATTCTACACATTATGTCTGAGTTTTCACAGCTGCAGCATCACTCACTCAGTCATTACATTTCTGTAAACAAGAATAAAATTGCAGTAAACACAGCTACCTGAACATGAGTTAATAAAAACTATCTGTAAAGTACACATACTTAGGACTTTGCTGTTGCTCACCTTATCACCAATTCTGGGGAAATTCTTTGGATCACAGTCTTTGGAATAGAAGAAAATTGTTTTCTTTGTGCCACTGACTTCATAGTTGATAACTCCTGATTCTGTAGAAGATTTTTCACAATTTCCTGCTGTCTACAAGAATAAACAAATCACACAATGTGAGCAATATGAGCAGACTGCCTGAACAAACATGCAAACATAATATTCATCAAACACCTTGACACAACAATTATATTAAAAAATTCTGAAAATTTAAAAATTATCTCACACTACGTGTTTCAATCCCTATGGATCACTTTCAAGTTATGTTATTGGAATAAAGATGTTATCAAGACATAATATTCATCATTTATAACATACACCCTTCAGTGGAACGAAGAAATTGCTATGTTCACAGTGTAGTGCAGTGGGGGGGGGAAGAAGCCTTGGTGTCCTCAAATGTTCAGAGCTGTATGTCCATAATTATATTTTGGTATCTTGGTATCTCTCCCACTTCTATTTCTCAAAATTACTGTATTTACTCAGATGCAAGACAAGACTTTTTCCTTAAATTTGGTGCTCAAGGATGTGTGGTCACCTTGAATTTGCATATGAAGTGCAGAAGAAGACTGCACCAAATTGGATCACTCTGAACCAGACCATGTGGAGCCAAACCAAGGCCTGCACTGGCAAATCATGTGTAAACAAAAGAGAGAACACCGCATTACTAAACTTTACTGCCATTGTCTTCTTTTTTTGGACTCTGTTCATTGGCTAATTTTTTAAAGCACAACATTTCGGAAGCCAGCTCAGTTTCCATCTTCAGGCAAAGAAGCACCTAACCTGGTGGACCCTTAGATCAAGCTATTCTCAGTCCCTGGGCAGCACAGAAACAGTACTTATTACGATATGCACCTGAGAAAGATCTAGTCCAAGGTTAGTAACAGGAAAACGGCTATTGAAAAATTAACTCCAAGACTCAAAAATAAAACTTGGACCAACCACAAATTGAAAACCATTAAATGAGCCATTAACTTAGACTGATCAGATTACAGACACAAAACAAAAATCCAGAACACACACACTGAAAATTCTTACCACCACTAAAATCATCTATGGAGAAAATTGTGAATCTGCATGGGTTCAAATAAGTTTATAAACCAAGAAACATAAATGTATTATTTAGTCAATGTAGATCGTAACAACACGGTAACGTATCTCACCAGACATAATTGTGAATGGTTTTAAGAAGTCTTGTATATTCAATGCAATGGAGAAGACTAATAATGACACAATGTGGAATGACAGTGATAACAGTGGGAATATTAGGAGTGTGTGTGTGTGTGTGATGAAGGCACTAACTGTGAAGATGGAGACACTGACACTGATTAGTACACATAGATAGAATGCCACATGCTTTGTGCATTAAGTGTATAAAATTAATGATAAGATATATTTTCTCAAAAGACATTTCATTTTTGTTGCATCATCTTACATTTGGATAAATACACTTTCCTTTGGCAGATGTGTTATATCTGGGGGTTATCTTAGAGAAGAGTTGTCTTTCATATGGGTAAATACGCTATCTTGTGAATCGGCATGATCTAACTATATATATATATATATATATATATAAACGAGATATAAAATATGTGTTTTTTTCAGCTTAAGAAGAATTAAAGGTATAGATGGAAATTTATGTCTTCATGCAAAGTAACTTATTTTTACCTGATCTGAATCAAAATTCCAACTTCACTGGCATATTTAATAAAAACACTCAATATGAAATTATAAAAAAAGGGGGATAAAACCGATTGTAATAATTATAGGGGCATAACACTTCTGCCAACCACTTACAAAATTTTATCCAACATCCTGCTCTCAAGGTTAATTCCATATGCGAAGGAAATTATTGGGGATTATCAATGTGGCTTCCGACACAACAGGTCGACTACTGATCATATATTCTGCATTCGCCAAGTACTTGAGAAAAAATGGGAGTACAATGAAGAAGTTCATCATCTCTTCATAGACTTCAAGAAAGCTTATGATTCAGTTAGAAGGGAGATCTTATATAAGATTCTCATTGAGTTTGGTATCCCTAGGAAACTTGTAAGGTTAATAAAGATGAGTCTGACTGAAACATAT
>Ga0209755_10007941_pt1 | contig 11438 bp, 3 predicted proteins | sample TergutCo191P1_FD_187301 | JGI IMG/M metagenome (GOLD analysis project Ga0209755, IMG submission 187301) | Cornitermes sp. P1 segment gut microbial communities from Petit-Saut dam, French Guiana - Co191P1 (SPAdes) (version 2) | ecosystem: Host-associated > Arthropoda: Insects > Digestive system >...
AAGGTCATGGGTTCCATTCCCAATGGTGTCATTAGAATTTTTTCATTGACATAATCCTTCCAACTGCAATATGGCCCTGAGGTTGACTCAGCCTCTAACAGAAATGAGTACCAGGAATATTTTCTTAGGGTAAAGGCAGCCAGTGCATAGGGCTGACAACCTTACCACCTTCATGTGTCGATTGTCTTGAAGTCTGGGAGCCTAAACCTCTTGGAACCCTCAGGGTCTGTCCAGGCCTGTAATGGCATTGCTCAATGAGCTTTGTAAATTATGATGTGAAACAATGTTTTGTGAATGCAGAAATTTTGGAAGAGTTGAAAGTAGAACCATTTCACAAGAAACTAAGAAGATACAAATCAGAGTGGCTATGACATGTAACATGAATGTACACCAGGATGCAAAAAATAATGCTGAAGTATATACCAGATGGATGAAGCTGACTTGGAAAACCTTTCAAGAGATTATTAGCTGAGGCCAAAACAGGTCTGTCAATTGTGATGGATGATGATGATGACAGATGTTTAGTACAAGCATCCAGTAAAAGTTTATGATTATGAATGGCGAAGATAAATTTGACAGCTTTAACTTTAGACATATATTATGAAACTGCATGGAAATTCATTGACTAGTTTCAGAGAAGGAACATGTAGACATTTTCAAGGAAATAAAACAAACAATATAAAAACAGTCAATCACAACACATTTATTGTAAGTAAATGTTATTCATTATATATTATTAATAATAATTATATTTTTTTGTAGGTAATATTGTCTGCGTACAATAAATGTGTTTTGATCAATTTTATGTTTAATTGGTTTACTAACACAATGGGATGACATCTTGCAAGAAATAAAACATGGTTTTTATGTTGTTGATCAGTTTTATTTTCAAAGTAGAAATGAAAGGAGTACAAACTGCCTTTCTGTTCCCTTTAATAAAATAAACTCAACATGTAAAACATAAAATTCTTCCCAGATGTGGGAACTGGTACACATTTTACAAGTTCTGATGTATGATAAATAATGACAGCATATTTATGCAACGACATTGAACACCACATGGATTAACTGGGCTTGCCACTGGGCTTTTCTGGTTCAGTTCCTCATTGGATGTTGGTAAAATTCAACTGTGTACACGTAATTTGTAACCATGTGGTGAAATTACATCTTGAAAGTGGAGACTGGAACAAAACATAAAAATGAAATTATACCGTCACATTGGGTAGCTGTGTTTCTCAGAATGTTATGTAGTTCTAACTGTATTCATCAAATGTTGTTGGAGTTATCATATCAAGGAAGATTAGATGATCAGAACATGTAGCATGTATGTGACGTACAGGAAATGTATGTGACATTTAATAAGAAAAACCGATGAAATAGACCACTTTTTGGGACCTAGGCATAAATTGGTTGGTAATATTAAAATATATTTTCAGGAAATGGGGTGTGGTGGTAAGGACTGGATTTATATGGCTTAAGATAAGAGCTATCTTCATCTAGTGAGACCCACAGAGGAGGTACTGTTTGTCTGATAGCCTCAGAAATGGCATACAGGCAGTCCTTTATTGTTGCCTGGAAAAATGTTTTGCTCTAACGTTGGCAAATTTCGGTGGCTAAAGATATGATTAATGTGTCCTTAACTGAGATTGTTGTTTTCTCAGGTATTTCTGTTAATTCATATGTAAAAAAATACTCTATGCGGTGTTATTTTGATATTGTTTTGATATTGTGTGTACTGCGAATTGCATAGAGTTATTAATTTATATGACCATCTTTATGTGCACCAAAATCAGATGCTAGTAAATCTCCTGAATGTTTCAGCATGTCGTAGGTGTCATCATCAGGGAGTTCTCTCATTGGCTAGCATAGTGCCATCAGAATGGTCAGTTGTATGGTTTTGTTGTGTGTTGTGATTCTGAGAAGTGTAAACACAACGTTTAACAAGGATCTACTGTATATTGTTCTTATTTTTATTCTGACAGTGGACTATGTCTGAAGGAAATTCTAAATTTTTCCATGATGAAATCTGCTATTGTTGTCCTAGATGTCCGTTCTTTGATCATTTATTAATTGCTTTTGCTGATTAATAACACACTGAATGAAAAAGTTACATATTTTATGTCCTCCTTGATAATTACTTAGTTGATGAAGTTTGTTTTATGGAACCTGTAAGTTTGTGCCTGTTCACAAAAATGTGCAGTTGGCTTCCATTATGCACCAGTCATATTTCAACAGTATCCACTCTTCATTGATCCTTTCCAACCAACCCATGTATCGGTTCTTGCTTCAAACTTACATCAGTTGTATTTTGAACTTGAAAAAACAGTAATTAGTGTACATCATATCACTTTACTGATGTTACCGCCTGTAGTTAGCATCATGTGATGTCTTTTGGGGCCAAGCAGGTTGGTGCAATGCTCTAGACTTGTATTCAGGAAATACCCATTTCAAATCTCAGGTCATGAGCTATCCTGACAGACTTTTTTGTTGTTTTCCCCATGTCCTCCAGTTTTTGGTATGGTGGCTTGATTAGGCCATAACTACTTCTTCTCCACCTGCTTTCCAATTCACAATTCACCATTCATCCATCCATTCAGGATTATATAGTCCTAAACATTGGCAATGTCATAAAATAAACCAAATAAATGTTCTGTTTTGAATATTTTACCTCTGTTTTATTTTTTCCATGCTTAAGCCTTAGTAGTTCATTTATATGCAAAGCCAAATGCTTGCTTTCAAATATGCTGAAGAGCTGACTTAATAATAAATGAAATTACACTACCCACACAAGGATATATTTCATGCTAGATGTAGTATAGTTACCAAAATTTCAGTAGCATGGATAAAGATGCATCCACTGTACTGAAAATCTAGTATTAAGCACCATTGCTAGTCTATGCATAAATTAGGTGAACCAGCAAGTTGGGTTTTTATGGATTTGTTTTTATCTTTTAATGTAGCTCATGAAACTGCAATAACCTAGACTGTATAGTACCAGTGGTAGGTTGATTTATGATTAATGCATACCAAAGTGTTTGAAAGGAAGTGGTTGTGACCTAATCAAGGTAGACCTACTGTCTCAGCATTTGTCAGGAATCCCCAGTAGAAAATTGGCTGTTGCTGGGATAGTACCTGAAATTGTGCCACTACTACTGTCTGTGCAATACATGTTTGATAATGATCCTAACATTCAGTACTGTGCAGTCTGACCTCCTGAGAGCATTGTAATTAATCATAAATACATAAATAAATAAAAATATGTGGCAAGTGTGAACTGTGATTTCTTACTAACATCTGCTGGAAATAAAACACTCATACACAGACTGACATAAGCATGCATGTGTACAGTGCTTTTTGTGACAGCAATGGCTGGTATGCTGAATGAGCATACTGACATGTGTCTGCTCAGTTAAATTAGTGTTTTTATCAATGGACATCTTTAAAATATGTCTTTATTTTGACTCATCCATTTGGTGGGAGCAGCATGTTCACATGTCAGTGAATGGGATGACTGATATCAACCCTCCACCAAAAGATATAATGTATCACTGAGTTTTTGTGCCATGAAGCACTGAGAAGTGGTTGAGGTTTTCTTTTAATTATTTTCACAACATCCTGCTATGGCCTACGCCTGGTACTCTGTGTGGAATTTTCTACGAAATTGTCGTTTTTGTGTGTTTATATTTTTTGTTTTAAAACTCAAAATTATGAACCCTGTGGTCATATGTCCCTCATTTTTATTTTTATTATGAACTTCTAAATTAAAAATTTATAGCAAGTTTGAGAGAAAGGGGGGTCATAGATAGATGGGAGAGTTGGTAAAGGCATTTTAAGATTTATCAAGCTGTGTCACCACCTCATTTTTGAAAAAAAAGAGCACTGCCTACTTACCTTTCTATTGTAAATATTAATAAATGTTATAGATTTTAAAAAGAAAATATTAATGTAACCTTTTCTCAAAGTATAACACGGCGGTACAGTGGCAGTCCTGGGTCACGATAGGGGTGGTCCAGTAACTGGGCTAGTGCCTGGACTTCATCATGGGGTGAGGAAGCCTGTAAAAGAGGTGTTGTTTATGAAGATGGATCCTGTTTTGTTAGCTGAATTCTTTGTGCCTTTCTTTATTAATACCATGAATGACACTTGAAGTAATGTACCCTTTTATGTAAAGGCGTGCATGCAGGTGTGTTGTGAGAGAAAGATGTGAATTGTTTTCAATGTGGGCATGTCAGTATTGTAAGAGATTTGGCTGCTGCAAATATTTGGTGTGTCTCTTAATGTCCTCATAAATTACTGTGCCGTCAAGTGGCCTGCATCTCATTGCTTACATGTTCTACATATTTATCAATGAATAAGCCATACGTTTTAGAAACAATGTAAAATCCTTTATGAATGTGCCAAAAATGTATTTACTCTTATATTTTAACTGTAGTCCTATGCTGTTTTTGCCTCCTGCTAACATATAAGTGCCTAGTGCCTGATTCATTATGTTTTTACATGCATGATATTTCAACACACACTTGTAGATCAGGTTTAGTTCAGTGTCTGAGTTGCTTACCTTGTGTGTGACAGTTTCTGTTTCAAATCTCTGTCATGTTTTACACTTCAAACTAGGACTTTGCCATTTCCCTCCAGCCATATGGTTGGCTAGTATGTAACATGTGCTACAGCCACTTTCTTCCCTCCCAACTTTTTATTATTCATAATCATCCTAATGTCTTTATTAATTGTAATATTCAGTTGCTTTTGATGTAGCATCATAAAACAAAAGTGGAAAGACATGCAAAAATCCTGTAAATCATGATGGTTGTTTGTATTAATATTCTTGTAGTACTAACGTTCCAGTTTTTATCCTCAGAAATTCTAGTTGCAAGAATTTTTTGCCTGACTTAGAATTTCATGTTTATGTCTTATTCAGTATCTGAACACAGAACTATGTAGGTAAAAATAATACTTGTTATAAAAATAATGGAAATATGTGTGTTAATGTTTTTATATAAGCTCATTGTCATCAATATTGAGGAGCAGTTACTACAGAAAAATGTTCCTGTTTTGATTATATTTGTCTGGGAAGGACAAAATCGGTAAAGAGTTTATTTTAAAAAGTACATGAAATTAGGGTTGCTGCCAGAGCAGCTGAGGCTTTATCTGATTTCCTCCTTTTGCCAGATCTGCCTCACCAAAATTTACAGCCTGCAGACAGCAGCAGAACTTGAAGAAATAACAATGAACAAAATAGCAGTCTCCCTGTACCTGTGTGAACTTACACTTCTCCTAGTAGCTGCTGTTTCAATTTCTTGTCACTACCAGATAACAAAAACAATGAATTCAACAGACTAGACAGTGTGAGATGAGTAATGTTGCCGTTTGTCAGGGAGCAGATCCTGGACCATGGTGCCTAGATTCCATATTTAGCAACATTGCATGTTATGTCGAGCTTCAGTTGCAGTGGTTGCAATTGTTAAGAAACTGACTTGGCTCTGAGTTTTGAATGTATTGTCAGTAACATTGTGGCAGATATCTATGTGGTGGCCCATTCATCCATTAATTTCCCATGTTGTTGTATGAATTTATGTGTTCCACACCCTCACGTTTATTTTCAGTTGAAGGTTCAGTACCTTCCAGCCTTTTGCATGTGATTTTTGTATGCCTTTGAATGTTTCATGTCATGTATGTTTTCCTCAGCTCAGTATTCAAATGTTCGAATGGTGATTCCACATCATTTGTAATAATGCATTAATGCATTAAACTACCTGTAGTTTCATTTGGATTATTTTTAATTGCTTGTGAATAAGAGCTTGTTCCTGATGTAGCCTGTACTATGTTATGGTCACTGATCTTGTGTTAGATGTCTGTATTTCTTTTGCATTATTGACTGTCTTCTGATTTGCCATTTTTCAGGTGCATCAAGTTAAATCTTGATATATTTAAACTTAAGTAATACCTTCTGCGTATGTTACAAGCTTTCAGCTGACTTCCCATGTATGAAAATTTCTAGTATGGTGCTTAGAAACATATCTTGCATCTAAGAGGTATTTCCTGTAGCTTTCATTGTTATCTAAATCTTCAAGCATTTTCTGTGTTGCATGCATAAGTCACAAATAATAATGCCTTGCATTGTATGTGCTAATATTTGCTTCAGTGCTTTCTGAAGACTTGTTTTGTTTCTGTGCACATGCACTAAGCTACTTATGCAGAGTCATGCAATAGCTTATTGTTATGACCAATACTTGCTTGTCGCTTCCTCGAGACCATGAATCTCTTGTCCTTTGCAAATCCTCCCCATTGGCTGCTCTCTCTCTTTTGTGCAGGGTACAAGGGGTACTGCTGAGGGGTAGACAGCACTGGGTAGTAGTATCCCCCATGCCTCTCTAGCTGGTAGCGATGAGGAGTAGTTGATGGATTTGATACTGGTCCTTCCAGCCAGCCACCTCAAGGAAACACATAAGTGTTGTCTACTGTTCGACATTGTGTTGTTTCTTACGCTTTAGAGAGTGTATCTGTGTGTTGATGATGAACACTAAGTTTTCAAAAAGTTGTTTAACTGTATCTAATTCTATCATATTTCCTTATCATTACATAAGACCTTACCAATCAAAATTAAAATAATGGAAACCAAAACTTAAGTTCAATTTGAACAGTAACCATAGTGCAGTATTTTAATTTTCTGTGGAATCTTCATGTATTTTCTTGAGAATTTCTTTTGCCTTGGTATAGTAACAAGAAAAGAATGTGGGTCCCAACTGAATACACATGCCTTCTGAGTTTGTTCTTGGTCATTTGTGTAGCTCATTAGTCATTGATGTTCATTTTTTGAAGGAAAAAACACGTTGTTGCTGAGCTAATCCTATTGCAAATGTCAATGCATAGAGTCGCAAATTATTCTTCTTGTATTTTCATTAACATTGGTCTTATCAAAAACTATTTGAAGTGACATTTGCATGGCTTAATGTGATCTTACTTTATGTAACAATTTTCTATGCACAGCTATTCTTGAGATTTTTTTTTTTTAAGTTTAATGCTAAAGTAGAATGCAGATTGTTGTTGTACACACAATAAAGACATGTGAGGGAAGAGAAGTATAGGTACTAGCTCCATTAATTCTTAACCTTGGCACTTAAAGTATGGGTTGTATTAGACTAACATGAACCATAGTTGGATTTGCATTACATTTTTGGCATATAACCCAGTCCCACATGCCGTTTATTAATTCCAGAGACAAAACTTATGAGTCCTGTCCATATGTTCATTTTATGCATTTGGTGAAAAGTACACCTAAAATGGACTATGAGTATGTATGAAATCAACTTTACTTCTTGGGTAGCACCTCAGCGATTTGTGGAAAGAGAGTTTGTTCTGAAAACAATTATGACAAAATTAAACTGATATCTTTAGGGCCTATATTTCTGCTGTTACAAGGTCTGTGGGTTTATCAATTACAGTTAATATCTTACTGTTGGGCCAAATTTTGAATGAATTTAATTTAATCTATAACCTAATTTTGATATAATCCTTCAGTCTGTGTTTCCATCCTTCAGGAACTGTGCATGCCAGCTTATCCCTTAGTGTCAGGATATTTATAAAAAAAGTGACACATTGTGTGAAGTGATGTTTACCATCAGACTGTGTAGAGTCTTCTTCATCTTCACCACCCTCATCTCCTTCATCTCCTCGGAAAGATTCAGGAGTGTCCTGCCCATAATAGCTGAACCAGGAAGGATCCAGTCTGACAATGAATCAACCAGTTGGATTTGATGAATAATTTTCTGAGTCATACCACACAAAATTTATGTTTATTTATTGTCAAAAATATTGATAAACTGATAAAGTTCTCATTTCCTTGAAACGATTGTGTTTAATTATACAGTGCAACCACTCTGTGAAATGGATAGTGATCACCTTTGTAACTCTTTGACCTATTTGAACAGGATGTTTTGTAAGTTGGGTGGAATGGGTGTAGTCTCCTCTCATTCTGCACTTTTGTAATTTCACACATAATAGTTTCTAGATCTTAACCCCTTAAGATATCACCGATATTGCTGTTGTGTACACCTTATCTATGTATCACAATGCAATAAAAATTTTATGAGAAATGTTAATGCCCTCCATGCTCAGTGCTAACATTCTTGTCTTGCTTTTGCAGGTATCACAAGCCTATCTTGTCTGGAAAGCTGTCATGCACATATTTATGGGAATTCCTCATTTCTTCCAGCTAAAGAGCAGGTTAGTACTGAGTATGTCTGCTACTTTTTCTAGAGCATGGCTTTCCTGTCACATCATTGTTTGTTAAATAACTTCTATATTGGATACAGTGGAGTTAACCTAAGAATTAAATAATAGATTTTGTGAAATGTCTGTGCTCATAAAAGATATCTGTGCTTTACCTTGGGCTGCTATCAGCCTTGGCTCGATGTTCGGCTTCCAACAGTGATAGCATAGTGAGCACATCCTCAGGGTCAAGGTCAAGGTCTCGCTTCAGTCTGGCTCTGCTGCTGGTGAGGTCTTCAGGAGGCAACACAAATGGAATCTCAGGGCGGTAGCTGAAATTGATAACTAATGGTCATTGTCAAGTAGCTTTTAGATATTTAACTGACTTACTAGAGTAAACCAGACCTTCGTTATATTCCAGATGGTTCACTGAATATGAATAGGTGTAAAGTTGTCTCTGTTCCCAAGCATCACTGTTGCAAGGGGTATATCTGATGGAAACTTAGGTTTTATTTGAACTGGCTAGTTTTTGGATTCAATGGCATGTTACTGTTTTTACAGTGTTAAAATTTAGCAACCATGAAGAAAATGAGAAGAACATGTAACTGTATGGACAGGGTTGAGTTATTTGGAGAAACGAGGATACATAAATTACTAAGATGGTCAATTTACGTAAATTTATATATAGATTTATATTTAGTAAGGTTGATTGATAAACCAGACCATAGGCCACACATACTGTTGTAGGGGAAGAGAATACAAGACTAGCAGCTACTGACCAGGCAGGAAATGGGGGGAGAGAAGACTTTAATGAGCACAGAAAAGTAGATCTTTTGGAAACAGCAGAAGGTTAACTTGACAGGTCAGCAAGCTGTAACTCTTGGTGTAAGGACATGTGTGCTACTGTTGGTCTGTTTGAAATGACCTATGAGGAGTTGCTGAAATAAAAAGTTTAGCCTATGAGAACCTTCAGATTTTGTTCAAAATTCGAATGTGTAGGGAAACCAGGGGATGCCGTGGATAGTCAGTGGAATTTGATCAGTCAGAGTGGATGCAAAAACAGCATACTTTATCCGGGTTTTTCTTAATAACTGTAGTCATAATTATACAATGTCAGGTGTGAAATGTGACCGCAGGAAAGTGAAGTAGAGTGAATACATACAGGCTTTTACCTAAAGTGTTGATTTGTCTGCAAGGCTTAGAACAATACTATTTGTGATAAAGTGTATTTTGGTGCCGCGAGACAAAAGTTACCATCAAGAAATTGTGATTCATGACTTGCGTGTAGCAACTGTCATTTTGTTCAAGTAAACAGCTGTGAACTTCCGACTGTTTTAATTAAAACCAAGGACAAGGTACAGCGCCTCTGAAAACACCCCATAGATTCCCTCGAGTGGAACTCAGGATGACTATAGCTACTAACCTGCCCTACATATCTGTATCATAATAATTGTATTAATTACAAGAATTAGGACAGGTGAACAGGACATAACCAGTGTACTTCAAGAGAAGGAGAAGAAGACACCATATCAAGAGGTAGGTCGGTTGTAGTGGGGAAAAAATTAAAATATGCGATAGCACAAATTCCAATTGTCTTAAGTTGAGAACTACGTTCTTCTGGTTTATTACACAGCAAGTAGCTGTAATTGCTTACCGATGTTTTGGGACAACATATCGGTCCCATCATCTTGACCGTTGAAGATGGGAGCGTCAGGTTTCCCGAAACATCGATAAGGAATTACATCTACTCACTGAATAATAACACAGAAGAATGCAGTTTTCATATACTTCGTGGCAGAAGCCTGACATCATGCATGTCTTAAATTTTCTCCATATGACCCCAAATTTTGTCATGGTTGTCACGTTTGAAAAAGTGTCATATATTTGGGAACACAGCAGGCATTTGGTGTAGCACTGTATATTCTAAATTTCAACTCCAGTGTAAGTTGGGTGGTCAGCTTCATGCATGCTGTTCTTCTGCAGGGAAAAGAATCCTCACACTTTGCTGGTTTGGAGGCTGTGTAGTTCCCGGAATTTGTCTGGATGAGATTAAGAGATATTTCCCTGCCATGAACATCAATTAAAACCCAGTCACTTTATTGACTGAAGGTTGTAAATAATTACTGTGTAGGAGGCTAAATGAAATATTACAGCCAAGATGCCTAAGGGTACAGAGTGCTTTTATTTTCTAGTACCTGCGCTTTGATGGTGGTGAATATGTGAGATGTTGATTTCGTTTCCTTTCATTTGATCCTCCATAGTATTGATATTGGTTCACTGCACCTGGAAAAAATTAATAGTCTGTCAGTTAATTATCCAGTATATGTTTTATTTATATTATTACAGATATATGTTACCTGAATTACACTTATCAGATATAACCTGATGCCATAAAACAGAATGCTAAATTTAAATTTGTGCTTGTGCAGTGTTGTTGTTGGTTTACAGTCTGCAAAAATTACCCATACAGATATTACATACTTTTTACATATATATCACCTCATAACATTTAATGAACCTGCTTTTAGTACCTATACAGTTTACTGCCAGTCCAACTTCAGAATTTCTCTTGGCTACTATGCTGTTTTCACTGATGGCAGAAAATTAAACAGTATGCACTTAGTGTGGCCTCTAGTTGCTTGATGTGCATACCAATTTTTATCTTATTAGCTGAAACATTGTTACAGGGGGCCAGACATGCACACATGATACCACAAGTGTCTTCTGCTCTATAAATTAAGAACTCTAGGCCAACATATGTCCAGTAGAGTTTCATAAACCAGTTTCAGAATACAACCTAATAAAATTGTATATACACTGGATGGTAGCTTACCAGGGTCACCATACAGTTCAGACTTGAGGAGAGCGTTCTCAACGTGTTTATCCAGTGCTGCCTTCCCCACGCCATATTGGTAGCCCTTTTCATACTGTGAGACTGTTTTGCCATGACCCTGGGCATTCTGATGATCTGTATTACCTAGGTCCTGGTGGTATTGTGCCCTTTGACTTCCTGGGTAATGTATGTTGCTTCGCCCTGTTGCTTTTCCTCCATTGCTGTGCTGCATGTGGTGTCCACTCTTACTTCCAGTCTCCCAGGTCTTGCTGGTGGTTGATATGGCAATTGGTAATGCTGTCGGTAGTTCTTCATCTTTGACATGCTTGTTTGAGGCTGGAATAATTATGTGCATTGTGATAACTTCCTTCTAGTGCATTCAGAATTGGGGGGGGGG
>Ga0209755_10007942_pt1 | contig 11437 bp, 8 predicted proteins | sample TergutCo191P1_FD_187301 | JGI IMG/M metagenome (GOLD analysis project Ga0209755, IMG submission 187301) | Cornitermes sp. P1 segment gut microbial communities from Petit-Saut dam, French Guiana - Co191P1 (SPAdes) (version 2) | ecosystem: Host-associated > Arthropoda: Insects > Digestive system >...
TAGTTTGACGGCTTTTTGTGACAAATGTCATATTGAAATCAGGATTAACGGTTGATTAGGTATCAGGATTAACCGTTGATTAAGCATCAGGATTAACAGTTAATCCTGCACCAGGATTAACTGTTGATTAGGCATCGGGATTAACGGTTAGTCCTGCACCAGGATTAACATTGAGAGCGGCACCGGCCAGATTGATACCGAATTAAGCAAGAGGGCAAAGCAGAGTGACGCAGGGCGCGCAAAGGAATTCAAAGGGGATCACAACAAATATGATCGTAATTACAGAGAAGCTTAAGGAAAACATGGGTTTTGCGAATAAGAGCTTAGCGATCTCTGCGAACCTTGGCGGCTTTGCGAGAGAAAAATCCGAAAATTGATTTCCGTGTTTCCGTGCGCAAGGCGATTGCCAAAAGGTACGTTTTGTGGTAATCTATTATAATATTTAAGTCTCAACACAAAAATGGCATGTTGAAGAAGAGGTGACTATAATGCGAAAGGGAAGATTTGGGGGCATGGCAGCCAAAATTTTCGGTAACTGCCTATGATCCTGGATATAAGTTCCTCACCTTATTGCACCATGGGCGGGGTTGCTCTTGTACAGTTGGTACAAGAGCTTTCTGTTGCGGCATCCGCCCGCGCCCCGGAAATGGCGGGCAATGCCTCAAGCACCTCCTCTTTTCTCCAAAATCTGGTATCAATTGCCGCTGTTTTGTTTGGGTTGATCTGTGCTTTCGGGATGCTCTTTATAAGACGCAAGGGTAAAGCGGCCCTGGAAAGGGCGAGTGAAGCCAATGAAGTAAACGAAATTTTCCTTAATGCCGCGCCTTTTGTCATGTGCGTATGGAACGACTCCTGTAAGCTTGTGTCCGCCAACAAGCAATCAGTGGAGATTTTTGGACTTTCCGATAAAGAGCAATATATAGAAAGTTTTTTTGACCTTTCGCCTGAATATCAGCCCTGCGGCAGGAAATCGCAGGAAAAAGCCCTTGGTTATATCCGGGAGGCTTTTAGCAAAGGCAGCCCTGTCAAATTCGAGTGGATGCACCAGACCGTAAACGGTGAGCCGCTGCCTGCCGAGGTCACTTTGGTGCGTTTTACACGCCGGGGTAAAAATCTGGTCGTGGGGTACACCGTTGATCTACGCCCGGTTAGACGGGAAACCGAGAGAATCGTCGCCGAAATACGCCGCCGGGAAATCGCCGAGGAGGAAAGTCAGGCAAAAACCCGGTTCCTGGCCCGGATGAGCCATGAAATCCGTACGCCTATGAACGCGGTATTGGGCATCGCCGGAATCCAGCTCCAAAAAGAGGGGCTCCAGCCTGATACAGAAGAGGCTTTTTCGCGTATCCATACCGCAGCAAGTCTGCTGCTTAACATCATAAACGATATTCTTGACCTCTCCAAAGTCGAAGCGGGCATGATGGAAATCGTGCCGGCCACCTATGAAATGACAAGCCTTGTTGTGGATACGGTACAGTTTAACCTTATGTACATTGGCAGCAAACAAATTGACTTTAAGCTCTCCGTAGACCCGCGGCTGCCCTCCTACCTTATTGGTGATGAGCTTCGTATCAAACAGGTATTGAACAACCTTTTATCCAACGCCTTTAAATATACCCCGGAAGGCACGGTAACCTTGTCCTTTGGGCTGGAAGCATCTTCGCAGCCCGGTAATGTGATTTTGGTTATTGCCGTCAGCGATACCGGACAAGGCATGAATAAAGAGCAGATTGACCATTTGTTTGCCGGTGAATTCCATCGGTTTAATTTGGTGGAAAACCGCGCCATTGAAGGCAGCGGCCTGGGGATGCCCATTACCCACTCGTTGATTAGCATGATGCAGGGTGACATCCAGGTGAAAAGCGAGCCGGGAAAAGGCACTTTGTTCACGGTACGCCTGCCGCAAAAAACGTACGGCAGTGATGTTGTGGGCGAAGATGCGGTAGCAAATCTGCAATCGCTGGAAACCTTCAGAAAGCCTCCAAAGAAGTTCTCAAGGCTCCGCAACGAGCTTATGCCGTATGGCCGGGTACTGGCGGTAGACGATGTGGAAGTCAATCTGTATGTAGTCGAAGGGATTTTGGCTGCGTACGAAATTACCGTTGAAACCGCGGAAAGCGGGCCTGAAGCCATTGAAAAAGTCAAAAACGGCGAAGTGTACGACATTATTTTCATGGATCACATGATGCCCGGCATGGACGGCGTAGAGACCACAAGGATCATACGCTCTATGGGGTATGACCACCCCATTGTCGCGTTGACCGCCAATGCCCTTAAAGACTCCGAAGAAATGTTTATGAACAACGGCTTTTCCGGCTTTATCTCCAAACCCATTGACATAAGCCAGATGGACGCATACATTACACGCTTTATCCGTGACAAACAGCCGCCGGAAGTCATTGAAGCCATACGGGCCAAAATGCGAAACGAATTCCTGGAAAGCATCCGCTAAGCGCGTGTAGATTGACAAAAGCGCTTTCGTATAAAATAGCAGCGGAAGACGGGTTCCCATGCAGTTTCTTGTTTTATTCCTTGAAGGGATTATCACCTTTATTTCCCCATGTCTGCTCCCCCTGCTGCCGCTGTATGTTTCGTACTTCGCCGCGGGAGAAGCGGACAAGCGCAGAACCCTGATTAATGCCCTTGGATTCGCAAGCGGCTTTACGCTGGTGTTTGTTACCCTTGGCGCCTTTGCCGGGACGCTTGGGAGTTTGCTTGTCGAACATGCCGTTGCCGTCAACATCGTTACCGGCCTTATCGTTATACTACTGGGCTTGAACTTCATCGGCCTTGTCAACATCGGCTTCCTTAACAGGGCGGTACACAGAAACGCCAACGTAAAAAACCTGACCTTTTTTTCGTCTGTTTCGTTTGGAATCGTGTTTTCCATTGGCTGGACACCCTGTGTCAGCGCCTTTCTAGGTTCGGCGCTTATGAAGGCATCCATACAGGGGGGGACACTCAACGGCATCCTCATGCTGCTTGTGTACTCCCTTGGTCTTGGTATACCATTTGTTGCAAGCGCCGTTTTGATTGACAGGCTGAAAGACGCCTTTGACTTCATTAAACGCAGCTACAAGGTTGTCAACAGTATTTCGGGCGCTTTGCTTATAATTATGGGCATATTGATGGCAACGGGTTTGATGGGCCGGCTTTTGCTCTAATGGAGAGGTTTTATATGACGAAGAAAGTTAAAGTATGCCTTGGCGTGGCAGCCCTGGCGCTGGTAATCGTTATTGCCGTTTTTGCCTACAACGCGCTTGCCGGCCAGGTAAGCCCGCCTGGTCTGGTCATGCTGCCGGAAGAAGGCACTGTCGCAAGGCAAAGAGCGCCCGATTTTACCTTAACGGACCGGCACGGAAATTCTTTGAGGTTTTCCGACATCATTGCCGAAGGGAAACCTGTTGTGCTCAACTTCTGGGCAAGCTGGTGCCCTGCTTGCAGGAACGAAACGCCCGGATTTGACAGGGTTTACCGGGATCGCGGCGATGAAGTACGGTTTGTAATGCTTAATCTTACGGACGGCGTACGGGAAACTGTCCAAACAGGCCAAAGGTATATCCAGGAAGGAGGCTTTATCCTGCCGGTTTACTTTGACACCCTGCAGGAAGGTCTTATCGCCTACGGGATTCGCTTTATCCCCGTCACGCTGTTTATCGACAGGGAGGGGTACGTTGTAACCTCGATGCATGGCGCGGTTGACGAGCAAACCCTGCGAAACATTGTCGATTTTATGCTGCGATAGGAGGTGACTGACACCTTAGCCGCCTCGCCTTGCCGGAAATGCCGTTTCCGGGTATTATCCTCTCATGACCGATTTTGTGCATCTCCATGTTCACTCTGACTTTTCCCTGCAGGACGCCTCGGTTTCGGTGGCGAATCTGGCGGCAAAGGCGGAGGAACTGGGCATGAAGGCCCTGGCCCTTACCGACCACGGTAATATGTTCGGGGCCATGGAGTTTCTTGCGGCCTGCGGAACCACCAAAAACCACGTTAAGCCCATAATTGGCTGTGAAGTGTACGTTTCCCCCGGCTCCCGCTTTGAGAAAAAGGGCGCGGAAAACGATAACTGGTACTACCACCTTGTCCTTTTGGCGGCAAACCGGAAGGGTTACTACAACTTGATGAAGCTCTGTTCCTTCGCCTACACCGAGGGTTTTTACCACCGGCCCCGTGTTGACGATGAACTCCTTGCGCAATACCACGAGGGGCTTATCGCGCTTTCCGGCTGCGTTTCGGGGGAGATTCCTTCGCTCATCCAGAGCGGAAAGCCAAAAGAGGCGGAGGAGAAGGCTCTTTTTTACCGTGACCTTTTTGGAAGCGATGGAAACGGGGCCCCCAACTTTTACCTGGAGATTCAGGATCACGGCATTCCCGCCGAGGAACTGCGCGGCACCTTTTCGCAGCGTGACATCAACAAGGCCGTTGCCGGTATTGCCGAGCGAACCGGAATCCCCCTTGTGGCAACAAACGATGTGCATTACCTTGCGCAGGAAGATTCATCTGCGCACGACATACTTTTGTGCATTGGAACCGGCAAGACACGAAGCGAGGAAAAACGGAAAAAGTATTACGGCGACCGCTATTACTTTAAAACCGGGGACGAGATGGCCGCCCTTTTTCCCGACTACCCCGAAGCCATTGCCAACACGGTGCGCATCGCCGAACGCTGTGTCGAAGATATCCCCAGCATCGGAGTTACAGACCTTCCCAAGTATCTGCCTGACTTTGACATTCCTGCCGGCTACGAAAACTCAGACAGCTATCTTCGCTGCCTTACCATGGAGGGCCTTGCCAAGCGTTACGCCAAAGACAAGCAGGACGGCGGCAAGGCGTGGGAGGACATAGAAAAGCGGGCGGCGTTTGAACTTGATACCATAATACAGATGAGCTTTACCGGCTATTTCCTTATCGTGGCGGATTTTATCAACTGGGCCAAAGAGCGCGACATTCCTGTGGGGCCGGGGCGCGGTTCCGGGGCCGGCTCAATTGTCGCGTATGCCCTGCGGATAACCGACCTTGATCCCCTCAAGTACAACCTTCTGTTTGAACGCTTCCTTAACCCGGAACGCGTTTCCATGCCCGACTTTGACGTAGACTTTGCCAACGAGGGCCGCGACGATGTTATCCAGTACGTTACCGAAAAGTACGGACGGGAAAGGGTGGGACAAATCATCACCTTCGGGACGCTGGGCGCAAAGGCGGTGATCAAGGATGTGGCGCGGGCGCTTAACATCTCTATCCCCGAATCAGTGATGATCACAAAGCTCATTCCCAAAGACCCCAAAATAAATCTGGAAAAAGCCCTTAACGGGGAACCCAGACTCAAGGAGCTTTCCGAAGACCCGCGCTATGTTGAACTTTTCGCCCTGGCAAAAAAACTTGAAGGGCTTAACCGTCATTCGAGCCTTCATGCCGCCGGTGTGGTTATCGGCAAGTCTGACCTTCATGATTTTGTGCCGCTGTACCGGGACTCCAAAACCGGCGATACAGCTACCCAGTACAGCATGAATTTCCTTGAGCCCTGCGGCCTTGTAAAAATGGACTTCCTTGGCCTAAAAACACTGGATGTTATCAAGCATACGACAAAACTAATCCGCGGACGGGGCGGGCAGTACGCCGACTTTAACATAGAAAACGAGCCGGAAGATGACGAGGCCACGTTCAAGATGCTTAGCGAAGGAAAAAGTTTTACGCTTTTCCAGTTTGAATCCGAAGGCATGCAGGACACGCTCAAACAGGCAAAACCCAGTTCCATTGATGACCTTATCGCCCTGAACGCCCTGTACCGTCCCGGCCCCAAGGACAATATACCCCAGTTCATAGATTCCAAGCACGGACGCCAGGCAATCAGCTACCCCGACCCAAGCCTTGAGGAAGTTCTCAAGGAGACCTACGGTGTCATTGTGTACCAGGAACAGGTTATGCGGGTGGCGCAGATTATTGCAGGGTACAGCATGGGGCAGGCGGATCTGCTGCGCCGGGCAATGGGGAAAAAGAAAAAGGAAATCCTTGACGCGGAAAAAGTTCCTTTTATTGAGGGGGCGGTCAAGCAGGGCTACAGCGCTGCCAAGGCCGAGGAGATATACGAGACACTTGTTCCCTTTGCCGACTACGGTTTTAACAAAAGCCACGCCGCCGGTTATTCTGTTTTGGCCTATCACACCGCCTACTTAAAAGCCAACTTCCCCGCGGAGTTCATGGCCGCCAAGCTCACCATCGAAATTAACTCGGCGGACAAGGACAAACTTTCCGAATGTATCGCCGAGGCCCGGAAGATGGGCCTTGAAATCGATCCGCCGGATATCAACCGCTCAGGCAAACTGTTTACGGTTGTCGGCGGGCGCATTGTTTACGGCCTTTTGGGAATCAAGGGCCTGGGAGACGGCCCTGCCGAAGAAATCGTAAACAGCCGCGGGGAGGGAGCCGGCGGGCCGTATAAAGATTTTATGGATTTCCTTAACCGCTCTGATATAAAGGCCGTAGGCAAGAGCGTCATTGAGCGGCTCATTCAGACCGGCGCGTTTGACAACCTTGGCACAAGCCGCGAAACCCTGCTGGGCAACCTTGAGCGGGCCGTGGAATATGCCCAGAACATAAAGGACGACAAGAAATTCGGGCAGGCCAGCCTTTTCGGGGACACAGGAGAAAAGGAATATCCGGATTTCGAGTTTGAAGCGTTTCCAGAGCTTGGCAGGGCCGAAAAACTCAAAGTCGAAAAGGAACTTATCGGGTTTTATTTTTCCGGGCATCCCATGGACGAGTACCGGGAGATATGGCAAAAGGCCGTGAAAGTAGACCTTGGCAAGCCGGAAACCCTGAATCCCGGCACGCAGATACTGGTGGGGATGCTCAAGGGCATAAAGCCCATCACAACAAGCAAGGGCGACAAAATGGCCTTTGCCACGCTTGAAGATTACAACGGCGAAATGGAACTCACGTTCTTTTCCGGCATCTGGAAAAAATGCCAGGACAAAATACAGCCGGAGAAGGTTACGATTCTTAAAGGCATGATCGAATACCAGGAAGAAAAGGACAAACGCAGTTTTACGGTAGATGAATACCTTGAAGCGGATGACCTTGAAAGGGTGCTCAGGGAGGAAGAAGCCCGCTTGCGCAAGTGGGAGAAGTACCGCAATATATGGAAGTACGCCAAAGACCTGGAACTGCGCTTCCCTGACCTTGCCGTCCCGGGAAATGTGGAGCCGGGAACGTATACGATTATCGGCGTCATCAAGTCTTTGAGAACGCACATTGATTCAAAAGGCAAAGAGATGGCGTTCGCAAACATACAGGACCAGAAGGGGGGAATAGACCTCGTGTTCTTTGCCCGCACCTGGGAAAACTGCAAGGCACTTGTGGCGGTGGATGAAATACTGGCGCTTAAAGGAAATATCGAAGCTTCCAAAGACAATAAAAATCCGGCGAAGATGTCCTTCTTGGTGTCCAGCATACAGGACTTGAGCAAACTGCTCCGGGCGGCGGCAAAGAGAGCCGCTGAATCAAAAGAGGACGATGCCGCAGAGGAAACCGCTGTTGATTCCCCCGCCGCGCCGGAAAAAGACGAACACGCTTCCTACCGGGAAGTCCACATACGCCTTGCCGCCGCAGCGGCGAATGACGAAGCGGCGCTTCACACACTGAAAGCCTGCATGGAAGGTAACCCCGGCACCTGCCCGGTTTATATACATATACCGGTTTCGTTTTCCAGGGGTGCGGCGGAAACCGTAATCCGCACCGCCGCCCGGATCGATGCCGGGGCTTCCGCGTCCATAGGCGCTCTGGCGGAATGTGCCGTTGTCGCCGATGTATGGGGCGCACAGTAAATCATTTTTAGGGGGAGCGTTATGCCTCAGCTTTTTGGTTTTTTAGGTTCGGTTATCAGCATTTACATGATGATAGTTTTTCTTCGTATCATACTCACCTGGTTTAGCTGGATGGGCCGCAGCCGCCTGCATGATGTTCTAGCCAAAGTAACCGATCCTTACCTAAACTGGTTCCGCCGCTTCCCGCTTAGAATAGGCTTTATTGATCTTTCGCCCATTGTGGCCCTGGCGGTTCTTTCGTTTGTGAACCGCCTCTTTATGACCTTCGCGCAGCATCAAGCAATCAGCATTGGCATTATACTCATGATGATTGTGCAGATGGCTTGGGGCGTGGTTTCTTTTATACTCATTTTTTTAATCATTATTTTTGGTCTGCGCATTGCCGCATATCTGGCGCGCTTTAATATGCACAATCCGTTCTGGCGCATTGTCGAAGCCATTTACCAGCCGGTGTCCTATAAAATTAACCGTATGCTTTTCAAAAACCGAATTATGTCCTTCACAAACTCCTGCCTGATTTCCATTGCGTGTTTGGGGATTGTTTTTTTGGGATTAAGATTTATAGTGCTTTTACTTTCCAACGCGCTGGCGGGACTGCCAATATAACCCGGTATGTTTCTTCGGGAACTTAAAGAGCCGCTTCTCCGCCTGAAGGGAGCCGGCCCCGCCCTTGCCGCCAAACTGGCGCGCCTTGGCATAAGCACGGTAGCGGGCCTTTTGTGTCATTACCCCCGCGACTGGGAAGACCGCAGCCGCCACCTCCCCCTCAAAGACTGGAGCAAGGGCCGCGTCTGCACGGAAGTGCAGGTACTGGCACACGACTGGTTTGGCTTTGGCCGCATGAGGACGCTGAAAATATATGTTGAAGACGAAAGCGCCCGTGCCTGTCTTTTGTGCTTTAACCGCCCCTTCCTGGAAAAGCAGCTTCAGACAGGAACGCGCTGCAGGCTCTACGGGCATTTTCATTACAAGTACGGCGACATACAATCCAGCGCCTTTGAGGTTGAGCCGATTAACGATTCGACCGGGGGCTTTGCAGAGGGAGGCTTTGGCGGCGGGCGCATACTGCCGGTCTATCCCCTTACTTTGGGGCTCTCCCAGGGCGCGCTCCGTAAACTTATGCACCGTGCCCTCCAGCACTATGCCCCCGCTCTGGAGGACGAACTCCCCGAAAGCATTATCCGCCGCGATGCCCTGCCGCGAAAATCCCATGCGATAAGGGCCATACATTTTCCCGCCTCGCACGAAGAACTTGAAACAGCCAGGAAGGCGCTTATTTACGAGGAGCTTTTTTATCTGGAAGTGATGATAGGAAAGCGCTCGATGCAGAGGAAAAGTGGAATTACCCATGAGCAAAGACTTGAGGGCAATGAGCAGAGGGCGATTTCTTCTTTGCAGCGCCGTCTTGTTGAGCGGTTGCCGTTTGAGCTTACGCCGGGGCAGGAATCGGCTGTTGGGGAGATCAACCGGGATGTGGCAGGGCCCTTTCCCATGGCACGGCTTCTTCAGGGCGATGTGGGGTCGGGCAAGACGCTGGTTTCTTTTATGGCGGCGCTCAAGGCGCTTGAAGGGGGAGGCCAGACAGCGCTTATGGCCCCCACTGAACTGCTGGCCCGCCAGCACGCGGAAAACGCGGCCAGGCTCCTGGAGCCTTTGGGCGTGCGCATAGCTTTTCTCACCGGGAACCTTAAAGCTTCGGGAAGGGCGCACCTGCTCAAGGCGCTTGTCGCCGGGGAGATCGACATGGTCGCGGGGACACACGCCCTTTTTTCGCGGGATGTGGAGTACCGGAACCTTCGCCTTGTGGTTGTTGACGAGCAGCACCGCTTTGGGGTACTGCAGCGCCAGGCAATAATGGCCAAGAGCGTTACTTCCTCCCCGGATCTGCTGATGATGAGCTCAACCCCCATACCCCGAAGCCTTGCGCTTACGGTCTTTGGCGACCTTGACGTGTCGGAGATTCAGGATATGCCGCCGGGACGCAAGCCTGTGAAGACTCACCTTGCCAGGGAAACCAACGAACAGAAAGTCTACGACTTTGTACAGCGGGAACTTGCCGCGGGGCATCAGGCGTATTTTGTGTACCCGCTTATCGACGGCGGGGACGAGAATGACCTGAAAGACGCCGTCTCCATGGCCGAGCGCCTTGCCAAAGAAGTATTCCCTGAGTTTCCCCTCGCGCTTTTACATTCAAAGGTGGACGAGGAAGAAAAGCGGCGCATCATGGACGACTTCCGCAAGGGCGACATTAAAATCCTCGCCGCCACAAGCGTTGTGGAAGTAGGCGTGGATGTGCCGAACGCGACGTGCATGGTTGTTGAACACGCCGAGCGTTTTGGCCTTTCCGCCCTGCACCAGCTCCGGGGCCGGGTTGGCCGGGGCCAGGCGCAATCTTACTGCTTCCTGGTCTACGCCGACAATCTCACCGATATCGGAAAAACACGCCTCAAGGTTATGCTGGAAAACTCTAACGGCTTTATCATCGCCGAAGAAGACCTGAAACTCCGGGGCCCCGGCCAAATCGCAGGCCTTGCGCAGTCCGGCTACCTCACCCTGGGTCTCTCTGACCCCATCAGGGACGCCGCCGAACTTGCCCGCGCACGCGCCGACGCCTTTGCTATGCTGGAAACCGATCCAGACCTGGCCCTTGCGGAAAACCGCCGAATCGCGGAGGTGCTGCAACGCGCGCCGCCGTTTGGAGAAGTGGGGAATTAAGCCAGCAGCTTTGCGAGTTTTGATTCTTCGCCCGCGGACATGACCAGGGGAAGAACAGCCGGTTCCTCAAGTACCGGCGGGAAGAGAAAGCCGCCTTCCAGAAATCTTAAGTATAGCGTCCGGTATGTTTCCCCGCTTGTGTCCGCCTTTGCCGTGAGGTAGATTCCCCGGCGCTGCCACTGCCCGCCGTCAAGAGCCTTTCTCAGTTTTGGGTACTCTGGCCCGCCGCGTTTTACGCCAAAAGTCTTCCGCACTGCGGCAAGGTTGTAAAGGGCACGGGCTGCCGCCGCCAGCAGCACCGGCGGGATAAGCTCCCCGGCGGGGAAGGTATCTTCCATACTTTCCGGTAAAACCAGCACCGCCGGCCCCTGCGGCCAGGGCAGGACAGGCACAAAAACGGTGTCAGTCACCGTTTCTTCAAGAAAAGGCCGCCAGAGGGAAACCGGCGCTTTTTCGCCGCCCCGGCAGGGAAAGGCCGGGTCAGCAAACGGGGCGTCAATTGCCGGGGAAAGGCCCGCTTCGGTCAGGGCCTGGCGCAGGGCATCTTCGTTCCGGAAAAGGCGAAAGGCCCTGCCGGGGAAAAAGGCGGTCAGGGCTTTGAGGAAACGCCGTTCCAGCGGGTGAGGGAGAGGGGCAAAGAGCCCGCGTTCGGCGGCATTTTTCAGCTCCGCCAGAACCCTGGACGGTTTATGGCCCAGAACGGCCCTTCCGCCGCAGCGCCAGAGATCGGTGAGCCTTTTCCCGCCTTCAAGATAAAGGTGGAAATCACGGGCCCTAAGCACATTGGGCATGAGCCGCAGGAGGCTTCTGTTAATACAAGGCATTTTTATACTATACTATATCGGTTATACTGTAATAAGCCCTTTGCGTACAATCCGGCAAAGAGCGGCTATTTT
>Ga0209755_10007943_pt1 | contig 11437 bp, 9 predicted proteins | sample TergutCo191P1_FD_187301 | JGI IMG/M metagenome (GOLD analysis project Ga0209755, IMG submission 187301) | Cornitermes sp. P1 segment gut microbial communities from Petit-Saut dam, French Guiana - Co191P1 (SPAdes) (version 2) | ecosystem: Host-associated > Arthropoda: Insects > Digestive system >...
TCCAGAGCTTTCGCTTTTTCCTCGCTTGTCGCGTTAGGATTGACCCTGGTTTTTTCTGTCTCATTTGACTTTGCCATAATTATCTCCTCCCTATATATGGCGCACAGATGCGCGGCGCTTTACCGAAACTTAAAATATTTTATCATTTTTTAAAATTTTTGTCTATAGGCACTATATATTTGTAAAGTGTTTATAAGGGAAATATAATAGCAATCATTTCTACAAAGGAAGTAACGCAACACGTGTTTTATTCGGATCAATTGTTGACCAGTGAACAGCTTCTATATCATTTTCAATTAGAAAATCAGTCCATTTAGGGGAAAGATTCATATCAACAAGAATTTTCATACTTCGGCGAGAGCAACCTCACGCCATTGAGAAAGCGCTGCTGCGTACTGTAACGCTTGCATTATATCTTCCCGTTCCAGGTAGGGATAATCAGAAAGCAGTTCTTCGACACTCATTCCTGCGCCAATTTGCCCAACAATCATGCCAACAGTTACCCGCATACCGCGAACACATGGCTTTCCACCCATCATGGCTGGGTTCTGAGTAATTCGGTCAAGATTTTCATTGTACATACTATAACAATAATATGTAAAAAATAATAAAACAAGTAGTAGATATAAAAAGTGATATTCAGCTTTTAATAACTCTGCGGATTTAAAGAATCATCAATATTTTTTTTAATTTTAGCTGTCAACATGGAAACTATTTCTTTTTTTACAATAGGGGGCATTCTCTCAAGGTATTCTTTTGTTTTGGGTTTATGTTCTTTTTGTTTTTCTAGTGTTTCACAGAAAAACAGTTCATGCGAAGAAATTTCCAAAGCAGCGGCAATATCTTCGATTTTTTCGAAAGAAGGAATACGCCGTCCCATTTCGATCTGGCTTATGTAGTTGCAGGATGTATCGCATCGTCTTGATAATGCCATCTGGGATAGACCTCGTTCTCTACGAAGTCTCTTTAGATTATTAATAAAAATATACTTTAAGGTCATTTCTATAAGTCTAATAGACATATAAATTTAGTATTTCTCTACTTGTCTTATGGACATTTTATAATTATTGCGTTATCTTGTCTTATAGACATATATTGAAAAAGGGGTGTTTATTAATGAAAACTATAGTCAAATTACTCATGATTCTTGCCTTAGCGGCAATATTTGGGGGTATTTTTATTGCTTGTGAAGAGGAAGAAAATACTCAATCCTGTACCCATGAATGGGACGAGTGGGAAATAAGAACTACTTCAAATTGCACAAGAACCGGTGAAAGATACAGAAATTGCCAAAAATGTTGGGAATCTGTTACAGAAAGTATGCCTAACGCTCATAACTGGAGCGAATGGGCGGTAGCAAGTGCTCCTTCATGTACAACCACCGGAATAGGTATAAGAAAATGCACTCTCTGTGACATAACCGACCCAAATACCGCCATACCTCCCGCGCATAAGTGGGGCGTATGGGCTGCGGCAACACCGGCAACCTGTTTAACCGCAGGCGTGGGGATACGGGCTTGCAGCGTTTGCAACGCGGCCGATCCGGATACTGTTATACCGGCGATGGGGCATGGGTGGGAATACGCGCCCGGCGCGACAGAACCGACCTGCACCGAACCGGGAAGCGGGCTTCGTAATTGTTTTAGATGTCCAGAAACTTCAATTGGAGGTACTTATCCTGCGATTGGGCATGAATGGGGAGAGTGGATAGAAACAACATCTCCCACTTGTACAACCGATGGTATAAATACAAGAGTATGCTTCCGTAACGAAATACACATCGAAATCATGTCCGGCATTACATCACATGGACATGATTGGGAGTACGTACCTGGCGCGACAGAACCTACATGTACAGAGCCAGGGAGCGGATTACGTAATTGTCTAAGATGTCCTGAAACATCAACTAGCGGTACTTTTCCGGCACTCGGGCATACTCCAAGTGGTGATTGGACACTTGTAAACTCTATAATAACTTCATTAACAAATATTCAATTAGCCGGAACTTGTTTGGTATGCGATAAACCAGTTATAGATACAATATCATTAAGTGCTTATATTGCCGCTCAGACTATGGATACTGTTCCCTTGACTATAGCAATACATCTAGGAACAATGCCTGGCGCAGTTTGGCAGCAATTAGTTGCCGCACTAAATACAGCAAACAAGAAAGTAACTCTTGATCTCTCCGATAGTACTATAAACTTAGTTAGTGGAAACCGCACATTTAGCGGCAGTAATTATTATTCTTCTCATATCGTATCTATTGCCTTACCTAATACCTCTACAGCAATCGGCTCTTCTGCGTTCTACAGTTACAGCGGCTTGACCAGCATCACGATTCCAAACAGCGTGACAAGTATCGGCGAGAGAGCGTTCTATAATTGCACTGGCTTGACAAGTATCACTATTCCAAACAGCGTGACCAGTATCGGCTCTGAGGCGTTCTCTGGTTGCAGCGGCTTGACCAGCATCACTATTCCAAACAGCCTGACCAGTATCGGCCATTCTGCGTTCCGTAATTGCAACGGCTTGACCAGCATCACGATACCTTTTGTCGGTAATACTTTGGATGGTTCATCAAATACCAATTTTGGATATATATTCGGAGCATCATCTTCTCCTAGTCAAAGTTCTTCGATTCCATCATCATTAAAAACTGTAATTATAACTGGCAGCGGCAGTATCGGCTCTTGGGCGTTCTCTGGTTGCAATGGCTTGACCAGCATCACAATACCTGACAGCGTGACCAGTATCGGCGATTATGCGTTCCATGATTGCAGCGGCTTAACCAGCATCACGATTCCAAACAGCGTGACCAGTATCGGCTCTGGGGCGTTCTATAAATGCAACGGCTTGACGAGTATAACAATGCCTTTTCTTGTCGAATCATTTAGCTATCTATTTCAATATGGTGGGAGTTATGTGACTCCATCACCATTAAAAACTGTAATTATAACTGGCGGTACCAGTATCGGCGCAAGTGCGTTCTCTGGTTGGAGCAGATTGACCAGCATCACTATTCCAAACAGCGTGACAAGTATCGGCGAGAGAGCGTTCTCTGGTTGCACTGGCTTGACCAGCATCACTATTCCAAACAGCGTGACAAGTATCGGCGAGAGAGCGTTCTCTGGTTGCACTGGCTTGACCAGCATCACTATTCCTAACAGCGTGACAAGTATCGGCGATCATACGTTCTCTAGTTGCAGCGGCTTGACCAGCATCACTATTCCTAACAGCGTGACAAGTATCGGCGATTATACGTTCTCTAGTTGCAGCGGCTTGACCAGCATCACTATTCCTAACAGCGTGACAAGTATCGGCTCTGAGGCGTTCTCTGGTTGCAGCGGCTTGACAAGTATCACTATTCCAAACAGCGTGACCAGTATCGGCCCTTCTGCGTTCCGTAATTGCAACGGCTTGACCAGCATCACAATACCTTTTGTCGGCAATACTTTGAATGGTACTTCAAATACAAATTTTGGTTATATATTCGGAGGATCGATTCCATCATCATTAAAAACTGTAATTATAAATGGCGGCACCAGTATCGCCTCTAGGGCGTTCTATAATTGCAACGGCTTGACCAGCATCACTATAGGTAACAGCGTGACCAGTATCGGCGATTATGCGTTCTATGGTTGCAGCGGTTTGACCAGCATCACGATTCCAAACAGCGTGACCGATATCAGCTCTGAGGCGTTCTACGGTTGCAGCGGCTTGACCAGCATCACTGTAGAAAGCGGTAATACAAGTTATAGGAGTGAAGGAAATTGCATTATTCAGATATCTAATAATTCATTAATACTTGGTTGTAAAAACAGTATTATACCAAACAGCGTGACCAGTATCGGCTATGCTGCGTTCTCTGGTTGCAGCGGCTTGACCAGCATCACTATTCCAAACAGCGTGACCAGTATCGGCTCTTATGCGTTCTCTGGTTGCAGCGGCTTGACCAGCATCACGATACCTTTTGTCGGTAATACTTTGGATGGTTCATCAAATACCCATTTTGGATATATATTCGGAGGATCGATTCCATCAACATTAAAAACTGTCGTTATAACAGGCGGCACCAGTATCGGCGATTATGCATTCTCTGGTTGCAGCGGCTTGACCAGCATCACTATTCCAAACAGCGTGACCAGTATCGGCCCTTCTGCGTTCCGTAATTGCAACAGCTTGACCAGCATCACGATACCTTTTGTCGGTAATACTTTGGATGGTTCATCAAATACCCATTTTGGATATATATTCGGAGGATCATCATCTTATTTTCAAAGTTCTTCGATTCCATCAACATTAAAAACTGTCGTTATAACAGGCGGCACCAGTATCGGCGATTATGCGTTCCGTGATTGCAGCGGCTTGACCAGCATCACGATTCCAAACAGCGTGACCAGTATCGGCGATTATGCGTTCCTTAATTGCAGCGGCTTGACCAGCATCACGATTCCAAATAGCGTGACCAGTATCAGCTCTGGGGCGTTCTCTGATTGTAGCGGCTTGATCAGCATCACTGTAGAAAGCGGTAATACAAGATATAGGAGTGCAGGAAATTGCATTATTCAGATATCTAATAATTCATTAATACTTGGTTTAAAAAACAGTATTATACCAAACAGTGTGACCAGTATCGGCGAGAGAGCGTTCCTTAATTGCAGCGGCTTGACCAGCATCACGATTCCAAACAGCGTGACAAGTATCGGCAATGGTGCGTTCTCTGGTTGCAGCGGCTTGACAAGTATCACTATTCCAAACAGCGTGATCAGTATCGGCGAGAGAGCGTTCGCCAATTGTAGCGGATTAACGAGCATAACGATACCTTTTGTCGGTAATACTTTGGATAGTTCATCAAATACCCATTTTGGATATATATTCGGAGGATCATCTGGAAGTCAAAGTTCTTCGATTCCATCAACATTAAAAACTGTCGTTATAACAGGCGGCACCAGTATCGTCTCTTGGGCGTTCTCTGGTTGCAGCGGATTGACAAGTATCACTATTCCAAACAGCGTGACCAGTATCGGCTCTTCTGCGTTCACTGCTTGCAGCGGATTGACAAGTATCACTATTCCAAACAGCGTGACCAGTATCGGCGATAATGCGTTCCGTGGTTGCAGCGGCTTGACCAGCATCACGATACCTTTTGTCGGTAATACTTTGGATGGTTCATCAAATACCCATTTTGGATATATATTCGGAGCATCACTTTCTAGTCAAAGTTCTTCGATTCCATCAACATTAAAAACTGTCGTTATAACAGGCGGCACCAGTATCGGCGATTATGCATTCTCTGGTTGCAGTGGCTTGACCAGCATCACTATTCCAAACAGCGTGACCAGTATCGTTTCTTGGGCGTTCAATGGTTGCAGCGGCTTGACCAGCATCACGATTCCAAACAGCGTGACCAGTATCGGCTCTGGGGCGTTCTCTGGTTGCAGCGGCTTGATCAGCATCATTCTAGAAAGCGGTAATACAAGATATAGGAGTGAAGAAAATTGCATTATTCAGATATCTAATAATTCATTAATACTTGGTTGTAAAAACAGTATTATACCAAACAGCGTGACCAGTATCGGCGATTATGCGTTCCGTGGTTGCAGCGGCTTGACAAGTATCGCTATTCCAAACAGCGTGACCAGTATCGGCAATGGTGCGTTCTCTGCTTGCAGCGGCTTGATCAGCATCACTGTAGAAAGCGGTAATACAAGATATAGGAGTGAAGGAAATTGCATTATTCAGATATCTAATAATTCATTAATACTTGGTTGTAAAAACAGTATTATACCAAACAGCGTGACCAGTATCGACTTTATGGCGTTCCGTGATTGCAGCGGTTTGACAAGTATCACTATTCCTAACAGCGTGACAAGTATCGGCGATTATGCGTTCATTTATTGCAGCGGCTTGACCAGCATCACGATTCCTAACAGCGTGACAAGTATCGGCTCTTTGGCGTTCTATGGTTGCAGCGGCTTAACGAGAGTAATCATTATGGGAACGATTACTGCGATCAATTCTTCTTCTTCATTCCCAGGCGATTTAAGAGACAAGTATCTAGCCGGAGGTATAGGTACGTATACAAGAATTGAGGGGTCTGATACATGGACAAAGCAGTAAACAAGATTCCGATAGTATATAGAATGACGGATAATAAAAGTCGTTTTTATCCTCGTTTAACACGCTCTGGAATGTGTCTCAAGCTACCTACAATTTGTTGTAAAAAAATAACGGCAACCGCTTTATAGCGGAGCTTTAAAAGAAGGTATATAACATGAAAAAGATGTTTTTTTTACTAATAGTATTATTAGGGTTATTGGCTTCATGCAGTGATTATACTGATGAAAACCCTGCTCCGGATCGGACACTTATTGTTTTTGATAATACTAAAGGAATTTGCACTGCGATAGTTTACAGTAGTCATCTAAGAACTGAAGAGAGTAAAATTGCAGAAATTCAGGCAGGACAGGTTTCAAAAGAATTTGAATATGCGCATGGCTCATCGATACCATTCTTTTTCTCCTATAATTTAAATCTGTTAGGTATTAATGATTCTACTATTAATTATATTTCTGAATTTGGGCAGGATCAGGATTACATACGTATAGATGCTAACAGAAAAAATGTTATTGTAATTCCTTCTCTTGCTCAAATTATTTCTTCTCCCGATTTGTTGTTGTCAAATAACAGCTATATTTTTATTCAGAATAATTCTTCGTTTTCTATCAGCTTTATACGAGGAATCCATGTCCTTCTATCTGATAATTTTTCTGATACCGGTATAAATCAGGGAGAACGTGCGCAATATACTATTAAAAGCACTGATAATAGAACTGTTTCCGCATATCACTTGAGGGAAAATATCAAAACAGTTTCTTTTGATGGTCTGGTTGAATTTTTACCCGGACATATATATAATTTTATTTATGACGGCACCAATATTTATCTTTTTTCCTTTGTAAAAATAAATCTTGATAACATTACTAAAGGTTCCTTGAATGATCCTGTTAATAAAACAGAGGTGCGTTTTATAAATAACAATGATTTATCAGTCAGCGTTTACAGTGATTTTCCTCGGCGTTTAAAAATTACAGATATTGCACCTCATAGCCATTCCAATTTACAGACCAACCCTAATATAAGCGGCGCTCCTTACTATCCAGTTTTTAATATAGTTATTGATGGTATTTCCATTCCTTATAATGGCGGGCTAATCGTTACGCGAATAGATGCCGGAAAAACTGCAGCACTGCCTAATGTTGTTTATATTCCGCGTCTTGAAGAATTAGATGTTCTGGAACTTGATAAACCTTTAAAAGATTCTGCATACATAAAAATACAAAATAATACATATTCTTCAATATCACTAAGACGCGGACAAAGTGACTTGATTCCGCAAGATGCAATGTCTATTTTAGTTAATAACAGCGAAACAGCATTGTATATTGTAAATCCCGGTACTGCCACAAATTATAAAGTAATGAAAAACAGAGTAGATCCGGTTAATTTTCCTGATGACATTACCGAATTTGCTTCCGGCCGTCTGTACTCATTTAACTTTGATGGCACAAGGCTTGTTTTATTAGTTGATAGACCGCTTACTCTTAAGGAGGCACTTTCTCTCTCTCCTCCAGAAAATATTAATGCCCGTTCGCAGGATTCCGGTAACATCGTTCTTAACTGGACAAAAGCAGGAACTGAGAATTACTACAGTATATATAGAGCAGAAGAAAATCCTGAAAATCTCAACAGTTATAACTATCTTGCTTCGACAGAAAAAACATCGTTTACAGATAACACAGTTGAGTTAGGTAAAACATATTATTATAGATTGAGTTCCCAAAAAGATAATCTTGAAAGTAATAAGTCAATAAATTATGTATCTGTTTTTAGCGAAATTCTCCTGGATTTTTCAACGAATAATCCCCCTCCAATAATCAATATAGGTCCAGAGACACCGGTCAGATTGATTGGGCAATATCCTGTCATATTCAACACAAATATTGTTGTAACAAGCAGAACTACTCCATTGATTTTGGAATTTGAAAACTTTGGTATACAAGCGCAGGTTGATACAGCTGCTATACATTCAGGAAGTCCGGTTAACCTCACAATCAGCTTTAGAGGAAAAAATAATATAGTCGGCGGCACCGGAAGAACCGCAGCAAACGGAGCCGGACAAAGCGGTAATGTCGGAGCAGCTGCGATTAATGTTAATGGCAATGTAATTATAAGCGGAGGCGGTGATGCAATTATTACTGGCGGAGCCGGAACAGCCGGCAGTAACGGAACTAACTATAATATCAAAGCTATGGAAGGCTCGCAGCAAAGAGGCGGAAATGCCGGTAATGGCGGCGGCGGTGGTGACGGAATAACTGCATCGGGGCTTTCACTTGCGACAGCAATAGGAGACATCACTATAAAAGGCGGAAACGGCGGCTCAGGCGGAGTTGGCGGAAGCGGCAGAGGAACTGACGGAAGCGGACACATGACTGCAAGCAGCGGAGGAAACGGAGGCACTGGCGGTGTTGGCGGACGCGGCGCAGTTTTAACAGGCAACTTTTCAATCAATTTGCTGCTAACCCTTGAAAATGCTGTAATTTCCGGCGGAAACGGCGGCGTGGGCGGTACAGGAGGCGCCGGTGGTCAAGGTTATGGCGCTGCATCAGGAAGAAGCAATGACAATGGCGGAAGCGGCGGCTCAGGCGGTCGCGGCGGAAAAGGAGGCACTGCTATATATTTTACAAATGAAAACAACATTGCAAGCGGCAACCTCCCAAACAATTTATTAATTGTTCAAGGCGGCATCGGCGGTAAAGGCGGCAATGGCGGCCGTGGCGGAGACGCAAGGGGAAGTAACATAATAGGACAACAGGGAAGATTAGGCCCCGGCGGCTCAGGAGGCAACGGCGGTGACGGCGGTGTTGCAATGCGCATAAATACTAACCCGACAATTGCACTACTACAGATTCGCACATCCAATGGCGGAAACGGCGGCACTCGCGGTGGTGACGGCACTTCCTATGGCAATGGAGTTGGAGGCAATCATGGAGCGCGTCCTGTAAATGTCACCAATCCCAATGGCAATTCTGGCGCTGTTGGACCGCAAATTCAGTGGTAAAAAAAAGAAATTGGTTTTAAAAAGATTATATATTGACAGCAGTATGATTACTTAATCCTAAACTATTTTTTTCTGAATTAAAACAATTATTGTTGAAGACAATAAAGATGTCAAACAACAACTCCGCGTCCTCCGCGCCTTTGCGCCTCTGCGAGAAATTCTTCTTTCCATCTCCCGCACCAGTTTCAACATACTTGACAAATTGCATTGCAAAGTGAAATATGCAATATGATGAAAGAGACCCTTTCAATTGGCGAAAAACCCACTAAAACACAAATTGAAGAAATTAATACCGCTGCTTCCCGTCCTGTAAAATATTATAAAGATGCCCCCAAACTCACAACCGAAGAGTTGTCGGAATTCAAAAAAATAAACGCCGAAGGACGAAAAAGAGTAAACTGCACTCTTCGCTTATCAAAAACATCATTAGACTGGTGGAAATCACTCGGTGACGGATACACAGCAGCCATGTCAAGAGTATTAGAAGAAGCGCAGAATCATCCTGAGTTGTTAAAACGGATTATTCTAATTTAAAAAATACAAAATCGATTAATAGTTCCACTTGATTATTATTAAGTAAAAATGTATAATGAAAATCATAAGGATTTATATGGAAACATTAGAAAAATTGAACAAAAATGGTATTTTTCTTGAATATAATGATGTAATAAAATTATGCAAAAAGTATTTTATTTGCGAATTATCAATATTTGGCTCATCAATAAGGGATGATTTTACAGATAATAGTGATGTGGATTTTCTTGTTTCCTTTACGTCAAATTCAAATATTACATTATTTGATATTATTGAATTGGAGAATGAATTTAAAAAAATACTTGGAAGAGAAGTAGATATTGTTGAAAAAGAATCATTAAAGAACCCAATAAGAAAAAATAGAATATTAGAAAGTCGGGAAATAATATATGCCGCTTAATGAAAATGATTTATCATTTCTTATTGATATTGCTAATTGTATTAATGATATAAATGATTTTACAAAAGGAATACAATATCATGAATTTGAAAAAGACAAAATGAGAAAATTGGCTATTGAAAGACAATTAGAAGTAATTGGGCAGGCTGCTAATAAAATAAGTAAAGAAACACAAAATAATTTAAAGAATATACCCTGGAGTAATATAATAGGTTTAAGAAATAAACTTGCACATGATTATGGGGAAATATTGGCGGAAAGAATATGGATAATATCAAGAGACTCAATTCCAGAATTGATAAAAGAATTGGAAAATATAGAAGAATTAAAAGAGTATATAAAATAGTGCAACTGCACATAATTAATTATAATCGTTACATTGAACTAAATAATGAAATTGGATATGTGTATAAAACAATAAAGGAACATGGGAAAGTTTTATTATGGAATGTTGAATCATGGCTTGAAGGGCAGAACTCCGTGTCCTCCGCGCTCTCCGTGCTAAAAATTCCTATCTTAATTCGTCTTCATTCGCGCCCATTCGCGTAATTCGATGACTCTTAATCAAGCCCAAGCTCATCATGAAAATACTTTAGTGCAGAATAACGACAAAGAGAAGAAACAGGAAGCGATTGATTATTATCCCTATTGAGGATAAAATAAGGCTTTTTTTTGATTAACGTGATTGCGCCGTAGAATCACATCACCAATCGAACTTTCTTTTGATTAACGTGATTGCGTTCTACAATCACTTCATATATTAATATTAAATACTATATAACATAATGTCAAGTATTTATTTGCATGAAAAAATGCGCTTTTTTCGTATTTTCAGAAAAATCCCAAACACCACCTCCGTGTCCTCCGCGCTCTCCGTGTTAAAAATTCCTAGCTCTTAATTCGTCTTAATTCGCGCCCATTTGCGTAATTCGATGACTCTTCTCCTCTTTCTTCATTCGTGCCCATTCGCGCAATTCGATGACTCCTCTCCTCATGAAATTGTAATAGTGAGTTAGGCGAAATAGTAAAGGTGTATAAAAAATCATACACTGGATATTTATAAAATTACAGCTTTATTGACATTTATTAAATTTTATGCAATATTGTATATTAATAATATAAAAAGGAGTTTTCATCATGAAAAACATTACATTCAAAGTTATTGCTGTCTTATCACTTGTTTTATTTTCAATTACTGCATTTTCAGGATGCTCAGGCGATCCGGAAAGACATTTTAAAGCTCAACCTGTGGACGGTGTTTCGGTAAATATCACAGGGCATACAGGATCGAAATGGTCTGTAAAAATTCCGTCCAAGTACCGCGGTTTACCTGTTAACTATATCGGAGACGGGGCATTTAGCAGCAGAGATCTTGTCAG
>Ga0209755_10007944_pt1 | contig 11437 bp, 9 predicted proteins | sample TergutCo191P1_FD_187301 | JGI IMG/M metagenome (GOLD analysis project Ga0209755, IMG submission 187301) | Cornitermes sp. P1 segment gut microbial communities from Petit-Saut dam, French Guiana - Co191P1 (SPAdes) (version 2) | ecosystem: Host-associated > Arthropoda: Insects > Digestive system >...
TATGATAATGGATAAAGAGGACGGCACAATTTTCACAGAAGCATTGGAACTGCACTATATTAACATGAAGGCATTTGCCAAAGCCGTAAACGAAGCCGATAGTATAAACATACAGGAAACCCATGAAGATATGTTTGCATATTGGCTTTCAATAATCACCGAAAAAGAAATTGTGAACAAGGAAATTATAGACAACGCCCGCAAGGAAAAGGAGGTAATCCGAATGGCTATATCAGCAATAGCAAGGCAGAGTGAGGATAAAATCATACGGCAAGCCTACCAACGTAGGAAAGATGAAATATTTTTCCATAATGCAGAACTGGCTAAAAATTTGCAGATAGCGGAGCAGTACAGACAACAAGCAGAGCAGTCAGACCGCAGAGCGGAGCAAGACAGGCAACGAGCGGAGCAGTCAGACCGCAGAGCGGAAAAGGCAGAAGCCGAAAACGAATTACTCCGCAAAAGGCTTGCCGAACTGGAAGCGAAATAAAAGAAGCCATAAGTATTGCCTGCCCGATAAGAGATTAAACCCTTTTATCGGGCTTTTTCATTTTAAATGTGAAAAAACCCTTAACTAAATGCAACAGCCCTTGCCTTCAATTGCTTCCCGGTTTTGCGTCCAACCGGAGGCATTGCCTTGGTGTCCGCCGGGGCATACAGATAGAGGCACAATATAACCATGGCAAACGCAACACCCAATGTCAGCCCCTTTTCCATAATGTGCGTTTCATAATAGCAATAACCGCAAAGCCCACAACCCCCATAACAACAGCGCCGATTCTGATTATCGGGTCGGCTTGCGGGGACAGCGCTATTGCGAGGATAACTACGCCAAAAAACATCACGCTCATGTTTACCAAAAGCAACTTAAAATCATTTTCCACCGGGAACCCCTCCGCTCGTTTTTGTAAAGTATACACAGCGTTTTCGCGGATGTTTAAAATTATTCCCCTTTATGTAAATTTCCATCCCAAACGCACCCAATTGTACATTTGGGATGAAAACGGGGGCGTTTGGGAGAATAGGCAATACTTCCATACTTACCCCCATCAAATAAAATTTGCTCAAAGCGGTCAAGTAACCTTATGTTGTCGGGGATTATCAAGTCTTTCGACGAGCGCCAGCGCGTTTGGCCGAGGCATACTAAGCTTGTATGCTTCAATCATTCTGCTTCATTTCTATCTCAATCAAGCGCTGATAAAAGGGAATATCTTCACTTGAAAAGTCGCCAAACACAAACGACCCGCAATGGCACTTATTATATGCTTTTCCGTCAATCTCAAACGCAAACCCACCCGAACAACGGGGGTTGCAACTTCCGCACTCCCAACCGCCGCTTACGATTACATTTTGGATTTTTTCCGGCATTTCAGCAACCACAGGGATGTATTGGTTGATATTTTGCAGATTGAGCTTTGCTGATAGTTTATCCTGACTGACTTGCAGGCTCATCAATACTTTTTTGGTCTTCTTGTTTGTGTAAGTGCAAGTCCAGTCGTTACGCATCAACTGACCTTTGCGTATGCTGAGTTTCGTGACATTCTCCACAGATTTGTGCAAGGTATCGGCATAACCGCGCTGAACCTCGTCAAGTATGTTGTAAATCGAATCAATGGTTAATTTGGGTTCTTTTACCGATTCACCCTCTAAAAGAGCGGGGTGCATCATGTAAAAGTAGTCGTTTTTGGAATTGCGTAAATCACCTTTGGTCAGTTCCGATAACGCGTCTGCCATTGATTTTAACGCAACCGTAAGGTAACGGTTGTCAATATAAATAACCGACAGTGTCTCGCCTGCTTTGGGTGATTTCCCAAAGTCACTCACGTCAAAGCCATACTCCCTGAGTTTTGCAAGTAATATCGGCAGGCCCGTGATTTTAAGCGCTTTTGCGTTTGCCAAAAGACTGCCGCAATCAACCGCCAAAGCCCCGTTTGATTCAAGGGTTGATGATAAGCCAAGAATATACAGAAGATTTGGCACTCTTAAAAAACCGGCGTTGCTGTTTGTATAGTCCGTGGTTTTAGCGTCAATATCCTCAATTTCTTTTAATGTGATGCCAAAATCGGCAGGGTTATTTGCTATATCGCTGTAAAGTCGGCGAACCAATGCGAGCAGAGAGACGAAGCCCTCCGCAAATTCATCTATGCTCAAGCCGTGAAGAAACTTGCCATCCACGTTGATGGAACAAGGTTCAGCCGTTATATTTTTCAGATAGTTACCAGCGATAATTTGAGCGTAATATTTTTTACTCATTGCTTGTCCCCTCCTTGTATCCACTGCGCCCAAAACTCCATAAAGACAAAGCCCGATTCGTTTTCATCCAAGTCGGGGAAATAAATCTCCGCCCCAAAGCCGCCAAACTTTAAGCCGTTTTTGCGCTGCCACATATGCTGATATTTTATCGCTTTGTTTAGCGCGACAGATACCAGTTCTTCAAATGTTTCAGCTTCAAACCGCATCACCAAGTAGTCGTCGGCGGGCAACTCCCACATTTGATAATTGTCGTTATCGGCAGTTGGTTCTGCTTCCAATCCTACAAAATAAGGGAAGCAGCCCTCCGGCGCGGCATCGTGGTACGCAACGCCAATTTTGCGTCCGGAAGGCTTGCCGGGGATTTGGGCTTCAACTTCCCCAAACCGCCGCCATATCTCGCCGGGTTCGCTTACGCCAGTGGTTTCGCCGTTGGGGAATTGCCCCGCGATAGAGCAATATCCCTTTACACCCAAAAAGTGTATGGGCTTGTCCTGCGTTACTTTACTCATTTCCAATACCAAGCCATCGCTGATAAGAGGAACGCCCAAGTCAATCATTGTGTAATTCAGCAGCAAATCGGGCTTGAGGAAATTGTTAACCCTTACGTCGCTTTCCCTGTATTCTGTCGGGGTCATACCGTAAGCGTCTTTGAATGCCCTCGAAAACGCTTCGTGGCTGCCAAACCCATAACCCAAGGCAATATCAAGAATACGGCCGTCCGTACCCCTAAGCGCTTCACAAGCCCTCGCCAAACGGCGCAGCTTGATGTATTCCCTGACAGGTTTCCTTACCAGCCGAGAGAACAGCCGCTGATAATAAAAAAGTGAAAGAGCCGCTGTATCGGCTAATTCTTCAATCTGAATTTCGTTGCCGATGTGGCTCTCAATGATGTCTAATGTTTTTTGTATTGCTTCCCATGCGTGCATTAAATGCACCTCCTTCATGAAAGAAGTATAGCATGGGTAATAGGTGGTTTCTTGATTGTGTCTGCCCAATTAAACCCCCACCCTGCCGCCGCCATGCTTGAGTCTTTCTACAAGTTCGGCGGCGTGGGCGTTTCTGTCGGGGCTTGCGTACATTTTTTTGAGGGCGGCGGTGGTTATGCGGTCGCGGATGGATTCTTGCTCGTCGGGCGGGAGGGCGCTTAGGTGGGGGCGCAGGATTTTCCACATTTGATTAGCGTCGGATTCTATTAGTTTGCCACAGGCTTTGTCAAGGATGAAGTTTGAGAGGAGGCTTAGAATGCCCGCGCCGATAATGCCGCCCACGATGTCTACGAAACCGCCGAAGAATTCGAGTACAATCCAGCGGCTGCCGAAAGCCCAGCCTACGGTGCCGCTGACCACAAGGAGCGCGGACAGTACTACGTTTTTTATGAACTGGGGGACGGAAATTCGTTTTTTTGCAAGGTCATAGATGTCAACAATCAGTAAGGTTATGCAGGATAAAATGCGTGTCAGCAGGTTTGCGCGCATAAGTTCGACGGTGGAGCGGAAAATCATTCGCGGGCCCAGCCGAAAAATATTTGCAAACGCCGTGACCATCTTTGGGGCAATCAGTTTAACAACAGAGTCTTTCTTTTTTTGAATGAACTTTTTTATCGTCTTTTTCACCAATCAACAAACACCATCCGCTTCTTACATATCCAGTTCTTCTTTGCAAATTTTAAACGCGTTTATCGTGAAGTCCAATTGAGACTTTGTGTGTGCGGCGGATACTTGACATCTTACGCGGGCGCGGCCCTTAGGTACAACGGGGTACCAAAAGCCGATTGCGTAAACGCCTTTTTCCAGAAGTTTTTGCGCCATTTTTTGGGCAAGCAACTCATCGTAAAGCATTACAGGCACGATGGGGTGTTCGCCTTCGCAAATTTCCAAGCCGATTTCCTTCATACCTTTTCTGAAATAAGCCGTGTTGTATTCAAGGCGGGTTTTTAACTCTTTTGGGTTTGCGAGGATATTCAAAACCTGCAAACTGCCCGCCGCGATTATTGGGGAAAGGGTATTTGAAAAAAGATATGTGCGTGAACGCTGGCGCAAAAGGTCGATAATCTCCTTTTTCCCGCTGGTGTAGCCCCCCGAGGAACCGCCGAGAGCCTTGCCCAGCGTTCCCGTCAGAATGTCAATGCGCTCCATTACGCCGCAATGTTCATGGGTTCCTTTAAGATTAGCGCCGATTACGCCTACGCCATGGCTGTCGTCCACGATAACAAGGGCGTCATAGGCTTCCGCCAAGTTGCATATGGCGGGGAGGTTGGCGATTACGCCGTCCATTGAGAAAACCCCGTCGCATACAATGGCTTTGATTCGTGCGGTGCGCGCTTCTTTAAGTTTTGCCGCCAAATCTTCCATATCGTTGTTTTTGTAACGATATCTTGCGGCTTTGCACAGGCGCACGCCGTCAATTATGCTGGCGTGGTTCATTTCGTCACTGATAATCGCGTCCTCCGCACCCAGAAGTGTTTCAAACAAGCCGCCGTTTGCGTCAAAACAGGATGAGTATAAAATCGTATCCTCGGTTTCCAAAAATTTGCTTAATTGTTCTTCCAAATTTTTATGGACTTCCTGTGTGCCGCAAATAAAACGCACGGACGAAAGCCCGTATCCCCAGCGGTCAATGCCTTTTTGCGCGGCGTCTTTTACAGAACTGTTGTTGGCAAGCCCCAAGTAATTGTTTGAACACATGTTGACCAATCCGTTTCGGTCGGTCGTATTAATTTCGGTTGATTGCGGAGACGTAATGACCCTCTCTGTTTTCCAAAGGCCTGATTCCCTTATGGACTCGGTTGTTCGTTTGAAATGCTTGTAAGCGCTTTTCATTGTTCAGCTCCAATCTAATATAACTTTGCCTGATTCCCCCGAGCGCATTACTTCAAAGGCTTCGTGGAAATCGGTGTACTGAAACGAATGGGTGATTATTTTTTTCACATCATCCTCAAGTCCCGATTGCAGTAGTGCTGTCATTTTGTACCATGTGTCAAACATCCTGCGCCCGTAGATACCTTTCAGCGTCAGGCTTCTGAAAATGACCTTGTCCCAGTCAATGCCCACACCCGACGGGATTATGCCCAAAATCGCGATTTTCCCGCCATTTGCCATTACATCAACCATGTCGCCAAAAGCGGCGGGGCTTCCCGACATCTCCAAACCAACATCAAAGCCTTCCTTCATCATATCCAAGTTTTTCATGGCTTCCGATATTTTTTGGCTGCGGACATCAACCACTGCGGTTGCGCCGAGCTTCAATGCCATGTCCAGCCTGTGCGGGTTTATGTCGGTTACGACAATGCTTCTTGCCCCGGCTCGTTTAAGTATGGGAACGGACATTAATCCAATCGGGCCCGCGCCCGTAACAAGCACATCCTCGCCAAGCACGTTAAATTCAAGCGCAGTGTGTACCGCGTTTCCCAGCGGGTCCATTATGCTGAGTATTTCAAGGGGGATGTTGCCGTCGCAAAGCCATAGGTTTCCGGCGGGGAAGGCGATATATTCGGAGAAAACGCCGTCCATGTTTACGCCTATGCCCACGGTTTGGCGGCAAAGGTGAGGGGCGCCTGTAATGCAGTGGCGGCATTTTCCGCAGACAATATGCCCTTCGCCGCTTACGGTATCGCCCGGTTTTACATTGTTAACGTTTTTACCGATTTCAATAACTTCGCCTACAAATTCGTGTCCGATGATTTGCGGAGTGCGAATTGTTTTTTGCGCCCAAGCGTCCCAGTTATAAATGTGAATGTCAGTGCCGCATATTGCGGTTTTTTTTATTTTAATCAGCGCTTGTGTGTCTGTTATGGTGGGAGTCGCTACATCTTCAAGTGCCAAACCCCCAATGCCGTCGGTTTTTTTCACAATAGCTTTCATGGCTCACCTCTTTTTTATGTATTATATCACAAGGCTTCTTTTGCAACACGTATTTTTCTTGGACGCAAGTCTGGCATTTTATGTTGAGTATGGATATAATAGAAAAGTGTATCAGGCGCTTGGCGCACGAACCCGTAGGGGCGAACTGTGTTCGCCCGCAAGCTTTGATATTTTGATACACCCCTATAAAAAATGGCGGGGGTTTGGGGGCAGCGCCCCCATTCAGACTGGAGGAGGACGGCTGTGGCTTACATTCTGGTTGTTGACGATGAGAAAAACATCGTAAAAGGCATAAAATTCAGCTTGGAACAAGACGGCATGAAAGTAGACACAGCGCATGACGGCGAGGAAGCCTTACAACTTGCCAGAGATAACGCGTATGACCTTATTATATTGGATATAATGCTCCCAAAAATCGAAGGCACCGACGTTTGCCAGCAAATCCGCGAGTTCAGCGCCGTTCCCGTCGTCATGGTGACGGCAAAGGGAGACGACATGGACAAAATAATGGGGCTGGAATACGGCGCGGACGACTATATCACAAAACCCTTTAATATCCTTGAACTGAAAGCCCGAATAAAAGCCATATTGCGCCGTGCAACAAAAACCAGGCCCGAAGCAAAAAACCATTTGCTGAACGTGCGGGGCATTTCAGTTGACACCCAGTCCAGGCGGGTGTTTGTCTCCGACGAGGAAATTTATCTTACCGCAAAGGAATATGACCTGCTGGAATTCCTGATGAACAACACAGGGAAGGTGTATACCCGCGAAGCGCTCCTTATGCAGCTTTGGGGCGCGGACAACACAGGGGACGAACGAACCGTGGACGTCCATGTGCGGCGCCTGCGCGAAAAAATCGAAGAAAACCCTTCAGACCCGAAGTATATTTACACAAAATGGGGAGTGGGTTACTATTTCAGATAAACTGCAGTGGTTTAACTCAATCAGGTGGAAACTGGCGCTTAGTTACGTGGCTTTAAGCGTTGTGCCCCTTGTTGTGTTCAATTTCGTGATTATGTATTTTATTCAGGAATATTACATGGAGGGGCGTATCGGCGACGTGCAAATGCAGGCGGTGGTAATGTCCAGCGTTGTGGCGTGGCATAATTTGGATAACTTGGAAAGCGCGGCGACACAGGAACGCCTGCGGCTTTTGGCGAACGATTACAGCGCCGAGTGGGGGCTTCGTATCCTTGTCACCGACGACAGGGCTAACGTAATCTATGACTCCAACCGCGCTACACCCGGTTCACTTGAAGGCAGTACCTTGCTTAAACCCGAGGTGATAAGCGCCCTTGACGGCAGGGATACAACGGTTTTGCGCCAGCATGACGATACCCATGTCTTAAACGTGGCAATGAGCGTACATGACGAGGTAAGCGGGCGGGTTGGCGCGGTATTGCTTGTTTCAAATGTGGATGATATTTTTGAATCCGTCGCCACAATAAGGAATACACTGATACTCGGCAGCCTTGCCGTGGGGCTGTTGGTTGTCGTCCTTGTTTTTGTGGTTTCAAACCGTTTGATTACGCCGCTTCGCAAAATTTTAAAAGTAGTGCAGAGGATGTCAACAGGCCAGCTTTATTTAAGGATACCCGTGGACGGCAAGGATGAATACGCCATATTGTCCAAAGCGGTTAATAATATGACAGAAAAATTGGAACAAGTGGAAAAAACTCGTGAGGAATTTGTCTCAAACGTGTCCCATGAAATGAAAACCCCGCTATCCGCGATAAAAGCACTGGCGGAGTCGATTCTTTTGCAGGATTCTGTCCCGGAAGATGTGTACCGCGAGTTTTTGAATGATATCAACTCTGAAGTTGACCGTATGAACAATATTAACAATGACCTTTTGGCGCTGGTAAAGGTTGACCAGCGTGAGCAGGGATTAAACATCGCCTCAACGAATATAAACCATCTGGTTGAAGATATTTTAAAACGCCTGTATCCACTGGCGGAGCAAAAGAAAGTGGTGCTGGTGTACGAGGAAATGCGCCCTGTGCAAATTGACGCGGATGAAATAAAACTGGCGCTTGCCATTTCAAATATAGTAGAAAACGGAATAAAATACACACCCCGAGGGGGTACGGTGAGGGTGGTTGTGGATTCCGACCACCAAGCCGCATTGATTCGGGTTCAGGACACGGGCATAGGCATTCCCGTTGAGGAACAGGACAAGATTTTTAACAGGTTTTACCGCGTGGACAAAGCGCGCGTCCGTGACACGGGCGGAACAGGGCTTGGGCTTGCGATTTCCCGCGCTACGGTTGTTTTGCATAACGGAAGCATTCGTGTAAACTCAACGCCCGACGAAGGCTCTGTGTTTACTTTGCGCATTCCGCTACGCAAAAGTTAGAGGTGGTTTTTTTGAAAAAAATAAAAGATATTAACGCGCTGATGAAATCCGCGTTCAATAAAGCACGGGGCTTTTTCCGCGGGCTAAAACACAGGTATTATATACTTGCGGCTGTTGTGCTTTTGTTGGGCGCGGGCGGCTTTGTGCTGGCTTTTAGCGGTAATCCCGGCTGGGAGGGCGCTCATTACGGGCATATTTCCGTGTACTTTTTCAACCCAAGCGAAGGCAGGCTTGACGCGGAGCTTCGCCCCGCGCCGCAAGAAAACGCGGAATCCTTTTGGGCGTGGGTAAACACCGCCCTTGCCCACTTAATAAGCGGCCCCACCGAGCATTCCCTTTCGCGGGTCGGCCCGGACATTGAATTGTCCGACCTTGTTCTGGACATAGATTTTTATGACGGCACTTTGATTACAACATTTTCGGAATATTACCGTGAAATGGCGCCTTTGGAAGAAGCCCTGTTCCGTTCTGCTTTTACGCTCACCATGGCCGTTTTGCCGTTTATTGACAGTGTAATACTTCGCACATACGGTTGTGACGAGTCGGGCGGGATAGAACTTGTGGAATCAGTCGCTTCCATAGCCAACAGCCCGGTTATTTCCCCCGCGTTGTTGATTTTGGAGAGCTTTTCATTGTTTTTTGTGGATGAATCCGGCGAGGGTTTGGTTGAAGAAGTTTACAACGCGGGGGAGGTTGACCGCCATATCAGGTCGCGCGTCCTGTTGGAGCGGCTGATACAAGGGCCCGAAACCCCGGGGCTTTCCTCGTCCATCCCTACGGAAACACAGGTGCGTGACGTCAGGATTGACCCCCATTCCCTTGGCATATATGTAAACCTTTCGTCCGATTTCCACGCGCGTTTCAGTGGGACGACGGCGCAGGCGCGGATGATGATTGCGTCAATAACCAGCACAATGACAGAAAACGCCCTCCGCGGCGGGACATGGCGCGTGTATTTTTTGATAGAATCGGAGCGGCGGGAGGATTTCCACGGAGTCACCGATTTTCATACGGCGTTTACCTTTGATGAAACCGCCATGTTGGGGTTTGGCGTGACGGAGGAATATTACGAGGGGGATTAGCGTAAACAGGAGGACATAAAGATGAAACGACCCGTTCTTTGGGCGTTGGGTTTTTTGGTCTGCGGAATTTTGCTTGGTGGTTGGGATATTGCCCTTTTGCCTTATTTTGTTGTGGCGGCGTTTTTTATTTGCGCTGTTTTACATAAAATCTATAAGTACCCGCCCGTGTTTTTTTTCGTCCTGTTTTTTATTGTCGGCGCGTGGCGGATTGGACACAGTCTGCACAGCCATACGGTTGAGCCGATACACGCGGAATTTTCGGGTTATGTGCTTGATGTCGGGTATACTGGCGGCGGAAACCGTCGGGCTGTTGTTTCGGGAATCCATCCGAAAACAGGCGAAAATGTAAGAATCATGGCGTATATTCGCATTCATCAGCCACGGGTGGAACTTGGGCAGCGTGTTTTAATCCGCGGCGAACTTATGCCCCTTGCGCTACCGAATAATCCGGGGGGATACAATCAATTCCAACATCTGCGCTCACAAAAAATCGACGCCGTAGTCTGGCCTGAGACGATAGAGCGCGGCGAGATAAACAGAACGTTTATCGTGCGTCTCAGGGCATTTAGGGACAGGCTTTCCGCGGTTTATGATAAACTCCTTCCCCCAAGTGAAGCCGCCGCGATAAAGTCCATGGTGTTGGGCGACAGAATGGGGCTTGACCGCGATTTGTCGGATTTATACCGCACAATGGGAATATTTCATATTCTGTCCATATCGGGGCTGCATGTGACAATACTCATGATGGTGGTAAATAAACTGCTGGAATTTGTTATGCACAAACGCAAAGCGGGCATTCTCGCGCTGTTGATTATGATTGTTTACTGCCTTTTGTCGGGCGCGGCGATTGCTACGGTACGCGCTGTCACCATGGGTGGGGTGCTGGTTTTCGGGAAAGTTCTTTTTCGGGATTATGACTTGCTTGCTTCTGTTTCATGGGCGGCTGTGGTTTTGCTGGTTTTTGAGCCACTGCAACTGTTTAACGCAGGTTTTCAGCTCTCCTTTGGCGCGGTATACGCAATGGGTACGCTTACCGTTCCCGTCAGCAGATTAATGGGTATGCTTAGGATTTTTCGGGGAGCCGAGTTTATAAAATACAGGGAAAGCCTTGCCGCCGGAATCGCGGCGGTGGCGGCGTCTTATGTTATTTCCGCCCATCATTTTTATGAAATCCCGTTATACAGTGTGGCGGGAAACTTGATTATTATGCCGACTACCACCATTTTGCTTGTTTTGGGGCTTGCGATTGGGCTTGTCGGGTTGGTGTGGTTGCCTGCCGCGTTGCTTCTTTCGGGGCCTGTATATTTCATTCTGCGTTTTTATGAAATTTTCGCGGTGTTTTTTCAGTCTTTGCCATCCGCAATGATTCGCACAGGCGGCGGCAATGCTGTTGTTTCGTTGCTTGGTATTTTGGTTTTGATTGTTTTCGCGTATACGTTTAACGGGTTCGGCGAAACGTTTCGTCGGCGCAAAATACTGCTTGTTCTCAGTGTTTTTGCGTTAACCGCCGCCGTATCCCTTAATACGTTCCCGCTTGGTTTACGTATCACACGCCTTGATACACACGGGAACTATACGGTTTTGCGCCATCGTTCCGACACATTGATAATCGGGGCGGCGACAGGCGGTGAATCCGCGCTTTTTACATACCTGAATAAAAAGGGGATAAACCGCGCAAGCCTGCTGTTGACGGAACCGCTCGGACGCCGAGACACCGAGCGGTTATACCGTTTATTGGAACGCACCCACACTTTGTACCTGCCGGGTCATGCCGTCGGCACCACCGCGTCTGTTATGAATGCCGTGATTAGGGACGCAACAGCGCATTTAAGCGAGAACGGCTTGCCAATGCCGAAAATTATTTACCTGTATGACGGCGATATACG
>Ga0209755_10007945_pt1 | contig 11436 bp, 9 predicted proteins | sample TergutCo191P1_FD_187301 | JGI IMG/M metagenome (GOLD analysis project Ga0209755, IMG submission 187301) | Cornitermes sp. P1 segment gut microbial communities from Petit-Saut dam, French Guiana - Co191P1 (SPAdes) (version 2) | ecosystem: Host-associated > Arthropoda: Insects > Digestive system >...
AGCCGGTAAAATGGAAATTATTTCCGCAAAATATTTGTTTTCTTCTTTAATTAACGATACTGTCAACATTATTCGCACGCGGGTTGGCGCAAAACCGGTCCGGTTTTTTACAAATATTGACAGCAATATTCCTTCCGGTCTTTTAGGAGATGAAGTGCGGATGCGGCAGATGCTCATTAACCTTCTTGCCAATGCGGTTAAGTACACCGAAAGAGGTTCTATTGGTTTGCACATAACAGTTGAAAAGCGCGATGAAAAACAAGTTTGGCTCAGGTTCACTGTAACTGATACCGGCAAAGGCATTAAGAAGGAAGATCAGGCGGATCTTTTTAATGAATTTGTTCAGGTAGATAAAGTGAAAAACCGCAATATCGAAGGAACAGGTTTGGGCCTTGCGATTACAAAGCGGATGTGTATCGCGATGGACGGAGATATTACGTTGGAAAGCGAGTACGGAAAAGGCAGCTCCTTTACGATGGTTATTCCTCAAGGTATTGCGTCAACCGATTCAATCGCAAGGGTGGAAGAACCGGAGAAAAAGAAGATTTTAATCTTTGAAAGAAGAATTGTATTTATTAATTCTATGTGCTGGTCTCTTGAAAATATGGGTATTCCTTATGCCGTCGTGTTAAATCAAAAAGAATTATTCGAAGCTCTCCTTAAGGAAGAATGGTTCTATATTTTCTCCGGCTATGGTCTCTATGATAAAATCAAACCGTTGATGGATCGGAGTTTAAAAAAAATGCCGCCGCTTGCTCTCACTGTGGAATCAGGAACTGAAAACTATATTCCCAATGTGCATTTTGTTTTTCTGCCGATTCAGTGTCTGTCCATTGCCAATATTCTCAACGGTAAGACGGATACAAAAGGTAACACGGACAGTTCCGGCATAATAAAATACAGATTCCCCGGCACGCGCTTGCTTGTTGTAGACGATATAAAAACCAATCTGAGAGTTGCCGAAGGCTTATTAGCGCCGTACAAAGCCGTTATAGACACCTGTACAAGCGGAGAGCAGGCTTTAGAACTTGTAAAGCAACAAAAATACGATTTAGTGTTTATGGATCACATGATGCCGAATATGGACGGCATTGAAGCGACGATGCGCATACGCGAATGGAATAAGCGTTTGCCTATTATCGCATTGACAGCTAACGCCGTTGCCGGTATGAGAGAAATGTTTCTGGATAAAGGCTTTAGCGACTATCTTGCGAAGCCAATAGATATGTTTAAACTTGATGAAATAATTAATACCTGGATGCCTGAAGAAAAAAAAGAATGTGAAAATATTTCTGACAACAGCATAAACTCTCAGCTTCCGGCTCCCAATCATGAATTCTCAATTCCAGGAGTTAATATTCAAATCGGTATCGCAAGAACAGGCGGCTCAAAAGAGAATTATTTCGCGGTATTATCAATGTTCCGTAAAGATGCCGAAGAGAGACTGCCTTTATTTAAAACCGCGCCGAATAAAGATTCCCTTCCTTCTTTTATCACACATGTTCACGCGTTAAAAAGCGCTGCTGCCTCTATCGGCGCTGAAAAATTATCTAATAAAGCCGCGGAACTTGAAGCTGCCGCCAATGTTGAAAATTATTCGTTTATTAATGCAAAACTGAACGAATTCGCGACGGAACTTGCTGCATTAATCGATGGTATTAAAAAAGCTAATATTGCGTATAAAGCGGATTTTCAGCTTAAATCGAATGAATACGCATCCTTGTATGTAAAACCTATTCTGCTCGAACTTGCGGACGCGCTTAAAACAAAAAAAGCGTCTTCCGATATTTTAAATATTTTAGATAAATTAAACATATTTCCAATTGCTCCCGAACACAAAGAAATAATGGAAAAAATTTCTTATCTGGTTTTAATGAATGAATACGACGAAGCGGTTATTTTAATTGATAATTTGATTGTTGATTATAAACAAAGGGAAATATAATGACGGAAAAAGAGTTAATTATACTTGTTGATGACAATCCTGCTAACCTCCGCACCGGAATAAATGTGCTGTCGGATAAATATACCGTTGCGACCGCTCCGTCCGCCGCGAAACTTTTTAACATTTTAGAAACGGATAAACCGGCTCTAATCCTGATGGATATTGATATGCCGGAAATGAACGGCTATGAAGCGATTAAAATATTAAAATCAAATCAAAAGACTAAAACAATTCCTGTTATTTTTCTTACCGGTAAAACAGAGACAGATGACGAACTCGAAGGGCTTTCTCTGGGCGCAATTGATTATATCACAAAACCGTTTCAACCGGTTTTGCTGCTCAAGCGCATTGAGGTTCACTTACTTGTAGAAAAACAGCGCAGAATCATGGAAAAACAAACCGAAGAACTCAGAAACTATTCAAATAATCTGGAATTAATGGTTTTTGATAAGATTGAAAATGTTATAGAGCTGCAAAACGCCTTATTAAAAACAATGGCTGAAATGGTGGAATACCGCGATAACAATACCGGCGGTCACATAGAACGCACGCAGAAAGGCGTAGAAATTCTTCTTAAAGAAATTTTAAAACGACATCTTTACAGCGAAGAAACAGCAAGCTGGAATGTGAATCTGCTCCTTCAGTCATGCCAGCTCCATGATGTCGGAAAAATCTCGATAAGCGACAATATTCTGCGAAAGCCTGAAAAACTAAATGAAGCCGAATTCAATGAAATGAAACAACATACAATCTTCGGAGAACAGCTTATTGAAAAAATAGAAGCAATGACCAAGAAAAATGATTTTCTTAAATACGCTAAAATTTTTGCCGGCAGTCATCATGAAAGATGGGATGGCACAGGTTATCATCGCGGGTTAAAAGGAAATGAAATACCTCTTCTGGGACGTATCATGGCAATTGTCGATGTATATGACGCGCTTGTATCAACTCGTCCTTACAAACCCGCCTACACTCATGAAGAAGCCGTGAGTATCATCAGCGAATGCAGCGGAACATTTTTTGATCCAACGCTGATTGAAGTCTTTCTCGGCACGGCTCATCAATTTAAAAATTAAATTATTCTTTTTTCTCCTGTCTTTTTAGCAAGTTACGCGCCGTGTCAAGTATAAATTCCTGAGTATCCGAAGTCAGCTTTCCGAATACATCAAGCAGTTCTTTTTCGTACGGGGACATCGAACCGAACATTTCGCCTTTCCCGGTTCTAAGCCATGTCTCGTCAACTGCGAATGTAGCGCAGATTAGTTTTATATTTTTTTCTGTGAGGACGACTTTATTAATCTCAGAGCGATACGAATAGAATCAATTCTTAAAGCTTTATATCTCACACCCAACCAAACTTCCTCTCTCACATTCAATCTTGTAAAGCTCATAGACATATCCCACGCTTTCCCTGTAAAACCCTGTTTCGGGATCACAAAGAAGAGCGAAAACTTCGGAGGTATAATATCATTCTGCCAAACCTGAAATAACTAAATTTAGCCAAATTAAAACTTGATAAAAACTGAAAATAGGTATAAATTCATGTTAGGAAAAATATATGGAAAAATTAAAAGAATTGTACAAGTGGTTTGACGAGAATCGCAGCACAATAATCGACAATCACATAGAAGAATGTGTACTCTTGAAAGACAACTCGGTAATAGGTTATTACCCAAATACTGATGCCGCTCTTTCAGCCGCACAAAAAAAAGGTTTTATTATGGGTGAATTTCTTATTCAGGATTGTATAACTGTCGAAGACGAATCAATGACATATTACAATCAGGCGGTATATTTTGGTGTCTAACGCTATAACTTTCCAGCTTTCTGACAAACAAAAACAATTAATAATTTTTGAAATTCAACTAGGAATTCCTGTGCCTATTAACGGTTATCCTCAAGACGGTTGAATAGGAGTACAGACAATGGCATTGGTAGATACAGGTGCAACAGGTTCGTGTATAAGTAATAGATTCGCTGCAGGTGCACAATTAAAACCTTTAAAAATGAACACTGTAATAGGAGCACATGGAATAGCAATCGTTCCTGTTTATCGTATAGATGTATTATTACCAAATGGCATTTTATTTACAAACATGGAAGTAGCCGAATTCATTGGCAACAACAATTTTGATTTCATTATCGGTATGAACATACTTCGCATGGGTGATATGGCGCTATCAAACGCCAAGGGCAAAACCATCTTTTCTTTTAGAATACCTCCGGCAGAAGAACCTATTGATTTTATGCACCGGTAGTATATCAGAGCGGTGTATAAAAAATAACGACAGACAAGATTAACTTTAATTTACTTCCTAAAAACAATCCCCGCCTCATCCGCATCCGCAGTTACATTATCGCCTTCATGAATAATGCCGCCGATAACCTGTTTCGCGAGCGAGTTTTCAAGATCGCTCTGGATCGTTCGTTTAAGAGGACGAGCTCCGAACATCGGATCGTAACCGCGTTCCGCAAGCAGGGATTTTGCCGCGTCCGTCAGCGTAAGCGTGATCTTTCGTTCAGCCAGCCGCCGCGCAAGACGCGTTAGCTGAATGTCGACGATTTTGCCAATCTCGCTCTTGCCAAGCCTATTGAAAATTACGGTCTCATCTATGCGATTAAGAAACTCAGGTCTGAAGCTTTGTTTTAGAAGGAGCATTAACGAATCGCGTAGTGTTTCGGGATTCTTCGCTTCAAGAATTAAGTCCGAGCCGAGATTGCTTGTCATGATGATGATCACATTTTTAAAATCGACAACTCTGCCCTGACCGTCTGTCAGGCGGCCGTCATCGAGTATTTGTAAAAATACATTGAATACTTCCTGATGAGCTTTTTCGATTTCATCAAAAAGGATTACACTGTAAGGCCGCCGCCTCACTGCTTCGGTAAGCTGTCCGCCCTGCTCGTAGCCGATGTAGCCGGGCGGCGCGCCAATCAAGCGGCTGACAGAGTGCTTTTCCCCGTACTCGCTCATGTCAATTCGCGTAAGAGCTTTCTCGTCATTAAAAAGAAAATCCGCGAGCGTTTTCGCAAGCTCCGTTTTACCGACGCCTGTCGGCCCAAGAAAGAGGAATGATCCTAAAGGACGAGCCGCGTCGGAAAGTCCCGCCTTATTACGCCTGATTGCGTCGGCGACAGCGGAGAGAGCTTCATCCTGACCGACAACGCGTTTCTCAAGTACCTTCTCAAGATCGAGGTATTTTTGCAGCTCGCCTGAAAGCATCTTAGAAACGGGAATTCCAGTCCATGCCGACACAACACCGGCAATGTCCTCTTCACTTACCTCTTCGCGCAGCAGGGCGGCGTTTTTTTCACCTTCGGTGAATCTCTTTTTCTCAATATGATCCGTTAGCAGAGCAAGCTGTTTCCGCGCTTCGGGGATTTGACCGTGCTTTACTTCGGCGGCTTTTGCAAGATTGCCTTCGCGTTCATAACGGGTTTCATCAATTCTAAGTTCTTCGATCCGCTGTTTGATTTCGCGAATTTTTTGTATTTCAGTTTTTTCACTTTCCCAGCGGGCTTTCATCGCGTCTCGTTCGGCTGTCAGGTCGGCAATTTCTTTTTCAAGTTTTGCAAGGCGCTCTTTAGACGCCGGATCTTCTTCGCGCGAAAGAGCCTGCCTCTCAATAGAGAGCTGCAAAAGTTTGCGTTCAAGTTTATCCAGTTCCGTGGGTCGGCTGTCAAGTTCCATCTTTAGGCGGCTTGCTGCTTCATCAACAAGGTCAATCGCCTTATCCGGCAAGAATCGGCTTGTTATGTAGCGGCTGGACAGGCTCGCCGCCGCGACAAGCGCCTCGTCTTTAATCCTTACTCCGTGATGAACTTCGTAGCGTTCTTTTAGTCCGCGTAAAATTGCGATCGTATCTTCAACCGAAGGTTCCGCTGTGTAAACCTGCTGGAAGCGGCGTTCAAGGGCGGCATCCTTCTCAATATGCTTTCGGTATTCGTCCAGAGTTGTCGCGCCAATGCAGCGCAGTTCTCCCCGCGCCAGAGCGGGTTTTAACAGATTGGAAGCGTCTGTCGCTCCCTCGGCGGCTCCGGCTCCCACAAGCGAGTGCATCTCGTCAATGAAAAGGATGATCTTCCCGTCCTCGGCCTGCACATCATGAATAACCGCTTTCAGGCGTTCCTCAAACTCGCCGCGGAATTTCGCTCCAGCTACAAGCGCGCCCAAATCAAGCGCGAGCAGTTTCTTTCCTTTTAGCCCTTCGGGCACATCGCCTGCCACAATACGGCGCGCAAGTCCTTCGACAATCGCTGTCTTACCCACGCCCGGCTCACCGATGAGGACAGGGTTGTTCTTTGTTCTCCGCGACAGCACCTGCATACATCTGCGTATTTCTTCATCACGGCCAATCACAGGGTCAAGTTTTTCCTGCCGCGCAAGCGCTGTTAAGTCACGGCAATATCGATCCAGCACCTGATATTTTTCTTCGGGGTTTTGATCGGTAACACGCGCTTTTCCCCGTACATGTTTAAGCGCGTTAAGAATCGCGATTTTATTAACGCCTGTTTTCTTCAGTAAATCCGCCGTCTTCCCTTCGGCCTCCGACATGGCGATTAAGATATGCTCAGTAGAAACAAACTCGTCCTTTAGCGCCGAAGCCTCAACCTCGGCTTTTGCTAAAGTCCTCGACAATGCCGATGAGTAATAAATCTGCGCTGCTTCGCCATAAATCTTCGGCGTATTGCGTACCAGCGCTTGTGCGCCGGCGGTAAGATTATTTATATCACAGCCAATCCTTTCGATGATTGGCGCGACAATGCCGTTTTCCTGCGTCAGTAAAGCAAGCAGGAGATGCTCGCTCTCAATTTGAGAATGATCGTTTTTCTGCGCGATAGAGGTGGCTTCGCTCAGCGCCTCCTGCGCCTTGATTGTAAATTTTTCGTAGTTCATGGTATTTAAATACTACCCCAACAACCCCTTCGCCTTCTTCACCATCGTATCCACATCAAGCCCGAAGCGGTTAACAAGATAATCCTGTGTTCCGACTTCACCGAACTCATCATTAATGCCGATGCGCGCGAATCTGCATGAACAGCTTTTACCGCCGCAGCAGCTTGCGGCAGCACCGCAGTTTTCCGCGAGTATCTCTGCGACCGCGCTTCCAAGACCGCTCATCATCTGGGCGTTCTCCGCGCTGATGATTGCGCGTACTTTGCAGGCTTGCTCCAAAATCGCATCTTTATCAATCGGTTTTAAAGTGAGCACGTCAAGAACGCCTGCGCTTATTCCCTCTTCGGCAAGTTTTTCCGCGGCTTTCAATGACTGGTTTACCATGAGGCTGCCAAGCGCCACGAAGCATACGTCTTTTCCTTCTCTTAAAAGCTTTGCCTTGCCAAACTTAAAAGTTTCGTTTTCCTGATAAAGGTACGGAACTGCCTTGCGCGGAATCCGCAGGTAGTGGCAGCCGTATTCTTCGGCCATAAGGCGGACAAAGGCTGCGCACGATGTTGGGTCTGACGGCTCAATGACTGTGAGACCGGGGATAACCCTCATCAGGGCAAGCTCTTCAAAGGGCATGTGAGTGCCTCCGTTGTAAGCGGCGGTTACGCCAGGATCGGTTCCTGTTAATTTTACGTTGAGTTTCGCGTAGTTTGCGGAAAGAAAAAATTGATCGTAAACGCGCCGCGATGAAAAGCTGCCAAAACTCGAGGCAAACGGAATTTTTCCCAAAGTGGAAAGCCCCGACGCAATGCCGATCATGTTCGCTTCCGCGATGCCTACGTTAAAAAAGCGATCCGGGTAGTTTTTTTTAATGACGCCTGTGTTGATACAGCTCATCAAGTCTGCTTCAAGTACGACAATGTTTTTGTTTTTTCCAGCCAATTCCAAAAGTGTATCGACATACGCCATGCGCATTTCTTTTTGTTGTTCCATCTTCTTACTCCTCTTAACCTAAAGCTGCAATGGCTTCTTTGGCTTTTTCTGTATCGAAAGCCATGCTGTGGTTTTTTTCGACGCCTTCTGCGAAGCTGCATCCTTTTCCTTTGATTGTGTGCATTATTATCATCGAAGGTTTTTCTTTCTGGGCGAGTGCTTTTTCGATTGCCGCGTCAAGAGCGGCAACATCGTGTCCGTCAACCTCCTGAGTAAACCAGCTGAAGGTTTCCCACTTCGCGGCAAGGTTTCCCATATCAAGAACATCTTTGGAAAAACCATCAAGCTGCTGTTTATTAAAATCGGTAAAGGCAACCAGATTTGAAAGTTTTTGAAAACCGGCGAAAAGCGCGCCTTCCCAAACCTGTCCTTCCTGAGACTCACCATCTCCGATAATCGTGTAAACTGTCGATGCTTTTTTATCCATTTTTAATCCAAGCGCGATACCGATAGCTGCGGAAAAACCCTGCCCCAGCGAACCTGTGGTCATGTCGATGCCGGGTGTCTTATTTCGGTCGCAATGGCTTGGAAGGCTTGTCCCTCCCTTGTTCAGAGTAGTAAGCCAGTCCTTCGGGAAATAACCCTTTAACGCCAATGCGGCGTAAACGGCAGGCCCCGAATGTCCCTTTGAAACCACAAGTTGATCGCGCTCTTCCCATCGGGGATTTTGCGGATCAACCTTCATGCGATGAAAGTAAAGAAGAGCTAAAACGTCAACGATTGACATAGCCCCCCCAATATGCCCTGATCCCAGGGTCGCGATCTCCTCAATTGTCATTTTTCGTATTTCTTTTGCCTGATTTTTTAAGTAAATTTCGGTCTCTTTATCCATGTGATGTCTCCTCAGGTAAAGTTTAGCATAAAAAGTAGAATATATTCAAATATATCAATTCGAAATGTTCGCGTGTGTTCATGGTTATAATTTAGCTTGACATTACATATTACTTCCATTATATTTACTAAGTAAATAATTAGTAAACATAAGATTACTAATACAATAATTACTAATTGGAGAATTAGCAAATGTTTGCGGGAAGGGAAAGAGAGCTTAATGAGCTTGAACGGTACTATAAGGAAAATGCCTTTCATTTTGCTGTTTTTTACGGCAGGAGAAGGGTGGGCAAGACTACCCTGATTAATAAGTTCAGGGAAAATAAAACATCAATCAGTTTTACGGCGGTGGAATCTACGGCGAAGGAAAATCTGGAATTGCTTTCCAATGAGATTTTTTCTATTCTTGCCCCGGAAACGCCGGAAAATTATTTTACATCTTTTTTTAATGCCTTTGAGTATTGCTTTAAGGCAGCTATGAAAAAACGGCTTATCCTTGTAATAGACGAATATCCCTATATTGCGGAAAGTGACAGGTCGGTTTCATCAATATTGCAGGCGCTAATTGACAAGTATCAAAATAATTCACGGTTATTTTTGATACTCTGCGGATCATCAATGTCGTTTATGGAAAATCAAGTTTTAGGCTATCAAAGCCCTTTGTACGGAAGGCGGTCTTGTCAATTTAAGATTGAGCCTTTTCGTTATTATGAGTGCGCTCCTATGCTTTCAGGTTTTAGCAATATTGATAAATTTACTCTTTACGGAATTTGCGGCGGAATCCCCGAATATGTCGCAAGGGTTAATAACAATCTTTCTGTTCAGCAAAATGCCGAGAATCTTTTCTTTAATCCGTCGGGGCGATTGTTTGAAGAGCCTTCCAGTCTGCTGAAACAGGAATTGAAATCGCCGCAAACTTATAACGCGATTATCAGCGCTATCGCGTTAGGCGCAACCAAAATGAATGAGATCGCGTCAACAGTTGGAATTGAAACCAGTCAATGCAGCAATATGCTGTCAACATTAATCGTTCTTGGGCTTGTAAAAAAAGAAAATCCTGTAGGGGAAGAAAACAAGGGGAAGCCTTCCCGCAGATCAATCTATCTTTTGGCGGATTTTATGTTCCGTTTCTGGTTCAGTTTTGTGCGTCCAAATATTAGCCGGATTTCAATGGGGTTGGGAAAAAATGTCTGCTCTGATATTTTTGAAAAATCAAGCGGCAGGATTGAAACATATATGGGCCTTGTTTTTGAAGAGTGCTCCGCCCAGTATCTGTGGCGAGAGATGAGCAGGGAAAATATCATTTTTAATACCATCGGAAGATGGTGGGGCGCAAATCCCAAAGAGAAAAAAGAAGAGGAGATTGATATAATCGCGATTGATGAAAAAGGTCAGGCTCACTTTGGTGAATGTAAATGGAGAAATATCCGTACAGGAAATGAAATTCTTGAAGACCTTGTCAGAAAATCAACATTAGTGCCCGGCATTTTTAACAGACGATATATTGTCTTTTCAAAGTCGGGTTTCTCTTCACAATTAATCAAAGCAGCGGAGCAGAGAGGAGATACTATGTTAATTTCCGCTTCGCAGATGTAGTTCCGATAAATTACCATTCTTTGGGCTCGCCAAATGGCGGAGTAATAATAAATGTTTCTCCCGAAGGTTCGATCACATATAATCCATTATTTAACGCAAGCTTTCTGATTTCATCCGGTATAACAACTCCTGCAACGGCTCCTAAAAACACCCGTTTATCTCTGTGTAAATTTGCGTATTTTCGCATTTTTTCAAGTCGTTCAATATGCGCGTTTACATGATCGGATATAAGTTTTGTTTTTACTTCAACAAGCATCGCTTTATCGTAATTTTCCAGAAAATAATCAATTTCCATAAATATATTATTGATCCGATCTGCAACCTCGGTGTTTTTACTGGTTTTTTGGAAATTAAAACCAAGTTCATTAAATTTATCCCTTAAATTGGGAGCGATCATATATTCCGAAATTTCACCTAAACGGTTAGAATATTCACCAAACCGCTTATTAATGTCCTTTATCTGGAGCTCATTTTCTTTTTGCAGTTTAATGTTTTCTTCTTGCCGCCTAGCGGTTTCTTTTTGCAACACAGCTGTTTCTTCATGCAACCTTGCGGTTTTTTCTTGAGATTCTCGGATTATGCGATCAGTTTCTTTTTGTTGTCTGGCGGTTTCCTGTAATGTAGCCCAGACTTGTTCAAAGCCAATCCCCTGTGGGTATGTTGATTGTGTTTGTATGTTTCCCATCATAACCTCTTGATTTGAATATACAGCTTTTTAGTGTTATTGGAAAGAGAAAACAAATTTGAGACAGAGAACGGTTTAACTATACCTTTTACCTCATTGTCCATCCAATTGATAAGTGAGGCTTTTACAAAACTAACCGAGTTTTGGAACATTGCACATTTTACTCATTTCAAAAAATGAGGTCAAGCGTAAATCTTACCCTGTAAAGAATTAGCGTTGCTGGTTCGGTATGCGGAAAATTGAGGAAATTGGTGTTATCACGAATGACATCAATTTCCAAAAAATGCGGGGTTTGATATGCGCAATGACTTCACGATGTTTAAAAGGGCTGTTCCGTCCGGCGCTAAGGTGGTGTATTACTACGCTTATGACGAGAACGGGATTAGAAAAGGTCCCTGGACTACAAAGTGTTTGAACTTTACCGAGGCTCGAAATTACTGCCACAGGCTTATCAGGAACGGGGCTTTAATTCCAGATAGGAAAAAGATGATGACGTTT
>Ga0209755_10007946_pt1 | contig 11435 bp, 8 predicted proteins | sample TergutCo191P1_FD_187301 | JGI IMG/M metagenome (GOLD analysis project Ga0209755, IMG submission 187301) | Cornitermes sp. P1 segment gut microbial communities from Petit-Saut dam, French Guiana - Co191P1 (SPAdes) (version 2) | ecosystem: Host-associated > Arthropoda: Insects > Digestive system >...
AAGCGACCGCCGCAACCCGGAAACCCCCTCCACCCCGGGCCAGTGGGATCTGGCCAAGACGCTCAGGGACGAGCTTTTGGGACTCGGCCTTAAGGAAGTCGAACTGACCGCCCACTGCTACGTCGTTGCGCGCCTGCCGGCAAGCGAGGGGTTGGAAAACGTCCCGCCGGTGGGCTTTCTCGCCCATATGGACACCGCCAGCGACGTCACGGGAAAGGACGTCAAGCCGCAGCTCGTGCGGGACTACGACGGCGGTAGGATCGAGCTTGCTGGCGGCCTCGCACTGGATCCTGCGAAGGAGGACGGACTTGCCGAGCAGAAAGGCGGAGCTATCATCCGCGCGGATGGAACGACCCTGCTGGGGGCGGACAACAAGGCCGGCGTTGCGGCGATCATGGCCGCGGTCGAGTGCCTTCTCGCGCATCCTGAAATTCGGCGTGGGCCAGTGGAGATTATTTTCTCGCCAGACGAGGAAACTGGCAAGGGGCTGCCCGAATTCCCTTCCGAAAAAATCAAAAGCAAGGTCTGCTATACCGTGGACGGCGGGCCGATCGGCGAGATCGAGGCGGAGTGCTTCAACGCATGGCAAGCGGACGTTGAATTCAAGGGCAAGGTCATACATGTCGGCGCAGCGCGGGGGATTCTTGCGAACGCCGCGCTCATGGCGGCCTCGTTCGCAGTCATGCTGCCCCGGTCGGAAAGCCCGGAGGCCACCGACGGCTACTATGGCTACTACTGCCCGATGGAAATATCGGGCAATCTGGAAAACGCCAAGCTCGAGGTCTTTCTGCGCGATTTCGAGACCGAAGGCATGAACCGACGACTGGAAACCCTGAAGGCCCTGGCCTGCGCCGTTGAAGCCCAGTTTCCCGGTGGAAAAGTTGTTGTAAAAACGAGCCCACAGTACTATAATATGAAAGCCAAAATTGACGAAAGTCCGCAGGTGCTTGACAGGCTGAAAACGGCGTTGGACAATCTAGGCGTTGCGTGGCGGCTTAAACCCATAAGGGGTGGCACCGATGGCTCGCGCCTTACCGAGATGGGTATTCCCACGCCGAACATCTTTACCGGCGGCAGGAATTTCCACAGCCGCCTTGAGTGGGTATCGGTAAGCGAGATGTGCGCCGCATGCAGGGTCGTGATGGAACTGATCAGACTTTGGGGGGAGTGAGGTTTTATGGAAACTTTGACGACGACATTTGGGGAGGAAATAAGGGCCGCAGTATCGACGGCAAATGTTTCCACGGTTATTACTAAAGATAACGTGTATCAGGAGGGGGATGAGCGAATTGTTTCCATATTGGATAAAATGACCGGTTCGCTCATGCTGCCCGGTTCCGGCGTGGACGGCATGGAAAATCTGGAAGATCTTCTTGCGAAGGCCGAATCGGGAAAATCGTGTTTGCTGTTGTTGGAGCATTACAGCAACATGGATTTGTCGATTTTTTCCCTGCTGGTTCGGCAGGCTGGGGGTCGCGGTTCGGACATTGCAAATGCGCTTATTGCCATCGCCGGGGCGAAGCTCAACGAGGACAGCCCCGTGGTCGCGGCCTTTGCAAGCGCATACACGCGCATCGTGATTTACCCAAGCAGCTACCTTACGGGGCTGCCCCCGGAAAAAAAGCAGGTCGAGATTCCGCGCAGTCTTGCCATCAACAGGGCGGCGATGAAGGCGCTGGAGGAAAAGAAAACGCAGGGCAAGCTGGTTCTGGTTTTCCCGTCTGGGACGCGTTACCGCCCTTGGGATCCATCGACAAAGAAAGGGGTGCGCGAGATTGATTCGTATATCAAGTCGTTCGATTATATGTGCTGCGTCGCGCTTAACGGCGAAATCCTGCATGTTCAGCGAACCGACATGATGAACGATATTGTCACCAAAGACATCGTGTGCGTCACCGCCGGCCCAGTGACTTCATGCGCGGATTTCCGCAAGAAGGCACGGGAAAGCGTGACGGATGCCGATACCAACAGGGACAAGAAACAGGCGGTTGCCGATGCGATAATGGCGGAACTGGAAGACCTGCACATGAAGACAGAGGAAAAGCGCAAACGGTCGTAAGGCCGCAATTAAGGGAGATACGTTATGACAAAGGAAGATGCGAACCAGCTTATCAACAAGTACTCGGATCATGTGCTGGGAAAGGGCGGAATCAAAAGTGAGCTTTTCACGAAGTACGAGGTCAAGCGCGGTCTGCGCGACGTCAGCGGTAAAGGCGTGCTGGTGGGCCTTACGGAGATTTCGGAGATCGTTTCCTACATCATCGAGGACGGCGATTACGTTCCCTGCGAGGGGAAACTTTTTTACAGCGGTATTAACGTCGAGGAAATCGTTCAGGGCTTTTTGGACGGAAACCGGCGTTTCGGTTTCGAGGAAACGAGCTTCCTGTTGCTTTTCGGGCATCTGCCCAACGAAAAGGAATTTGCGGAATTTTCCAGGCTGATGGAGAAATGCACCGCCTTGCCGGAAAATTTCCTGCGCGACACGATCATGATTGCGCCGAGCAAGGACATCATGAACTCCCTTGCGAAAAGCGTTTTGACGCTGTACGCCTACGACGAAAACCCGGACGATATTTCCATCGCAAACGTTATTCGCCAGTCGATAAGCCTTATTGCGCAGTTCCCTCAGTTGGCGATTTACGGGTACCAGTCCTATGCACACACTCACAAAAGCCAAAGCCTGGTCATCCACACCCCTTCCCCTGGGCTGTCAATCGCGGAAAACCTTCTGCACATGTTGCGCCCAGATTCGAAGTACACCAAGCTCGAAGCGGAAATCCTGGACATCGCTCTGATGCTCCACGCCGAACACGGCGGCGGCAACAACTCGACCTTTACGACTCATGTTGTCACGTCATCGCACACCGACACCTATTCCGCGGTTGCGGCTGCGCTGGGTTCGCTCAAGGGGCCGCGGCATGGCGGCGCGAACGGCAAGGTGGTGCAGATGTTCCGCAACATTCAGGAAAACGTCAAGGACTGGAACGACGACGATGCGATAACCGCATATCTCGAAAAACTGCTTGGCAAGGAAGCCTTCGACCGCGCCGGGTTGATTTACGGTATGGGCCACGCCGTGTACTCGCTTTCGGATCCCCGGGCGCTTATCTTCAAGCGCTTCGTCGAGGAACTCGCCAGCGAGAAGGGCCGCAAGGACGAATATCTGCTGTACTCGAAGGTCGAGGAACTCGCACCGGCGGTAATCGGCAAAATGCGCAGGATTTACAAAGGCGTCAGCGCGAACATCGATTTTTACTCCGGCTTTGTGTACAGTATGCTTGATTTGCCCGAAGAGCTGTTCACCCCGCTCTTTGCAGTAGCGCGTATCGCTGGTTGGTGTGCCCACCGCATAGAGGAACTTGCGAATGCGGGTAAGATTATTCGCCCGGCGTACAAATCGGTCGCCAAGCAGAATTATTACATACCAATGAGCGAGAGAAGCTATTGACAAAATCGCCGTCATGCGGCATTGTACCAAACGTCATTCGATCAATTATTCAAAACGGAGGCCGAGAAAATGGGAGTGGCAGACACACAGAGAATGGATATTAAGGCTAAGGAAGGCAACCCCCCAAATCCCGGGCAAAAAACCGATTGGCAGGTGTTTGTCGAAAACATGGAACAGTCCCTTGCGGAACAAAAGGCAGAGATAGTCGAAAACCTTATTTCCAGCAGCAAAGATTTCAGGGAAATAGTCGAGGGGATGGATCCCAAGGATCTTGCGGACATCGCATCCGATGATATTGACAGGCGGATGATTGAAGCCATAGGTTCGCAGGAACTTAAACGCCTAAAGCTGATAGATTCCGCACTTACCCGAATCAAGCAGGGAAAATACGGATCCTGCATGAAATGCGGCATACGCATCCCCAGGGATCGACTGGAGGCAATCCCCTATGCCCTCATGTGCATTGAGTGCAAGTCAAAAGAGGAAAGGCGTCACCTGTAAGCGCCGCACCCCATAAACGCAGAGGGCCGTCCAGAAAACTTCCCGGACGGCCTCAAAACCCACAGATAACGTGTCTTTAGACGAAATTACTCAACAATGGCGATAATATCGGCCATTTTGATGATGAGATGCTCTTCCCCGTCGATCTTTATCTGGGTACCAGCGTATTTGTCGTACATGACCTTCTGGCCGGCTTTCACTTTGATCACGTCCTTGTCGTCGCCGACCTCCACAACCACGCCCTGCTGGGTCTTTTCCTGGGCGGTATCGGGGATGATGATTCCCCCGGCGGTTTTCGCCTCGGTTTTCTCTAGTTTTACCATGACGCGGTCTGCCAAAGGTATTACCTTCATTTTTGTCCTCCGTGTAACGTAAGATTGGCCAATAAACAAGCGATGGGGCTGGTTTACTGGCATCGATTTTCTATACTATAGCAGGAAACGCCCCAAGGGTCAAGAATGCCAATTAAGGCAATTCGGATTTCTGCTTCTGCGCATTGAATTGGCCAGCAACCCGCAAAGGCATTCATTCCAATATCGCCCCTTGTGTAACACCCTGTTGGCAGTTGTTAAGTCGCCGTTCGCCTAAAGTTTTGCGATTCGAACCAGATCAACACGCTTCATGCGGGTACGTCTATGAAACCTGTACGCTCGAATACGGCGGGGCGAATATCGTCGAACTTCATAATGTCACCGTAAAGCGAGACAAGCATCTCTTCTAGTTCAGTAAAGCGGTGGTGATGCAGAAAGTATGACGAGGTAGTAGCTACAGCCAGGGCAAAAGCGATACCATGAGATATGACAATAACCATAGAACTCAGATGCCCCCACTGTAACGACAACAACTTAGCACGAAACGGGAAAAAACGCAACGGCGTACAAAATTACCTGTGCAACGCCTGCGGAAGGCAATTCATAAGGGACGACCAGCGGACCTATATCGGGACGCTGCTTTGCGTAACCGGCCTCATAAAAATCATGCTTGCGAGGGGATGTGGCATACGCGACATCGCCACCATACTCCGCATAAGCGTGCAATTTTTCAAAAAAGCTGGCGAATCATATGAAGGCGTTTTCCTTGGTTTTTCATTATCTCAACTATGGCTGGCTTTGAGCTGTCATACTTTCTGCAACACCTCCAAAATCTTTGGAAAGCGCAAAAAAACGCTTGACACGATGAAACTTCCATAATATCATATTAAAGGTGCCAGCATATTAGGAGTTTTTGACCTTATTATGACCTTTAGGAAAGTGCCTTTTCAGTCGAGTTTATTTCTATCGTACAAGTTATAGAAGAAAAAATGACAGCTTAGGGTTCAAATCTCTCTCCGTTTTTATGCCCACAGTGTTATCTTTCGTTCTGTTCCCGTGCTAATTTCAAGTGAAACGACATTTGGGGGAGATTATGTTCGATGATTGTCTAATCATGGCGGGAGGTTCCGGCACGAGGCTCTGGCCAGCAAGCAATTCCCGTTTGCCGAAACAGTTTCTGCCCGCCTCTGGAAAGACGAGTTTCTTTTCCATGGCGGTGGAACGAGCGCTTGCGCTTACTGGAAATGCTGGTAAGGTCATTATCATCACCGGGAAATCCCACATTCCTCATGTAATAGCCGACACCGCCAAGTTGAGCGCTGGCAAAAAAAAGCGCCTGATTGTCATTGGCGAACCCGCCGCCAAAAATACGGCCCCAGCTGTGGCATGTGCGGTTTCCTATTCGCTTCTTAGTGGCGGTGGAAGGAACATGCTTGTCCTTACAAGCGATCACATCATAAAACCGCTGGAAGTCTTTAAGGCCGATGCGACGCTGGCCGCATCTTCCGCCGCCAAGGGAAAACTTGTCGTGTTTGGAATTCCGCCGAGCCGCCCCGAGACGGGTTACGGTTATATCGAAACTGGCAAGACCGTGGACGGCGTGAACAAGGTAACCGCCTTTCATGAAAAGCCCGATCCGCAGACTGCGAAGAAATATTCCGCAAGCAAACGTTTTTTCTGGAATTCTGGAATGTTCGCCTTCTCTGCCGATTTCATGGCGGAGCAATTCCACAACCTTGCGCCGGACGTTATCTTGCCTTTTGCAAAACTGAAGGCCCCTAAGCCCGATTCCATCACCGTTTCAAACGGCGTGCAGGTATTGGTCTCGTGGTCTGGTTTGGATGCCGCCTACCGTAAAACCAAAAGCATATCGTTTGACTATGCGATTGCGGAGAAATGCCCTGATACCGTTATGGTTCGCACGAATTTTGACTGGATCGATATTGGCAACTGGGAAGAGTATGTCAAGATATGCGAGAACAACAGGTCGCAGGTGTTCAGCGCTTCTGGGGATACCTGTTATGTGGATTCCGACATTCCCGTTGCCCTGGCAGGAGTTGAGGATCTTATTGTGGTGATTCGTTCAGGGAAAAATGGCGGCCCGGCCACGGCGCTTATAACCAGAAAGGGCCAAACGCAAAAAGTGCGAGAGGTTGTGGAGCGGATCAAAGAGGCTGGCAGGACAGAATTGCTGTAGGTTATTGCACCTGCCGCGAGTTAACATGCGAGTATTTCCGTGACTATTGTTTTTGTGTATGCCAAGCTGACTACATGTGCGGAAGGTAGCTGAAGAAATTGGAAGTAAATGATACGAGCGTCTGTCGGCTTATCCGTTTTGACGAGCAGATGCTTGTTGACGCTAACCTTGACGGACTTAACCAAAAGTTATGGGAGCGGTTCAGAACGCCCCTTTCATCCCAGGACGACAAAGAGTTTCTTGAAAAGCTGAAGCTGATTTCCTTTGACGAAGACGGTGTGCCCCATCCAACCGTAAGCGGCATATTGATGGCCTCTGAATTCCCGGAACAGTATATTTCGAATGCCTATATCCAGGCGGTACGCTATGATGGCGAAAGCCGTAATGCTCCCCAGCTGGATGCGCAGGATATTACTGGGCCATTAGATGCGCAGATCAAAGACGCATGCAAGTTTGTAAAGAGCAATATGAAAGTCAGGGCAATTAAAGACCCTGGCAGGATAGAAACCCCGCAGTATTCCCTGAACGCTGTGTTTGAGGCGGTTGTCAATGCCGTTGTCCACCGCGACTATTCAATCTATGATGGCTCAAAAATTCGCCGGCATATGTTTTCTGATAGGCTAGAACTGTATTCCCCGGGTAGTATTCCTAACACGATGACTGTTGAAAGCCTTTCCCAGCGGCAGTCTTCCAGAAACGAACTTTTAAGCTCTCTGCTGGCTCGTTGTCCCATGAATTTTGACGCGACCGGAAGCAAGCGCGTTTTTATTATGGACAAACGTGGCGAAGGGGTGCCCATCATAATTTCTGAAAGCTTAGCGCTTTCCGGGAAAAGGCCAGAATACACATTAATCGATGATACGGATTTGTGCCTTACAATATTTGCGGCTTAATATGGAAAACCAAGTCTGGGCATTCGAGGCCGAGTAGTTTCCGTGTCAAGGTGCCCCCGTTTGAGATCTCGAAAATCAATTTCAGTGGCAAACCCAATCTTGCTATCTTTAAATGCCTGTTTTGTGTTGAAAAAAGGGCTTTCATGTTCTTTGATCACATGGGCACCATTAAAATACTTCATAATCACGCAATTTTTTTCCATGTCCTGTAAAACTTTGTTATCGAGATTATGAAAATTGATTTCCGTGTCTTGAAACATCTCTGATTTCATTTGTGTGGGTCTAGATCGTTTTTTCCGTTCAGTGTATTATTCCAACTATGAGATCTCTGCGTTACGAAAAAGTTTGCCGTTCTTTTCAGGTGAATAACTCAAAAGCTCGGCATTACACTGCGCGCCCTTTTGTGCAATCGACGCAAACCAAAATCAACATGATTGCCCGTCATGAACAGGTTGGCAATCGCAAATTAAGGAGTATATTATGAAAAAAGCACGAATCATAGGATACGGCATTCTCGCCGTGGCCCTTGCTCTGGCGTTTACCGCCTGCCCCACCTCCGTCGAGTCGGAACCAGAACTGGAACCAACCACTGGCTCCGTTATTGGGCGAGCGGTGTTTACTGGTAGCGAGGATAACAGCGGCATAATTATCACGTTGGAAGAAATGATCGGCAATCGTTCCGTTTCCGTCATCAACGCAAACCGCGGCATTGGCGCGCGGAGCGCTGGCGAACGCTCCATCACTGCGCTCACCCAAACCGACGCCAGCGGCTCGTTCGCTCTGAGCGGCATTCCCCCGGGAACCTACATCTTACATGCGTTGTCGCGGGACTCGATGGAGGCTGCGGCGACCAGCGTGATCGTAGAAGCTGGCGAGGAATTCGATGCGGGCGAGCTTGTCCTGATGTTAGTGGGCAGCATTTACGGGCAAATCACTGTTGACGGCTCCAATGCCCGCGCCATGGGCTTTATAGTAAGCGTGGCAGGAACCTCGTTCATGGCGGTAACCTGCGAATACGGCCAGTTCACGATTAGCGGCGTGCCAGCGGGAGAAGGTCATCGCCTTCTCGTTGTGAGGGGGGATTTCACGGTTTTCTTTGAGCAACCGGCTAACGTGTCGGGTGGCGGAAGAACCAGGATGGTTTCCAAGAACATAAGCAGCATGTCAATGGATATTCGCATCGGTTCAAATGGCAACTGGTGGATAGGTGACAGAGATCTCGGAGTCCCAGCGCAGGGAGCGCAGGGCTATGCGCCCCACATCGGCTCGAACGGCAACTGGTGGATAGGCAACAGGGATCTCGAAGTCCCGGCGCAAGGGCCGCAGGGCGACACGCCCCATATTGGCCCGAACGGCAACTGGTGGATAGGCAACCGAGATCTCGGCACCCCAGCGCGGGGAGCGCAGGGCGACACGCCCCATATCGGCAAAAATGGCAACTGGTGGATAGGCGACTGGGACCTTGAAGTTCCGGCACAAGGGCCGCAGGGCAAGGCGCCCCGTATCGGCCCAGACGGCAATTGGTGGATAGGCAAAAGAAACCTCGGGGTTCTGGCACAGGGAGCGCAGGGTAACACGCCCCACATCGGCGGAAATGGCAACTGGTGGATAGATGACGAGGATACAGGGGTTCCAGCGCAAGGGCCAGCCGGTGCCTCCGTGATATGGATGGGTGAGTTTGCCACCGAACCGGTTATTCTGCCAGAGCACGCTGATATGCTCTGGGCGTACTTTAACACGACCACCAGAAACGCCTATATCTGGAACGGGACGGGCTGGGATCTTCTGGCCGAGCGCGGCGAGACGGGGTCCGGCGGTGCCGACGGCGTTTCGATAAACTGGCGCGGCACGTTCTCGGCGCCTCCCCCCAATCCGGAACTGAACTGGGCTTTCCACAACAGCACCACCAGAAGATCGTACATCTTTGGCGTCAACGGCTGGCAAGTGCTGGCAGCGGACGGGCAACATACCGGGTTCGTTCCAGTGTCGGGCGTGGTCTTTGAGGAAGACAGCCTCGTCATGGTTCTCGATCAGAGCGAGTACCTCACCGCACATGTGTTCCCGGGGAACGCGACAATCCGGGATATGCTGTGGACTTCCAACAGGCCGGACATTGCAAGCGTGGATATGTTCACCGGCCGGGTAACCGCGCATACATTGGGATCTGCTACAATCACCGTGCGTACGGTGCACAACAACAGGACGGCGACGGCTGTGGTAACGGTGAAGGCGTATATCCCCGATTTGACCGTGGCGGGCCCCCCAAGTGCCCATGCCGGCAGCCTGCTCATCTTACATGCCGGTGCGGGTGCCGGCGGCAATGTCGGGCGAACTTTCGTGGAGCTGTACAACACCACTGGTGCATCTATCAATCTGGGCGGCTTCTCTCTGCAATGGGCCACTGGAACCGGCAACTGGGAGATTCTCCCCTTGGAAGGAACCATTCCCGGCAACGGCTCGTTCCTTGTACTGGGCGGCACTTCGACACTTGCCAACCCGCGCTTGCAGATTTCCAATGATGCCGCGGACATGCATGAACCTACCTTTAACTTGAACAATCGCGCATTCAGGGTGGCACTCATGGAAAGCCACAATAGGCTGACCGTTCCCAATCCCTTTGACGTGGAGTGCGATGGGATTGACATGAGAAGTTTGATGCCTGCCTCGGAGATCAGCGCGGAGCCGGTGGATGTCGTGCGAAGAGCTGCAAATTTTGTTGACATGCTTGGTGTTGTCAACGATCGCACCGATAACCGGGACGTTATTCATGGCGCGGAAACCGTGCCCGCATTTAGGGTTTCCAACCAGGAATCCGTGCGCCGCACGTCCCTTGTCGATACCGACAACAATTTCAATGACTTTAGGGCAATTCGCTGGGAGGTAGGATTGGGTGCCGTTGCCGACAACCAGATGAACATTTTTAGGCCAAGGGGTTCTGGTGCAGGCGTATGGACTCCGACATTCCCGGAACCGAACTGGGGAGCAACTCCCGCACCAGAAGGCGTGCCTTTGGCGGACAGGATAATTATTCTACAGGCGAATAACTCTGGTAATAATAACAATACCGTTACGGGTTCAGGCTTTCCAAGGTCTGTGGTGGAGTTGTTCAATATCAGCGATGCGACAATTACTTTGACTGGTAATTATTACTTGCATGTTGGTCATGCTGCCACTTGGTCCGAGGCGATTCCATTAACTGGGGAAATACTTCCGGGGAGATCTTTTCTTATTGTAGGGGGAGGTACTAATGCTACGCCGAGAGCCGCTCTTCCACAGCATGATTTGGAATTGGCTTTTTCTCTGAGCAATGGCTTCAGGGTAGCTCTCATGAGAATCGGCGGTACTCTTTCAAGTAATCCATTTACCGATGAGAGTTTGTGGGATTATTATGTCGATATGCTAGGTACTGCTGCTGCTGCGGGTATTTTCGAAACATCTCACGCATCTGCCCAAAGTAGCCCACGAATACCTCGCCGTATTTCACTTACTGATACCAATAACAACGGCGTGGACTTTGGTGAGGTTGATACAAGGAATGGAGCCTTAACAGATACATACCTTCGTCCTACAAATGAGGTTCTGTATCGATTTTGGCCGCGAAATTCAACTATGGGAGAGTGGGATCCTATGACTGGTCTGCCAAGAATAGATCCTGTACCATCTCCGCATCTTTAGTTGAGCAAGAGGCAACTCCCTGACTGCGAACAGGCAAGGGAAGCGCCGGCTTATTCAGGCAAGAATAGGTCGGCGTTATAGATTTTCGGCTCTCGGAGCCGACGAATAGGAGCGTGTCATGAAAAAAATACAAACCATACTGTGCGGCATTCTGGCCGCGGTTCTTGCACTGGCGTTTACCGCCTGCCCCAACTCCGTTGAGCCGTCGCCGCCGTCGGAGCCCACGACCGGCTCCATCACCGGGCGGGCGTTGCTTGCCGATGGCGCGTCTAACGGCGGCATCGTGATAACGCTGGAGGAAACGAGCGGCCCGCTTTCCGCCTCCGTCGTCAGGGCAAGCCGGGGAGCCTCCCCGCGCACCCCCGTCGCCGCGACCGCCCGGACAAACGCCGACGGTTCGTTCGTCTTCG